>ERZ1027044.553-NODE-553-length-19742-cov-15.852542_pt1 | contig 19742 bp, 11 predicted proteins | sample MGYA00519433_ERZ1027044 | MGnify/ENA primary metagenome ERZ1027044 (study PRJEB26926, sample SAMN06164589) | human gut metagenome | biome: ENVO:00009003; feature: ENVO:2100002; material: ENVO:00002003 | host: Homo sapiens | place: USA | collected 2012 ... | reverse complement strand
ATATTGAGGACTCAAAACAACTGGCCTTATTCTAAACTTATCCCGAACTCAGGTAGATTATGAGTGTTTCAATCCACACCCTCACGCGGAGGGTGACACCATTGGCTACAACTATGTTATCCGGTTGGACGGTTTCAATCCACACCCTCACGCGGAGGGTGACCTCGCTGTGTCTGCAAGGTCTGTGCCATACTTAAGTTTCAATCCACACCCTCACGCGGAGGGTGACTTCTCAACAATCCTTTAAAACGCTAATGTCATGGTTTCAATCCACACCCTCACGCGGAGGGTGACTAAGATGCCTTGAAGTGCTCCACATGAATACGCTTGTTTCAATCCACACCCTCACGCGGAGGGTGACCGCTTTCTCCCAGCCCGGCCAGGTCGCCCGTCTGGTTTCAATCCACACCCTCACGCGGAGGGTGACAAAGTGGGCGCATTGCCATCACCTGAGACAGTAAAAGTTTCAATCCACACCCTCACGCGGAGGGTGACTTCAAAGTACGTTGTTGTTGTCAATCCCTTCTTGCGTGTTTCAATCCACACCCTCACGCGGAGGGTGACCATTGATACCCATATTTGTAATTCCTCGTATATTTTGTTTCAATCCACACCCTCACGCGGAGGGTGACTAAAAAAACCATTTGACTGATTTCCTCTTATATAGGTTTCAATCCACACCCTCACGCGGAGGGTGACTTCTGTCGGAGTACACTCCGTATTGACACCTAATGTTTCAATCCACACCCTCACGCGGAGGGTGACCCCGTTTACGTGATTATGATAAAATAGATCTGTTTGAGTTTCAATCCACACCCTCACGCGGAGGGTGACCGCAAATATGCAGAGAATTTTCTGCATGTGCAAGTTTCAATCCACACCCTCACGCGGAGGGTGACTTCTCGCTATTCAGGTGTTGAGTTTGGTTCGGGGTTTCAATCCACACCCTCACGCGGAGGGTGACCTTGTTATACGCCCCGTCCTCTGCGCTCACCTCAGTTTCAATCCACACCCTCACGCGGAGGGTGACTAGGTATGGAATCTGTTCCCGTCTGTCGTGCTTTGTTTCAATCCACACCCTCACGCGGAGGGTGACAGCAGAGGGGGAGGGTGAGCGCACGACCGAAGCGGTTTCAATCCACACCCTCACGCGGAGGGTGACATTTACACTGTCCGCGAAAACTCCTTCTACGAAGTTTCAATCCACACCCTCACGCGGAGGGTGACATAGTTGAGGTATACACAAGGACAGGCTCTAAGTTTCAATCCACACCCTCACGCGGAGGGTGACTTGTCGTACCTTAGTGGTGTAAGTTGCTGTTTTTGTTTCAATCCACACCCTCACGCGGAGGGTGACACTGATATGGCATCGCAGTATTCGGAGGCTCTAAGTTTCAATCCACACCCTCACGCGGAGGGTGACTTCAAGCAAACGGCAAGTCATAGTAGAACGGTAGTTTCAATCCACACCCTCACGCGGAGGGTGACGCTGCGCAAATGCAACGTTTGTCGGATGCTGGTTTGTTTCAATCCACACCCTCACGCGGAGGGTGACCATGGTCCGGATCATCGAAAAATGCCATGTCAAAGTTTCAATCCACACCCTCACGCGGAGGGTGACTATATAACGTGACTTAATAAACTGATGTAGTTGAGTTTCAATCCACACCCTCACGCGGAGGGTGACTATATTTGCTTTCTATTAAAATACTCTAGTTATGTTTCAATCCACACCCTCACGCGGAGGGTGACTTGGAGGGGCTGGCCACACCTATAAGTTCTCCCAGTTTCAATCCACACCCTCACGCGGAGGGTGACCAATACAGACTTAATTTAGAGGCAACAGAAGAATATGGTTTCAATCCACACCCTCACGCGGAGGGTGACAAAGCGCTCCGCCCAAAAATCTAGAGTGGACGGTGTTTCAATCCACACCCTCACGCGGAGGGTGACTGAATTAAGTCGTAAACCTTTCTGTTTGCTGCAGGTTTCAATCCACACCCTCACGCGGAGGGTGACCGCCGGACGGGGTGCCATCGTTCGCGCTATACTCAGTTTCAATCCACACCCTCACGCGGAGGGTGACTAATGAAAGCGTTTTTTGTAGCTTCTTCTGTCTGTTTCAATCCACACCCTCACGCGGAGGGTGACGTACGAGATATAAAGAGTATTACACTTATAATCATGTTTCAATCCACACCCTCACGCGGAGGGTGACGCCGCTACAGGTTCATCGTATGTATCAAATCCACTGTTTCAATCCACACCCTCACGCGGAGGGTGACTACTCGTTTCATGCCCTTAGTTTTCCCCATCAGCTGTTTCAATCCACACCCTCACGCGGAGGGTGACCAAAGAGTTCCGTGAGCAGTTTAATGCGTTGCAGGTTTCAATCCACACCCTCACGCGGAGGGTGACTTACACCTGCACTATCCCCGTCACCGCCTTTAGTGTTTCAATCCACACCCTCACGCGGAGGGTGACGGCGCATTTTGATTATAGATAAGACGACCAGAGGTGTTTCAATCCACACCCTCACGCGGAGGGTGACAGTTGACTTCCAGCACCTATAACATACGTCAGCGAAGTTTCAATCCACACCCTCACGCGGAGGGTGACACAAACTCCCAACCAGCATCAATAAGTGCATCCAGTTTCAATCCACACCCTCACGCGGAGGGTGACCTGAATCTGTGATTCAAATTTATATTCCAGACCAGTTTCAATCCACACCCTCACGCGGAGGGTGACACCTCGAAAACAATGCTGTATATGTCCGGATCAGTTTCAATCCACACCCTCACGCGGAGGGTGACTGCTTTAAATATTAATACGGAGTGTACCCCGTCTGTTTCAATCCACACCCTCACGCGGAGGGTGACTCCCTCCACCGGGATAGAAGGTTATCTCACCGTCTGTTTCAATCCACACCCTCACGCGGAGGGTGACCTATATAGCAATGCAATATACCCATGGTAATATAAGTTTCAATCCACACCCTCACGCGGAGGGTGACTTAATGGGCTATGCAGGTACGATGGACTATCGGGTTTCAATCCACACCCTCACGCGGAGGGTGACTGTCTTCGTATGTGTATACAATTCGTTGTAATGAGTTTCAATCCACACCCTCACGCGGAGGGTGACGTTTTCTGCGAAAAACGCATTAAAAGGCGATTGCGTTTCAATCCACACCCTCACGCGGAGGGTGACCTTTAATAAAGGTTTTACAATCAGTTAATTACAGTTTCAATCCACACCCTCACGCGGAGGGTGACATGGTTTTAGGTTTAACAAAATCAAAACCAAAAGGTTTCAATCCACACCCTCACGCGGAGGGTGACACCAAACATACGAGCTTTACGCTGGAGTTCAGAGTTTCAATCCACACCCTCACGCGGAGGGTGACCGGTAGCCCCTACCTTGGTATAAATACGGGCAAGTTTCAATCCACACCCTCACGCGGAGGGTGACACGTATTGATATCTAGATATCTGTAAGAGTGGGGTTTCAATCCACACCCTCACGCGGAGGGTGACATACAGCCAAGGTACAAAAACATTCGGAGCGGAGTTTCAATCCACACCCTCACGCGGAGGGTGACCGTATATACATACGACGAAACAGACGTTACACCCGGTTTCAATCCACACCCTCACGCGGAGGGTGACTTTGTCGTACCTTAGTGGTGTAAGTTGCTGTCTCTGTTTCAATCCACACCCTCACGCGGAGGGTGACAAGTTTCACGGAGGGTTAAAGCCATCTCGCTTTCTGTTTCAATCCACACCCTCACGCGGAGGGTGACATGCGGCTCGCCTCTTTGATTTTAGGCGCAAGGGGTTTCAATCCACACCCTCACGCGGAGGGTGACGCGGCATTAAGTTTGCTAAGGCTCGGTTGGCTGTTTCAATCCACACCCTCACGCGGAGGGTGACCCTTGCGCCTAAAATCAAAGAGGCGAGCCGCATAGTTTCAATCCACACCCTCACGCGGAGGGTGACTACACCTGCCCACTCATTAACATGTAAAACCTAAGGGTTTCAATCCACACCCTCACGCGGAGGGTGACAAAGTGTGGGGACTAAACTCCCAAAGTGTGGGGTTTCAATCCACACCCTCACGCGGAGGGTGACTTCCGACGGGGTGGATAAGGTGATTGCCAAATGGTTTCAATCCACACCCTCACGCGGAGGGTGACTTGCTATATATACACATGCCGCATGGGAATACATGTTTCAATCCACACCCTCACGCGGAGGGTGACTCTTGTTACTAAAAATAACTTATTTACAAGCAAATAAAACACCTTATTTGCGAATATGCAAATAATACTTTCAGTTTTAGTAGTAAAAAGGAATGATGTGATTATAACACTTTGATTATAAATATGTGCGAATCATTCAGGTTTGATGTACCACTATAGGTTCGCACTTATCTAAACAATCAGTGTAGAACATACATTTAGTGTGTTGTCTTTACCTAAAGTGATAATATGCCGTTCCCAATTTTTACCCATAAAATAAAATCGGATGCTATCTTTTTCGCTATGAATTATTTTGCGAATCTTGTCATGCAGTAATTTATACTGCACTTCCGTCACAACGCATTCAAATACTGAATTCTGTACCCTGTGACCATAGTTCACACACTCTTTTGCTACCTTCCGAAGGCGTTTGGCTCCATCTGGAGTCGTGGTATCTACATCGTATGTAATCAATATCATCATGTTTTTTCTTCTTTACTTAATTAGGAAAACTGGATAATCGCTCAAATCTCCGCGAATCATACGTGCTAACAGAAGACTTTGTACATAAGGTAATAAACCTATCGGAACTTTTTCGTTTAGATAGGGATGAATGATTTCTTCTTTCTTGCGCGTTTGCCATGCCGTTAATAAGATCTTCCGACCATTCTCAGTCATGGTTATTCCATCTTCTCCTTGAATTATAAAATCATGTGGTCGAATTTGACTTTTGTTGATGAGCGAAAGTACCAATCGGTCCCCTAAATAGGCTCTGAATTCCTCCATTATGTCGAGAGCCAGTGAATATCTCCCCGGTTTCAATGTGTGTAGAAAACCTACATAGGGATCTAAACCAACTGTTTCCAAAGCAGCAGCCGTATCATTAGCCAACAGTGTATAGACAAAAGATAGCATGGCATTAACTGCATCTTTTGGGGGACGACGGTTTCGGCAAACAAAAGAGAAACTTTCTTTCTGCTGCAATATCAAATGAGGAAATACACTGAAATAAGCATTGGCTGCATCTCCCTCCAACCCGCGGAGCACATTGAAGTCTTGTGCTTCTAAAACCTGTTTGCGCCGCTGCTCCAATAGATTGGCTATAGCGTCCAAATTCTCGTTAGGTCCATTGTCACGGATGGCTCTACGCAAGATGCTTCGGTAATTGCGAATCTTGCCTGCTATAAATAGTTGACTTAGATGCAATGCATAATCAGTCTGACTGCTTAATTCATACTGCCGTTTCCGTAACAAGACATTTCCTTTGATAGGCCCCTGAAAATGTCCGATAAACCTTCCGTTAGGTGATAAAAATGTTAGTGATACATTGTTCTCTGCGCATAGCTTCATCAAACCTGGACTAGCTCCCATATATCCGAACGTTACAATTTGTTCTATATTGATGATGGGGATGCGAAAGGTTTCTACCTGCTTTACAGAGATTACGACATTTAGCCCATCTTTCGAAAGATAAGCCTCTGGGGTGGTAACGTATAATGTATTAAGTAGCTTCCTCATATAAACTTTGAGTTAAATAGTCTTTTACATCCTGTTTGGAACTTAATAATGGGATACATAGGTCATAAAGCGAACAACGGCTGCAATGAGTAGAGTACACTGCAGGGGGCGTCGTTCCGCTGCGATAAATCTGATGCATGTCATTGGCACATTGTTGTGTAAATCGGCGAAGTTCGTCATCAATTACTACTTCCTCCCTTCCTTTTTCTTCATGGTAGAAAATCATACCCTTGGGAATATGAATACCATAAACCTCTTCCAAACAAATAGCTTGTGCGGCGACCTGCACTTCATCGCATCGGTTGGGCTTGCTTTTTCCTCGCTTGTATTCGATGGGGATTGGCTTCCAATAGCCAGGATAGGAAGGGTGCAAAATGGCATCTTCGCTGGTTTCAACTGGCTGTAATTCGATGGCATCGGAAAAACCTGTTAATCCTAAGGTCTGAGAAGCGAGTGCTACTCTGCGTAGTGTGATTTTGTCTCCTTTCTTGGCTCGATAAGCGGGGTTGTCTACTTGCTGATGCAGCAACATCCCTTCAATGGTCAGCACATTTTCTTTCCATTGCTGCTCGAGGTGAATCAATGCCCATTGTCGGGGACAAAACACATAATGTTGTATCCCCGACAACATGAGCATATCTTCTTCTGAGTAACTCATGCTTGTATCAGATGAGTTCTTCAATGGTTACCCCTGAGAATGGACAATCGGCTACCTTTACTTCATAATCGTTAAAGGTGCGAGGCACATCCACTCCTTCTTTTTTCACAACCTGCACTAAATCGAATAGCTTGTTGGCAGGTGCATTACCTAGGGTTGATTCATGTTTGAACACAATCAGCTTCTGGGCACTCATTAGGCCACGGGCTGCAGAACGATCGTGGTCGAACATGTTCTTTAAGGCTTCGAAGAATAAATTCAAATCTTCTTCGGTGAAGCCTGTTTGTTTGGCTAAGTTGGCCGAAATGAAGCCATGGCATACATACAAACCATAGGGTACAGTGGCTTTGCGTCCCTGTATACCAACCTGTGTATCAAAAGACTTGTCTTCATCGCGAGCTGCGCACACTGTTAGTGCATGCTCGGCTGTTACAATAGGATCTACCGAACGGGCGAAAGTCATTTGCACGGCTCCTCGCACTTGGCCTGCATTGGCTCCCGTAGACAGAACCGCACCGAATGTGCGTACATCGAAGAAGCGCTTGCACATGGATACTCTTCCTGCTGCTACCTTATCAGTCGGTGCCTTTTCTTTTGTTTTCAGTTCAAGGCCTAACTCTTCCTGATACATTTTACGGATTTCTCCATTAATAAAGACTTCTTCTCCCGAGATTTCCTTCGACTTGACCAGTATATCCCATCCTGCTGCACCTGTTTTTGCAATTTGAACATAGTTGCGTACTTTACGCTTCAAACAAACATCCGTCACCAGTCCTTTGCCAGTTTCTGCATCCACGCGGGGTAGGTTACCAGCATCGGGGTCACCGTTAGGGTTACCATCTTGTACATCAAACAAATAAACAAAGTCGACTCTTTTTTCTAATGTTGCCATAGTATACTAATTTTAATGAATTACTCTTGTTCTTTTTTACTTGTGAAGAAATCTTGACGCTGGTGGTAATAACCCACAAAGAAGCGTCCCTGGTCCTGAAGGTCTAGATGAGCTGGAAAACCATGGGCCGAAAGCTGGGAGAAGATTTCCTGCTTCAACTTTTCGAAGAATATTTTCCGTCCTTCACTTAACTTTTCTAGATGATGATTGGAAAGGTTCAAGATTGTGGCAAACACAGCCGAAGGGGTAGTGCTGGCTGCATTCTGATAGCGGTCACGAATACTGTTCTGGCTGTTAGCTTCTTCTTGAATCTTATCAAGAACAGCAAACAAGCGGCCACAAAGATAGCCTTGATTGGTGTTTTTTTTGTCTAACATGGTATTTATTTTTATAGAGTTTGGATTATTCAAACGATTGAGGTAAGCTTTGATGATTGCTACCCTTGTAATAGTCAGCTTTTGCTCGGCCCGAATTCTCCGGATACAGGAAGAGTAAAGCGTGAATGGATAAGGTAATCCTTGGAATACACTTTGCACCACAGACTCCGGAAGGTTGGGCGTGGCATCAGATAGTTTTCCGCCTAATGTCACATTGGATATCATTTCTCGTATACCTTGATAAGGTTTCGTATTCTTACGGGTATCACCAATTTCCATATCTTCGAAATGAGCTAGAATCTTTTCTGCAAACTCTTTCAAGGAGGTTTCTGACCAATAAACAACTGCGATACGAGCAACATTCGGAGCCAACCCCAAGATGTAGAAACGGTCATCCATATCCACCTTCAAAGTTCCTGAATAAATTGATTCAAAGACTTTTCGCACCTTCAGTACATTCGCATCGGGATCGTCTTTCGCTTCTTCAGAAAAACCTAAAAGGTCAAACAGACTTTCTTCGGCTTGTTTTGAAGCTTCAGTTTGAGAAGAGGCCCAAAAGACAAAAGTACGATTTCCCAACATGAATTTATTGCGTGAGCCGCTCTTCAGAAGTGCATTTAAAGCTGTGGTATAAGCAAATTCAGCTTCTTTGGTGATGGGTGCATTGCCGCATTTCGTCTTTCCATACGAATCGTATCCTGCATTTACCTGAAAAGCCACCAATTTAGCTGTAGCTTGACTGCCTGGAATCATCGTCGATGAAGTGGTGTCTACCAATGTGCCTCGCTTTCCGGTAATCAGACACAACGCTTGATCACCCTCCACGTCTTCTTCTGAATCCAGCTGAAGCAACGCCTTCTGTTCCGCTATGATCTTCTTCTCGCCTTCCAACCTAAAGGAAAAAGTGGAATATTTCTTCGACAGATTCTTCTTCACGTCTTCCCACAAAGGATCTTTCTCCAGCCATTCTAACAGTTGCTCCCGACTGTGTTCATAAAACAAAAGAACAGCCTGAAGCGCAGCACTCTCCGGACATGCGGCAGCCGCCGAACGGACCTTCTTCTTGAAAGCCTCCAAACAGTTCACGGTTTTGAGTTCCTCCTTTTCTTGATCAGCCTCTTTCTTTATTTTAGTCACATCGCAATAGCCTAGCACATACGCTGCATTGTCATAGAGATGATTGGCTGCAACGGCACTCGTGCGGCTTACATGCTTCTTGACCAGATAGGTCTTGGCATGACTCTTGTCAATTCTACAGTCCTCTAAACGTACAAATTTGCCTTCCTTGGTAATCACCAGCAAAAAGCCGATTTCCTTTTCCTCCATGCCCGGTATGGGAAGGTCATCCGAACGATGGTAATAGTCGTATAAAGCTTTCAGTATCATCGTAAAATCTCCTCACTATTTAAAGGTGGTACTATAATCACTCCATTTTTCATCTCTGCCCGATAGAATAGGGATTGTATGTTTTTCGGTTGGCTGAAATCCATATCATAGAGCATGATGCCCAGTTCTCGATTGCCGCCTTGTTCGGGCGTAAGTGCCGGGCATAGTTCATCCGATTCGGAATCAACTAAACGGAAATTGGCAGCACATTCACGAGTTCCCAAATAGGGTTGTGTAAAACATTGCCCCTGACTGGCTCTGCGTTCAAACATCTCATAATACTTTACCGGATTTTCATTTTTGTCAGGAGCATGCTTGGCAAATGCTTCTTTCGGACGGGCACTGACGGGAATAAAGACCAACTTGGCCCATAGGCGATAATGCACGTCCTTCAGCATCAACGAATTCTTTTGCTGACGTTTGTCTTCCACGTAAATTCCTGTAGATTTGGGAGTTGCTACAGCTCCCACCTCATTTCTCCGCACCGACATCCACTGGATGGGGTTTAGCACTTCAATCTTGGTCACCTGCCACCGCATGGCATATTTCTTGAACAAGATGGCATCAAAAATAGCCCGTGCTGCAGAGGGAGTGATGACATCATAACTTACGCGTTCCACTTTGAGTTCGGGGCGGGTAAAGCAGGCCATTGGCCCCCATACCTCTAGACAGTATTCCTTATCTGTGTATTCCATATACTATACTATTAAAGTTTCATTCATCCAATGATTATTCCATTTTAATCCTACCTTTTCATCGTACTGAGCCGAGTCAATCAGGAAGTAGAGTCCGTGAATCGGTTCAATCATTCCTGCCGATAAAAACACCTTCAAGTCCCGCTCGGTTAATTGGACGGTAAAGCGATTCAGTTTCCTAAAGAGTGTTGCATTTAGCTCTCCCTGTTCCAATCGCTTCCGGAGTTCTATACTTTCATTATATGGCATGACAACCGAATAGCCCTTATTGTCAATCAACTGAAAAATCTGGTCAGCTGTGTCAAACATTAATTCCTGCGGTTTGTAGAGCAGTTGTTTCATGGACCAAAGCACCCCCTCTTTATCCTTGTCTTTCCGGTCGAACGTTGGAATTAGATGATAAAAATGGGTAAAGTAATCCGTCATAGCCTGGGGTGCAAACCAGTCATTCGGAACAGCCATATTCAAACGGGCTTGATTGGCAAAACTTAAGGTTCCAGGTGGTACAGGACGCCCTTCTAACCGAAATACTTCCGTGTGTCCCAGTTTCGGTAGCCTACCTTCGCGGTTACAGCGGCCTGCTGCTTGTAGTATCGAATCTAACCCGGCTTCCTGACGGTAGACCACCGGAAAATCCATATCGACACCCGCTTCGACCAATTGAGTAGAAACGACGCGAACCGGAGTAGAATTATTCTGTTTTAAAGTTTCCTTTATTTTTTGCAAAGTCTTGTCTAGATGCTCTGAACACATCATTCGCGAGAGATGGAAATGAAAAGCACCCTCTTCAGGAGCATTCAACCGGGAAAAGATTTCACCGGCATCTTTGCGCGTATTTACTATACAGAGTACCCTATGTTGCAGCATCAGATCATTGGCTATGGCTTCATAATTTATTGCTTCCTTTCGGAAGTGCAAGCGTACCCGCTTCAATCGTTCGTGCAACTTCCAAGAAACCGGAATTATTTCCTCTATTTTGTCGAAACCCTGCAGCTGTTCTGTATGACCTTCCCGAATTCCTTCTAAGGTTGGCTGACTGGCTGTTGTAAAAAGAAGTGACACATCGAATAGCCGATGATACGTTTGCAAGGCATCCACTATTGGCTGTAGACGCTCTGCTGGAAGAGTCTGAGCTTCATCAAACAGGATGACACTATGAGCGATATGGTGTAACTTTCTACAGGCAGCCGGATGTGAGGCGTACATTGATTCCAATAGCTGAACATTGGTTGTAACAATAATCGGAAAATCCCAGTTTTCAGTAGCCAGTTTCTTTCGTAGGGCGGATTCCTCGTCAGCTACTTGCTCATTGAGTTGAAGGTTAGAATGGTGTTCCAGTACATTCTCTTCTCCAAATATAGCTCTCAGTACAGCTGCAGTCTGTGTAATGATGCTGGTATAGGGGATGGACAGAATGATTCGCTTTTTCCCGTGTTTAACTGCATGCAGTAAGGCCCAAAGCACAGACGATAGCGTTTTTCCACCTCCTGTTGGCACTGTTAGGCTATAGATGCCGATAGGACCTTCGGCCGATTTGCGGCAAGCATCCTGAACCTGTTTGCGAATCTGGTTCACAGGAGTGTCTGGGCTCTGCTCTGCAAGCTGGGCTAGATGAGTCTCTAGTCGATGAAGTAGTTCGTTCAAGTTGGTTTTGCTTCCCCGGAGTCGGGCCATATCTTGTTGCATAAAACACTCGGTATCGAGGTAATCAGCGTCTACTAAACATGAATAGAGCATACGCAGCAAATGATTCAACATATATGGTTTGCCTCGCATCGCTTTTAATAAAGTTGCAGGAATGTCAGGAGATTCAGGCAAGCCCTCCAAAGAAATCTCTGCGGGAAGAGGCTTTTTTAAGCATTCCTTAAGCGATAAAAAGTCAGGCATGCCCGCATGATGCCCCGCCAGTGCATATGCAACAAACGGATAGCCCTTTGGAAAAAGTTTATGCGCTAGCAATGCACCCACATAGGCATGTGTCTTGTCTTGATAATTTCCTGTTTCGGTAGGTATGTCGTTCATGATGCGGATATAAGTCTGAAAGTCATGCTTTTCCTTTCCTTTGTCATGGAGTTCTCCCAAGAAATGCCCCCATCCGGGCATGCCGATTTCTCGGGTAAATCTTTCCGCCCATACAGCGACTCCTTTGCTATGATCTTCATTGCTTTGAAGCGTTTGGTCAGATTTTCGTATATGTGATATGATGACTTGCTTTTTCATGTAGTAGGATAGATATATAAGGTGTAATTGTATTGAATATTATACGAGTAAGACAATCTTTCGTTTATAATCTTTTGGCTTTTCTCTTACATAAAGAGCAGCCTCATCTATAGTCAGAATCTTTTCTGCAACACAGCGATGTAGTAGTCGCTCAAAACGATTGGTCTGCTCTTCTATAGGATATTTTCCCCATCCTTCTTCCATCTTATTAAAATGAATATAATGATTAAATATTTCATTGTAATAAGTCTTTGAAATGATATTTAGATCTTTTGCGCGATGAACGGCCGCTGCAATAGAGAGACCATACCTGCAGCGTAAGTTAATCAGTTCGTCTAGTGCAAGCACTTTACGAGATTCACCGAGTTCTCTTCGAATAACTGAGGCTGGACAAAGAACAGCCCCTGCAAATAAATGACAAAAACGCTCACGTTGTTCTTTAGCTATTTCTTCAGAAAATTGTAAGAATAGATGCCCTAATTCGTGAATAGCAGTAAAGCGCTTGCGTTCAGTGGTTTGATTTTCAGATAGATTGATGACGATGAGTGGTGTTGCATTGTTTACCATACAGGTAAATCCTAGGATGGAGATCTTTCCTGCTTCAAGCTCTACTAACTTGATGCCTTGACTTTCAAGCATGTCATATACTGAGAAAATGGGCAGGTCGCCTAACTGCCATTGTGTACGTAAATGATAGGCCGCAGCTTCTATATCTTCGGACGAGTGAATTGTCATATCCTGAAGAGGGTTACAGACACCGGAAGGAATGGCTAATAAATCTTCTAACTCTAGGTAGTATTCTATTTTATCTTGTGCTATGTTAAGCATCTGACTGGCTGATTTTGCAGGTATCCGAGGGTCAATACGGAAATTTAGTTGACCAATAGATGCATTTTGCTTAAAGAAATAAGAAAGTGGCATATCTAATGCTTGAGCTAATGAATTTAGCACATTGGCAGAAGGAAGCATTTTTCCTTGTTCATATTTAGAAATTGCCTGTTTAGTAACAAGCCCTTCAATTCTCCGTGAAAGAGTATCCATGCTAAGCCCTCGTAGTTTGCGGGCTGTTTTAAGCTTATGTGGTAAAAAGAGAGCCATAGTATACATTGTTTGGTTGACAAATATATGAACTTATTTTTAATATGTCAACCTAATGGTGATTTTTATATCCTTATTTTTAATAATAAAGGAGATGTGAATAAAAGAACGACCGGTTCCTCTCGGAAGAAGAACCGGTCGTTTCTGTTTTTGAATGTTGTTCAGGCTTATTTATAGCTATAGCCTAATTTGCTTTCCACTCCGTTTGCATGGTTTACCGGAATGAGGGTGAATCCCCACTGGTAATCACGGTTGGCTGGAAGTGAATGTTCCGGAAGCGGTCGGTCACCCCAACTGTCATAACCTGCCACCCCTTGCTGTTTCAGGTCGATGCACACCTCAACGAAAGGTTGCGGAGTTACATCATTGATATGGTGTTGGCGACGCAATACATTCTTGGCAGCCTCTTCGTTATGGTTGGCTATCTCTTCAGGTGTAAAGTTTGTCCACTGACGAGCCAGCTCTGGATGTTCTTCTGCATCGAAGTCTTCAATAGAGTTCCGCAGTGCATTGAATTCCATCAGACTGTCTGCTTCAATTAAGAGACCTTTTCCTTTCTTGGCAGTAAGCATCATCCAGCGAGTATCTGTGTGATGACCATTTTCTTGCGGGCGTACATATGGGAAGTATTGCGCTTCAGCAGTACTCTTATATACGTCGACCGGATAGCCGGCTTTACGGTCCCAGTAGTTTTCAAGCGGACCGCGTCCGAAATACTGCAACTGATCCATAGATTCCGGCAGACGGAAGCGAACTCCAATACGCGGAACGTTCAGTTTGGAAGAAGCAAGGCGGGCAGCATCCTGTCCCGGAGTAAAGGTTGCCATTCGGGTTGCTTCAGAGATTTCTGTCTTAGCAGCATCCATGTCGGTTGAAGTAAAGTGCGCTGCTACATTGACCACTCCGCTTGGGTAAACGGTATAAGTGATGATATAAAGATTTCCCGCAGGCAGTAAATAGTTCACGTTTACAATGGCTTTGCCATCTTTGATTGTGGCTGTTGCATCGGTAACATGGAAGTTTTTACTGCTTTGCTTCCAGATTTGCTCGCGTTTGGGCTGGCCGTTTCCGTAGTCGTTATCTGTCGGTGCGCGCCAGAAGTTGGGCTGGATGCCGAATCCTTCATTGAAGTATTCTGTTCCATTAACCTTGTAGGAAGTGACAATTCCGCTTTTTTTGTCGAAGATGAAGTTGACTTTCGAAGAAGTGACTTTCAATAAATCTCCGTCGGTGCTTGTGGTCAGTTTCGGTCCGTTTGTCTTGTACACCTCTTTCTTGTTGGCCACAGGAAGTTTGAACTGGTCATAAGCTATTTCAAAGTTCGCAGGAATCAGCGGTTCTGCTTCTGTTGTGGTTACTTTAAAATCAATGAAATACTCCGTTCCGGCTTTCGGCTTCAATTTCGGCATCGGGACAGTAAACTCCTGACAACCTTGCGGTTGAATGTCTAAGGATGTTTGTCCGCTTTTAATTGCCTTACCGTTAGCTTTGAGGGTGTAGCTGATTTTATACTTCTTCAGGTTCGTGAAGTAGAAGCGGTTTTTCACCATAAACTTACCGGCAGCTAAGTCGACAGGTTCGAAGGCTACGTTCTGATGAACATATTTTACCTCCTGCATGGCAGGATGAGGCGTACGGTCGGGACTGACAATACCGTTACAAAGGAAGTTTCCGTCGCTTGGCATATTTACGCCAAAGTCACCTCCATAAGCATAATAAGGTCGTCCGTTCTTATCTTTCTGCAAAATACCCTGGTCAACCCAGTCCCAGATAAATCCACCTTGCAGGTTCGGATATTTATAAATAGCTTGCCATTGTAACCATAAGTTACCGGTAGAGTTACCCATGGCATGTGCATATTCCGACGGAGCAATCGGGCGGTCACTGCCTTCTGCCCCAATCTTTTCCAGCCACGCAGCACTGGGATACTGAGGCACATACATATCAGTATTCCATTCCCAGAGTGCTCTTTCATAGTTGACTGGGCGGTTCATCATTTTGCTTTCTTCTCCTTTAATCCACAAATAAGTCTGGTAGAAGTTGTATCCGTTTCCGGCTTCGTTTCCTAAAGACCAGAAGGTAACGCTTGGATAGTTTTTGTTGCGTTCAAACATATTGACGGTACGGTCCATGTGTGGCTTCAGCCATTCCGGGTTATTACCTAGTGTGCCTCCTTTGCGCAAATCATAATACATACCGTGTGATTCGATGTTTGCTTCATCGTATACATAAAGCCCATATTCGTCGCACAGCTCATAGAATTTGCGGTCTTGCGGATAGTGGCAAAGACGTACTGCGTTGAGATTGTGCTGTTTCATTAGCTCAAAATCCTTACGCATTAACTCTTCCGTTACATAATGACCCGTTTCTGGGTTGTGTTCATGGATATTGACCCCTTTGAACTTGATCGGTTGACCGTTGAACAATAACACCGTATAAGGCTTTCCATTTTTTGCCAGCTGGTCAATTTGTTTGATTTCAATGCGGCGGAATCCGACGTTAAATGGAACGACTTCAGTAACCTTGCCGTTTTCCTTTACAGTCATCAATAATTTATATAGCTTCGGGTCCTCTGCACTCCATTTGGCTACTTTTTGCAATTCTTTTTCAAACGATGCGGTTTGCTTACTTGAAGGTGCCATAGTGACTTTCTGTTCGTGAGAGGCAACTGTTTTTCCGTTATAGTCTAACAGTTCGTACCCGATTTGCATTGCCTTTGTCTGTGAGGTATGATTTTTCAAGTCAATAGCAAGGTTGAACTCTCCATTGGTATAGGAATCATCGAGTGTAGAAATCACCCGGAAGTCTTGGATGCCGGCTTTGGGCTGTGACCAAAGATAGACATCACGCTCTATACCACTCATGCGCCAGAAGTCCTGGCATTCCAGATAAGATCCGGTACTCCAGCGGAATATCTTGATTACGAGTGTGTTTTTACCTTGCTTTACGAAGTCATTGATAAGAAATTCAGCCGGATTCTTTGAATCTTCACTGTAGCCTACTTCTTTTCCATTGATGTATACATAGACACCCGATTTAGCTCCAGCCAGATGCAAATAGATGTCGCGTCCGTCCCATTCAGACGGAACTTCAATATCTCGGCGGTATACTCCTACCGGATTGGCTTCCGGCAGTAGGGGAGGCTGCGGGTTACGTGCCTTGAATTCATACCCATGGTTGGTATAGATAGGTGTACCGAAACCTTGTACTTCCCAGTTTCCCGGTACTTGAATATCGTGCCAGGCAGAAGCATCGGTTGCTGGATTTGTTATATTTTCAGGAAGATCTTTATAAGTCTCCGTGAAATAGAATTTCCAGGTGCCGTTAAGCAGAGTGTAAAAAGGACTTTTTTCATAGCGTGATGACAATGCAGAACTCCGGTCGGCATAAGTCATAAATGCGCTTCGGGGCTGTTCTTTGTTTACTGCAACCACTTGAATGTCTTTCCAGTAGGGCTTACAGGGTAGACTTGATGTGTCTTCCGCTATTGCTGTTCCGATGATGAAGCATCCGAAAGCACAAGAAAAAATCGCTTTTTTGAGCATGTGTTTCATATTCGATTATTTTAATGTTAGAACAATATTTAACTTCTTTTTAAAGGTATGGGCATTGCTGCTTGATTTGAGTGCGAAGATATAACTTTTTTGGAAAATTTGCTTATAAATAAGGAAGTATATTTTAATTCTTCGGTCGGAATAATATAAAATATTAATAAATCGAGGTGTGGATTAAGGCTATTTCTTAAGATATGAGGGATGAAAACACTAAAAACGGTTGATTTTTTGTTGTTAAAGCAAAAATAATGAGGTATAAGGCTTGATGTTTCATGAAAAGTCGTTTACTTTGCATTAGAAATAAAAATCTAAAGTACAAATCATATCATGTTAACTCAAATCATAAACGGAAAGATTCTAACTCCACAGGGGTGGCTGAAAGACGGTTCAGTCTTGATAAGCGATAACAAAATTTTGGAAGTGACAAACTGTGACCTCGCAGTAGTCGGGGCAACTTTAATAGACGCTAAAGGAATGTATATCGTCCCGGGTGGTGTTGATATTCACGTTCACGGTGGTGGAGGACGTGATTTTATGGAAGGTACAGAAGAAGCTTTCCGTGCGGCTGTCGCTGCTCACATGCAACATGGTACAACCAGTATATTCCCAACCTTGTCTTCATCAACCATACCGATGATTCGTGCTGCAGCCGAAACCACCGAGAAGCTGATGGCAGAGAAAGACAGTCCGGTTTTGGGCCTTCACTTGGAAGGGCATTATTTTAATATGAAAATGGCAGGTGGGCAGATTCCTGAGAATATAAAAAATCCGGATCCGGAAGAATATATTCCTTTATTGGAGGAAACCCATTGTATCAAGCGCTGGGATGCAGCTCCGGAACTCCCGGGTGCGATGCAGTTTGGTAAATATATTACATCAAAAGGTGTGTTGGCGTCTGTAGGGCATACACAGGCTGAGTATGAGGATATATTGACGGCTTATGAGGCAGGATATACTCATGCCACTCATTTCTATAATGCAATGCCGGGCTTCCATAAACGCCGTGAATATAAATATGAGGGAACGGTGGAAAGCATTTATTTGATTGACGATATGACAGTAGAAGTGGTAGCCGACGGTATCCATGTGCCTCCAACTATCTTGCGTTTGGTATATAAAATAAAAGGAGTGGAACGTACCTGTTTGATTACAGATGCCTTGGCTTGTGCGGCCAGCGACAGTAATGTAGCTTTCGACCCGCGTGTCATCATTGAAGATGGCGTATGTAAGTTGGCCGACCGTTCTGCCTTGGCAGGGAGTGTGGCAACGATGGATCGCCTGATCCGTACAATGGTCCAAAAGGCTGAAATTCCATTGGAAGATGCAGTACGTATGGCTTCTGAAACTCCGGCCCGCCTTATGGGAGTGGGAGATCGGAAAGGTACCCTTCAGCGTGGCAAGGATGCAGACATTATGGTACTGGACAAAGATTTAAACGTTAGAGCGGTCTGGGCTATGGGAAAATTGGTTGAAGGTACGAATAAGTTATTTTAATAGAAGTATTGTATGTTGACTCAAATAATAAATGGTCATATATTGACTCCTCAGGGCTGGTTGGCAGATGGCTCTGTGCTGATTAGCGATGGAAAGATACTGGAAGTAACCAATAGTGATTTGGCTGTGATTGGAGCAAATGTAGTTGATGCCAAAGGAATGTTTATTGTTCCGGGATTCGTGGCGATGAATGTGCATGGAGGTGGCGGGCATGATTTTACCGAATGTACAGAAGAAGCATTCCGTTCTGCTATTGATGTGCATCTGAAGCGGGGAGCTACCACTATTTTTCCTACCTTGTCGGCATCAAAAGCTGAAACTATATTGAAGGGAGCAGCTGTTTGTGAACATTTGATGGCTGAAAAGAAGAGCCCGGTGTTGGGCTTGCATTTGGAAGGTCCATATCTGAACCCGAAAATGGCTGGTCACCAGTATGGGGAATCGATAAAGGAAGTCGACCCGGAAGAGTATCAGACTATATTAGGGAAGACATCCTGTATTAAACGTTGGGATGTAAGTCCTGAACTAGAAGGAGCGCATGACTTTGCTCAATATCTTCGTTCAAAGGGGATTTTGTCTGCAATTACCCATACAGAAGCCGAATACGATGAAATTCGTGCGGCTTATCAGGTGGGATTTACGCATGCTGCTCAGTTTTATAATGCCATGCCCGGTTTTCATAAGCGTCGTGAATATAAGTATGAGGGAACAGTGGAAAGCGTATTCCTGACCGATGAAATGACCGTTGAAGTGATAGCCGATGGCAAGCATTTGCCTTCAACGATTTTGCGTCTGGTCTATAAATTGAAAGGAGCCGACAAGACCTGTTTGGTAACTGATGCACTTTCGTATGCCGGATGTGATAAAAAACCGGAAGCAGATTCATGCATCATAATAGAAGACGGGGTATGTAAGTTGGCAGACCACTCTTCGCTTGCCGGAAGTATTGCTACGATGGATGTATTGATTCGTACGATGGTTCAAAAAGCAGATATTCCACTGGAAGATGCTATCCGTATGGCGTCTGAAACGCCGGCGCGTTTGATGGGGGTTGATGATCGGAAAGGTTCGCTGCAGCGAGGAAAAGATGCGGATATTGTAATTTTAGATCGTAAACTCAACGTTCGTGCAGTCTGGTCGGAAGGGACTTTGGTTTCGGATACTGATACATTGGTATAAGTCGGGGAATTCCCTGTATAAACTGTTTTGTATGTTCTCGGTTCGCTGGCGATGAGGTTAAAATGAACTTTGCAGTATTGTAGTAGCAAAAGTGAGCTTGTAGTGAACCAATGAGGGTGAAATAGGAGAAAGGATGACCAGAAAGAACAGAATAAGCTGGTCATCCTTTTTAGTTGCTTGATTTTGAAGCCTGTTCGGGTAGAGAGAAAGACCAGAGGTTGCGGCTTATGAAACTGACGCTTGGCGGGGTGTCGAAGAAAATCGATAAATTAGGTGAAGTTTTTTGTAAAAAAATGCGCCATAGTTTTGGAAGTTTCAGAAAAAGCGTTACCTTTGCACTCGCAATCGGGAAGATAGCCCGAGAGTATGAAGAAAATGCGGAAATAGCTCAGTTGGTAGAGCATAACCTTGCCAAGGTTAGGGTCGCG
>ERZ1027044.516-NODE-516-length-20750-cov-8.805605_pt1 | contig 20750 bp, 15 predicted proteins | sample MGYA00519433_ERZ1027044 | MGnify/ENA primary metagenome ERZ1027044 (study PRJEB26926, sample SAMN06164589) | human gut metagenome | biome: ENVO:00009003; feature: ENVO:2100002; material: ENVO:00002003 | host: Homo sapiens | place: USA | collected 2012 ... | reverse complement strand
GCCCACCCTGCAGATCGCTGACCTGATGAACGACACCCGCACCCTGCACGCTGCGCAGGCGGAAGCCGTTGCCATGCTGGCCGACGACCCGCTGCTGGAAGCGCCGGAGCACGCACTGCTGGAACAGCAGGTGCAGCAGATGTTCGAGAAAGCCGGAGCCATGAACTGATCCGGAGTTTTTTTGCGCACAAGCAACAGCAAATGCAAAAGCCGCTGCACGGCTGGTGCAGCGGCCCCTGTTATCGAACGGAACGCTTTGCGTGCCGTTCGCCCATGCTTATCACATCGCAGAACACGCAGCGGCTTTTGGTGGAAAGCTGGGTATCCTTATGGTAGCAGCCAAAAAACCACTTGTCGTAGGTCAGCTTCAACAAAATTTTATCCAGAAAGCTGTGCAGCTGGTTGGTCTCGCCGCTGGCAAGGGCGGTAAAATCCAAAAATCTGCTTGGCGCATCGTGGGTCAGCACATAATCCACTTTGTAATCGCACGCTGCAAGGTTCTCCTCACAAAAGGCGTATTCCTCCTCCGAAGGCATTTCTTCCCTCCACCAGTTCACGCCGGGTTCCCGATCCTCCACATCCTGGCTTTCCGCACCGCCAAAGCACAGGTATTTTTTATTCTCCAATTCCAGCACGCTGCCGCGGCACACATGGTACACATTGCCGCCCAGTGCCTGCACCTTGCCGCCAAAGCGTTCCTCGGTGGGATACTGCTTTAAAAGGTCGTAGTTTTCGTGGCTGCCGTCCAGAAACAGCAGGGTATACGGGCGCTTGCGCAGCCAATCCAGCTTTTTCTGTTCCTCCTTGCTGCCGTCCCACACAAAGCCAAAGTCGCCCAGTACCACCACGGTATCCCGTTTGCCCAGCCAGCGCAGCTTGCCGTGCTTGAAGCGGTCGATGTCGCCGTGGGTGTCCCCTGTCAGATATACCATTCCTGTCCTCCCTGACCGGATGTGAAATCGGCACAATAAGCCTTGTCACACCCCGCCAAACCTGTTATTATAAAGAATACAGCCTTCCGCTGTGATCTCGTTCTTACCCGGCGCACGGCGCTTGTGCCGTGCTGCCTGTTGTTTTATATTATCGCTTTTTAAAGGAATTGTCCACATGAAACGTATTTTTGCGCTGGTTTTGTCGTTCGCTGTCCTGTTCAGCTGCCTTGTGCTGCCCGCCGGGGCTATGTTCGATCCCACCCCGGTCTATCAGGTGCAGGCACAGAGTGCCTATATCGTCAACACCGATACCAATATCATCGTCTATGATAAGGACAGCACAAAGCAGGTATCCGCCGGTGGTCTGACAAAGTACATGACCATTGCCCTGCTGCTGACCAACTATGCCGACCATCTGGACGACACCTTCCAGATGCCCTTTGCCATCTCGGATTACGTTTATAACACCAACAACGCCGATATGCGCTCCAACGAGACCTTTACCTACCGCGAAGCCATGTACGCCATGCTGACCCGCAACGCCAACGAAGCCGCCATGGGCCTTGCTTATGCCCTTTCCGGCGGCGATCTCGCGGGCTGGGTGAGCCAGATGAACACCCTGTCCCAGCGCATCGGCACCACCGGCAGCACCTGGACGGATGCCTGCGGCATCAGCAGCGGCAACGTGACCTGTGCCGTGGATATGTACCTGATCCTGCGCTATCTGATGAGCTTTGATGCCTTTGTGGAGGTTTCCGGTGCGCCCAGCTTTACCATGCCCGCCAAAGAAAAACACCGTTCTTCGTCTGTTCTGGTCAGCCAGAATGCCGCGCTGAGCAAATCCAGCGGCGGCAAATACTACCGCAGCGCCATGCAGGGCGGCATGTGCGATGTGACCGCATTCAAAAGCGACAGTGGCAATCAGAGCTATGTTTCATGGGCCAATAAGGATGGTGCCACCTATATTTTCTGCGTGATGCAAAGCCCGGACACCTGCGACGATTTCGGCTACGCCAACCGTCGCCCGGCCCTGTGCGAGACCGTGAAGCTGATGGACTGGGTGTTCGACAGCTTTTCCATTCAGGCCGCGCTGGACACCGACCTTACGCTGGCCGAGATCCCGGTGAAGTATTCCTCCGATACCAGCTCCCTGCAGCTGTATCCCGCCGACAGCATGATGACCCTGCTGCCCTCCACCGGCGACGGCAGCGTGACCCAGAAATATTTCCACCTGCCGGATTCCGTGTGTGCCCCTGTCCAGCAGGGCGATGTGGTGGGTACCGTGGAGCTGAAGCTTGCCGGTGAGACCATTGGCGTGGTGGACCTGATCGCCGGGCAGGATGTCAGCCGCAACCCGCTGCTGTTCACTGTGGCGCGTTTTCAGGAATTCTTAGGCAGTCTGTACCTCAAAGTTGTAATAACATTGAGTATTATTTCCATCATCATCTACTTTGCGTGGGTTCTTTTGAACAACTGGAACCGCCGCAAGCCCACCAGAAAGATCCGCCGCCGCTGAGCTTTGCACCGTTCAGCCGCATTTTGTGGAAAAGTGATGCAAAAAGCCCCGTCAGCCTTTTCAGGATGACGGGGCTTTTGATTGCGCCAGCAGGAGTCGAACCTACGATGGGGGAGTCAAAGTCCCCTGCCTTACCGCTTGGCGATGGCGCATCGATGGAAAATAGTATAGCATATTTTTCCGGATTCCACAAGAGCCGCCGGGGCTTCCGCAAAAACTTTCTATTCTATTCCGCCCGTTCCCCATCCTTGCCGGGGGACGGCGGATATGGTATACTTGCTGTGTAAAAGTTTTTTCTGTTCAGCGCACAGCGCAGAAAGGAGCGCGGCTTATGGTGCACCATCTTGTCATCGGCGTTATCTTCCTCGTCTGGGGCATTGCAGATGTCCTCCGCGTCCAGCTGCCCGGCGTGCTGGCGCGGCGGCTGGAAGCGTCCAGCGAAGAGGGCCGCCGCCTCTGGCAGCGGCTTTTGGGCGTGCTGGAGCTTATCGTAGGCGGCGTACAGGTGCTGTTCTGCTTTTTCTCCGACGACCCGACCGTCACCAGCATCCTCCTCGCCGTGATGATCCTTTCGGCGGTCTGCATCCTCGGGCCGTACTACCACTGGCGGAAACAGGAAAAAGAAAACGACACCTGACACGAGAGAGGGAGTTCACCTATGGGGCCTTGGTATTATGAAGTCGTCAGCTTTGACGGCGATTACGTCAACCTGCGCCGCACCGACATCGAGAGCGACGAGCTGAACCCGGTGGCGCTGGCGCTCCTGCCGCCGGAGATCGACGTAGGCAGCAAGCTCAAGTGCGAATATTTCCAGTACGAGATCATCGGCTGACAAACCGCAGAAAAGCCGCCCATCCGGGCGGCTTTTCTGCGTCTTCTGATTCGTTATACGCGCTCTGCCACCAGCTGGAAGCCCGCCTTGGCAAGCTCCTGCCGGATCTGCTCGATCTGGGCATTGTCGCGGGTCTCAAGGGTCAGCTTGAGGAAGCAGCTGGAGATGGGCATATTGGGGTCGGAGCCGTCGTGGAGGACGGACACCACGTTGCTGCCGCAGCGGGAGACGATGTTGGCCACCTGCTGCAGCTGGCCGGGCTTATCCTCCAGCGCGATGGTCAGGTTGGCCTTGCGGCCGCTCATGACGAGGCCGCGGGTGATAACGCGGTTGAGGATGTTCACGTCGATGTTGCCGCCGGAGATGAGGCAGACGACCTTCTTGCCCTCGATGGGCAGCTTGTGGAAGAGCGCCGCCGCCACAGGCACAGCCCCCGCGCCCTCGGCCACCAGCTTCTGGTTCTCCATCAGGGAGAGGATGGCCGCTGCGGTCTCGTCCTCGGTGACAGTGACGATGTCGTCCACATACTCCTCGCAGAGCTTGTAGGTCAGCTCACCGGGGGTCTTGACCTGAATGCCGTCCGCAAAGGTGGAGACGGCAGAAAGGGTCTGGTATTTGTGCTCGTGGAGGGAGCGGTACATACTGGGTGCGCCCTCGGCCTGCACACCGTAGACCTTGACCTCCGGCTTGAGGCTCTTGATGGCAAAGGCCACGCCGGAGATGAGTCCGCCGCCGCCCACAGGCACGATGACGGCATCCACATCGGGCAGCTGGTCGAGGATCTCGAGGCCGATGGTGCCCTGACCGGCGATGACCTGCTCGTCGTCATAGGGGTGGATGAAGGTCATGCCCGTTTCTTCCTGCAGCTCGACGGCCTTGTCGTGGGCATCGTCATAGGTGCCGGGCACGAGGCAGACCTCCGCGCCGAGGTTCTTGGTGTTCTCCACCTTCATAATGGGTGCGCCGTCCGGCATACAGACGATGCTCCGGATGCCCCGGCGGGTAGCGGCCAGTGCCACGCCCTGTGCGTGGTTGCCTGCCGAGCAGGCGATGACGCCCTTGTCGCTCTCCTCCTTGGAGAGCTGGCTGATCTTATAATAAGCGCCGCGCACCTTGAAGCTGCCGGTCACCTGCAGGTTCTCGGTCTTGAGGTAGAGCTGGCAGTCCTTCGAGAGCTTGGGGGCCTCGATGAGGTCTGTCTTGCGTGCTACATCCTTGAGGACAAAGGCGGCGTGGTAGATCTTATCCAGTGTCAGCATATCGGTTTTCCCATCCTATCTCTTTTTATCCATCCCGGCACACGGGGTATTTTTTCATCGTTAAAGACAGGACTTAGTATAGTTTACATAATTTGATTTGTCAAATGAATCTATTTCACACTTTAAGGCCGAAAGCGGAATTTGCAAACATTGTATTTGTCTGCGCAGGATGCCGACCCCGCTTGACAACCCAAAGAAATTTGACTATACTACATATAGAAAGGCGCTGTGTCTGCAAAACGACTAGCTCCTTACCAGATTAGTCAAGAGAAAATGACCGACCAAGTTGGGGAACTGTGAGGCGGTCATTTTTTCTTGCGTTTTTATCGTCATGGTTCTCATGTGCGATCGTCCATGTGATCTGAAATGTAACAAAAATTGCTCCGCCAAGAAGCGTCAGTAAAATTGCAACATCGGAGAACGTCATGAACCACACCCCCTTCCTGCCCTTGAGCATCCGGGGAGTGGCAACTTCAAGAAAAACTGCCTTGCCCGGCGCTTAGGTGCCGGTAAGGAGTCAGCCGCCTGCGTTTTAGACACAGCGCCTTTTTCCTGCCATTGCTGGCATTAGTTACAGAATAACACAAAATCCTGCAAAGCACAATACAAAGCCGCCGCCTCCCACAAAACTGTGAGAGGCGGCGGTTCTATTATTGCTCAATCATATATGGCCAGTTACTTTTTCGTTTTATCTTTCCTTGCCAGCATGACATAAATGTCCTTACCGGTCACTTTATTATCTTTATCCTTTTTCGTCTCGATGTAATAGCCAATGCCCCAATCATAGTTCTTCGGGTCTGCCAAAACCATATATTTTTCAACCTCTTCAGCGACCGCTTTTGCTTCATCCGAAGTTTCTTCATCGATTTCTACTTTTATCATCCACTTATGACTTTCTTTCAAAATCTTGTTAGTATCGTCCTTATTTTTAATGTATGACGCTTGGATAGTTTCCGCCACCTGATCAAGCGTCTTGTCATATTCGACCTTCGGGTAGCCCTCCGGCAAAATACTATTTATATCATTTGTCAACTTGACTTTGGCATCGACACTTGCTCCGCTGCCACCGCCGCCGCAGGCAGTAAGCATCGTCAGTGTCAGCGCCGCCGCCAACAGGACTGCCATCATTTTTCTGAACCGCAACATCATAAAAAATTCCTCCTTATAATTCAGGAAGCGTTCTGCCTCCATATCACAATAATACATTTTCGGGCAACTTTCGTCAATATTATCTACCCTATTTTTTCGATTTTGGCATTTTGTTAAAATTATAAGACATACTTTTTATCTCTGGGATACAAAAACCGCCGCCTCCCACAAAATCGTGAGAGACGGCGGCGCATTTTATTTTATCGCAAGTTTCATAGCAATTCAACTTTTTAATGCAACCGCAACAGCGTTGAATTGCATATCGCAAATATGCTGTTTGAATGTTGCACTAATTTCTTGCCTTGCGATAAAAACAGTGCCTGCCGGAACAGCCTATTGTGCTCTGCCGTCTGCGGCGCTCGTACATTGCCTGCTCTGGCTTCAGATCTCCGCGAGGATGGCATCGCCCATTGCGGTACAGCCGAGGCAGGTGCAGCCCTCGCTCATATTATCGGCGGTGCGCAGGCCCTTGTCCAGCACCTTGTTCACCGCGCTCTCGATGGCGTCGGCCTCCTCGGTCATGCCGAAGGAATACCGCAGCATCATGGCGGAGGAGAGGATGCAGGCGGTGGGGTTGACGATGTCCTTGCCCGCGATGTCGGGAGCAGAGCCGTGGATCGGCTCATACAGACCCCGGGTGCCGTCGCCCAGACTGGACGAGGGGATCATGCCGATGGAGCCGGTGATCATCGAAGCCTCGTCGGAGATGATGTCGCCGAACATATTCTCGGTGACGATGACGTCAAACTGGCTGGGGTCCTTCACGACCTGCATCGCGCAGTTGTCCACGAACATCTCGCTGTACTCCACCTCGGGATACTCGGCCTGCAGGCGGTGCATGACGGCACGCCAGAGGCGGCTGGTGTCCAGCACGTTGGCCTTGTCCACGCAGCAGAGCTTCTTGCGGCGCTTCATCGCCGTCTCGAAGCCGATGCGGCCGATGCGCTCGATCTCGTGCTCCGAGTAGGGCATGGAGTCCACGGCCTGCTTTTCGCCGTTTTCCAGCGTATAGGTCTCGTGCTTGCCGAAGTAGACGCCGCCGATCAGCTCACGCACGATGATGAAGTCGATGCCCTTGGCCACGATCTCGGGCTTGAGGGGGCTGGCCGGGGCCAGCTGAGGCCAGATCTTTGCCGGGCGGTTGTTGGAGTAGAGGCCCATCCCGGCGCGGAGGCGGAGCAAACCCTTTTCTGGGCGCTGCTCGCCGGGCAGGCCCTCCCACTTGGGGCCGCCCACTGCGCCCAGAAGAACGCTGTCTGCCGCAAGGCATTTATCCAGCTCGTGCTGAGGCAGCGGGTCGCCGTACTTGTCGATGGCCTCGCCGCCCATTGCGGCGTCGGTGTAGTGGAAGGTGTGGCCGTACTTCTCGGCCACCTTATCGAGAACGCGGAGGGTCTGCTTCACAATCTCGGGGCTGGAGCAGTCGCCCCAGATGACAGCGATATTTTTTTCCATGATAATGGGCATCCTTTCTTCGATTGGGCAGCGATTTATGACAGGATTCTTGCTTTTGGGTGGGTGCGGGGGCAGACTTTTCTTTCAGCTGGCGTGCGCGCTGGTGGCGCAAGGGCAGATTGCCGTTGCAGTAGAGCTGTTTTTTTCTTTAAGCAGGTTCTCGCGCTGGTGGCGCGGGGAATGTTTTTTCTTGAGGTCAAGCGGCTTGCGCTCCGCGCGGGCCAGAGGCAGGGAGGGGTGTTTCGACTCCCCCCTCCCTACCTCTGGACTCCACTCTCCCCGCAACGAGTTAAGGGCTCCTCGCCCTTAACAATTCCAAAGAAGAAGTCGAAACGGAAAAAAGCTGGCCGCTGCGCTAAAAGCTTTTTTCTCGTTTCTCCGACTTGCTGCTTCGCAGCAGACTTTACGCCCTTGCAGGACGTGAAGTCCTGCTGAAACGTAACACCATCGGCGGAGCCGTAAACCGGAGAAGTACAAAAAATGCGTTTAGCGAAGCGGCTAGCATTTTTGTGCTTCGACAACTCCTCCGGGATTATCAAGGGCGAGCAGCCCTTGATTCGTGCCTCCCGCGCCTCGAAAGTAGCGGGTGCTTTTCTGGTTCTCTTTTGGCACGCAAAAGAGAACTTAGCCCCGCGTAACCGCGCTCTAACCCCGCGCCACAAGCGCGCAAACTCCCCTAACGAAACCGCGTCCCCGCAGCAAAAACTTTACTTTTTCGTCAGCGACTTCATCAAGCCGCCGTCGGCGATGATCTTCTGGATGAAGGGCGGGAAAGGCTCGGCCTGAAAGGTCTTGCCGGTGGTCTCATCGGTGATGACGCCGGTGTCGAAGTTCACGCTGACGGTGTCCCCTGCACCGATGGCGTCCACAGCCTCGGGGCACTCCATGATGGGCAGGCCGATGTTGATGCTGTTGCGGTAGAAGATGCGGGCAAAGCTCTTGGCAATGACGACCGAGATGCCTGCGGTCTTGATGGCCAGCGGCGCGTGCTCACGGGAGGAGCCGCAGCCGAAGTTCCAGCCGCCCACCATGATGTCGCCCTCCTTCACCTTGTTGATGAAGTCCTTGTCGATGTCCTCCATGCAGTGTGCGGCCAGCTCCTTGGCGTTCTGGGTGTTCAGGTAGCGGGCCGGGATGATGACATCGGTATCCACGTTGTCCGGGTATTTAAAAACAGAACCGTTTGCGTTGTTCATGGGTGACTCTCCTTTTCTCAGACCGTGCGGGGGTCGGTGATATAGCCGGTCAGTGCGCTGGCGGCAGCGGTAGCGGGCGATGCCAGATACACCTCGCTCTTGACATGGCCCATACGGCCCACGAAGTTGCGGTTGGTGGTGGAGACACAGCGCTCGCCCTCGGCGAGGATGCCCATGTAGCCGCCGAGGCAGGGGCCGCAGGTGGGGGTGGAGACGATGCAGCCCGCGTCGATGAAGGCTGTCGTCCAGCCGCGCAGGATGCACTCCTTATATACGGCCATGGTGGCGGGGATGATGATGCCGCGCACGCCCTTTGCGATGTGCTTGCCCTTCAGGATGTTGTAAGCGGCCTCCATATCCTCGAGGCGGCCATTGGTGCAGCTGCCGATGACCACCTGATCGATCTTGATGTCCTTTCCCTCGCTGGCGGGGTGGGTGTTCTCGGGCAGATGAGGGTAGCTGACGGTAGGTTCGAGGGCCGACAGGTCGATCTCAATGACCTTCTCGTACTCGGCGTCCGGGTCGGCCTCGTAGAACACCGGCTCCCGCTGGCTGCGGCCCTTGAGGTAGGCCTTGGTCACGTCGTCCACCGGGAAGATGCCATTCTTTGCGCCCGCCTCGATGGCCATGTTGCAGATGCTCAGGCGGTCATCCATCGACAGCGAGGCGACGCCCGGGCCGGTGAACTCCATCGACTTATACAGCGCACCGTCCACGCCGATCATGCCGATGATGTGGAGGATGAGGTCCTTGCCGGACACCCGCGGGGGCAGCGTTCCGGTCAGGACGAACCGGATGGCAGCCGGCACCTTGAACCATGCCATGCCGGTGGCCATGCCGGCCGCCATATCGGTGGAGCCGACACCGGTGGAGAAAGCGCCCAGCGCACCGTAGGTGCAGGTATGGCTGTCTGCGCCAATGACGCAGTCACCCGCCGTCACGATGCCTTTTTCGGGCAGCAGCGCGTGCTCGATGCCCATCTGGCCCACATCATAGAAGTTGAGGATGTCGTACTTGTTGGCAAACTCGCGGCACTGCTTGGACTGGGTCGCGCTCTTGATGTCCTTGTTGGGCACGAAGTGGTCGAGAACGATGGCGATGTGCTCTTTGTCGAACACGCCGTCAAAGCCTGCCTTCTCGAACTCGTTGATGGCCACCGGTGTGGTGATGTCGTTGCCCAGCACGATGTCGAGCTTGGCGTTGATGAGCTGGCCCGCCTTGACCTCGGCGAGGCCCGCGTGTGCGGCCAGAATTTTCTGCGTCTGGGTCATTCCCATGATGGTACTCTCCTTTTATCGTAGCTTGTTCTCTATGGTCAGTCTCTCCTCTGTCCAACCTCTCAGCCGCCTGCGGCGTCAGCTCCCCTAGTAGGGGAGCCTCTGGCGAAACCGCTTACTTTGCGGGGAATGCCAAGGCCTCCCCTCGATAGGGGAGGTGGCATTGCGAAGCAATGACGGAGAGGTTGTGCAGAGCTGCCCCTTATTTACTCTCATTACTTATTATTGATGGCACTCACCAGCGCGTGCACACCGGCGACGATGATGTCGGTGTCGGTGCCCGCACCCCATGTGACGGTGCCGTCGCCCCACTCGAGGCCCACATAGGAGGCTGCGCGGGAGGTGGAGCCTTCGTCAAGGCTGTGCTCCGAATACGTCTCCAGATGGAACTCCATACCGGTGGCGCTCTGGATGGCGTTGGCCACGGCATCCAGACGGCCATTGCCCACCGAGGTGATGACCTTGCGCTGGCCGTTCATGTCCAGCGTGACGGTGGCGGTGATGCCGTTGACCTGCGCGAAATGGGCCTCGACGACGGACAGAGGCTTGGTCTTGTTGAGGAAGACCTCCTCAAAGATGTGGAGCACCTCGCCTGCGCTCAGCTCCTTGTGGCTGTGGTCGGACACGCTCTTGACCTTATAGCCCAGCGCCTCCCGCATCTTGGCGGGCAGGTTGTAGCCGTAGTTCTGCTCCAGCACGAAGCCGATGCCGCCCTTGCCGCTCTGGCTGTTGATGCGGATGACGTCGGCGTCGTAGGTGCGGCCGATGTCGTGGGGGTCCACCGGGATGTAGGGGCAGGTCCAGCGGTGGTCGCCCTTCTCCTTGCGGTAGGCCATTCCCTTTGCGATGGCGTCCTGATGGCTGCCCGAGAAGGCGGCAAAGACCAGCTGGCCGGCGTAGGGGGTGCGCTCATAAATGTGCATCCGGGTGACACGCTCGTAGGTGGCGCAGATGGCGGGCATATCGGAGAAGTCCAGCTTCGGGTCTACGCCGTGGCTGTACAGATTCATGGCGAGGGTCACAGCGTCCACATTGCCGGTCCGCTCGCCGTTGCCGAAGAGGCAGCACTCCACCCGCTGTGCGCCTGCCAGTACCGCCAGCTCCGCGCAGGCCACGCCGGTGCCGCGGTCGTTGTGGGGGTGGGTGGAGATGATGACGCTGTCGCGGTACTTCAGGTGCTTGTCGCAGTACTCGATCTGGTTGGCGTAGACATGGGGCATACTCATCTCCACCGTGACCGGCAGGTTGATGATCATGGGGCGGTCGGGGGTGGGCTGCATGATGTCCAGCACCGCATTGCAGACCTCCACGGCGTAGTCCACCTCGGTGCCCGTGAAGCTCTCGGGGCTGTACTCGAAGAGGAAATTGCCCTCGTACTCCTCGCTCAGCTGCTTGACCAGCTTTGCGCCGTCCACGGCGATCTGCTTGATCTCCTCCTTGGACTTATGGAACACCTGCTCACGCTGGGCGACAGAGGTAGAGTTGTAGAAGTGGATGACGGCCCGGGGCGCCCCCTTGACCGCCTCGAAGGTGCGGCGGATGATGTGGTCACGGCACTGGGTCAGCACCTGCACGGTGACGTCCTCGGGGATCATGTTCTTCTCGATGAGGGTGCGGAGGAACTCGTACTCCGTCTCGCTGGCGGCGGGGAAGCCCACCTCGATCTCCTTGAAGCCGATCTTCACCAGCATCTGGAAAAATTCCAGCTTTTCCTCAAGGCTCATGGGGACGATCAGGGCCTGATTGCCGTCCCGCAGGTCCACGCTGCACCATGCGGGAGCTTTCTCGATGTGGTCCTTCTTGACCCAGCTGTCATAACCGGCGGGCACGGGGTAATATCCCGGTGCGTATTTGGTAGCGTCCATCATTTTGTTTTCCTCCAGCTTCCTTATTGACTTACGTTTCCCACAAACGAAAAGGCTCCCGTCTCTCAAAGGACGAAATCCCCTGAGAGACGAGAGCCTGTAATTTCTGTTACAGGGCACCCGTGGTACCACTCTCTTTGCTGTGCTCAACACACAGCCGCTCTGCACGATCGGCTTTTTGGGGCGAATCGCTGCCCGGATAACGGTGGGCTTCCGTCAGGGCCTACTGTCTGCTTCAGCCCTGCCGCTCAGGGGCCAGTAACCGAAACCCTCTGCACCGCCTTGCACCACCCGGCGGCTCTCTGCACGCAGAAGAAGATCGTTTTTTCCCCGTCAACGCATTTGCGCTTTGTTCAAAGTGACCTCATTTTAGCAAAACCTGCCGCCCCTGTCAAGAAGTTCGCCTCATGACGAAGCTGAAACGATTTCATGTGAGCGGCGGTGAAATTTTCCAAAATTTGCGTTTCTCCCCGCTCAGGTCTCCACGCCCTCGAACTGGCTGTTGTAGAGCTTGGCGTAGAAGCCGCCCTGTGCCAGCAGCGTGTCGTGGTCGCCCTGCTCCACGATGTGGCCGTCCTTCATCACGAGGATGACGTCGGCCTCCCGGATGGTGGACAGGCGGTGCGCCACGATGAAGCTGGTGCGGCCCTGCATCATCCGGGCAAAGGCCGCCTGAATGCGCACCTCGGTGCGGGTATCGATGGAGGAGGTGGCCTCGTCGAGGATCAGCATCGGGGGCAGGCAGAGCATCACGCGGGCGATGCAGAGCAGCTGCTTCTGGCCCTGACTGATGTTGCCGCCGTCCTCGGCGATCACGGTGTCATAGCCCTCGGGCAGGCGGCGGATGAAGCTGTCGGCGTGGGCGGCCTTGGCTGCGGCCACCACCTCGTCGAGGGTGGCGTCCGGCCTGCCGTAGGCGATGTTCTCCCGCACCGTACCGGCCCGCAGCCAGGTGTCCTGCAGCACCATGCCGTAGCTGCCCCGCAGGGAGGCGCGGGTCACATCCCGGATGTCGGTGCCGGAAACTTTGATGGCACCGCCGTTGACGTCATAGAACCGCATGAGCAGGTTGATGAGGGTGGTCTTGCCGCAGCCGGTGGGGCCGACGATGGCGATGCGCTGGCCGGGCCTGACGTCCAGAGACAGCCCCTCGATGAGCGGGCGGTCGGGCAGGTAGCGGAAGGAGACGTCCTCGATCTGGACGTGGCCGTCCGGCTCGAGGCGGACAGCGTTTTCCGCCTCGGGGCACTGGTCCTCGGCGTCCAGCAGCTCAAACACCCGGGCCGCGCAGGCCAGAGCGTTCTGCAGCTCGGTCACGACGCCGGAGATCTCGTTGAAGGGCTTGGTGTACTGGTTGGCGTAGCTCAGGAAGATGCTCAGCTGGCCGATGGAGATACCGCCGCCCACCGCGTAGAGTGCACCCACGAGGCCGACGCCTGCGTAGACGATGTTGTTGACGAAGCGGGTGGCGGGGTTGGTCAGGCTGGAGAAGAAGATGGCCTTCAGGCTCACGTCCTGCAAGCGGCCATTCACCTCATCGAAGGCCGCAAGGCTCTGGGCCTCATGGCCGAAGGCCTGCACGACCTTCTGGCCCTCGATCATCTCGTTGACGAGGGCGGTCTGCTCGCCGCGGACGGTGCTCTGGCTCTGGAAGTAGCCATAGCTGCGCTTGGCGAGGAAGCTGGCCACCACGAGGCTCAGGGGGGTGATGCAGACCACCACCAGCGTGATGGGCACGTTCTGCCGCAACATGAACAGCAGGGTGCCGAGGATGGTCAGCACGCCCGAGAACAGCTGGGTGAAGCCCATCAGCAGGCCGTCGGCGAAGGTATCCACGTCGGCCACCATCCGGCTCACGATGTCGCCGGAGGGGTGGCTGTCGAGGTAGGAGAGGGGCAGGGTCTGGATCTTCCGCATGGCGGCATTTCGCAGGTCGCGGCTGACCGCGAAGGTGATGCGGTTGTTGCAGACGCTCAGCAGCCACTGTGCAAAGGCGGCGGTCACGGCCACAGCCACGATCTCATACACGATGCGCAGCACGCCCGCGAAGTCCACGTCCCCCTTGCCCAGCATCATATCGATGGCGTCGCCGCAGAGGATGGGGATATACAGCTGGGCCGCGACGCTCACCGCTGCCACGATGAGGCTGCACCCCACAAAAAATCCGTAGGGCCTGATCTTCTGGAGCACCCGGGTCATGGTGGCCTTCTGCTGCTCAGGGGTCAGCCTGCTTTTTGCTTTTGCACTCATTTCTGCGCATCCCCTTTCTTGAACTGGCTCTCGTAAATTTCACGATAGACCGGGCAGCTGTCCAGCAGCTCGGCGTGACGGCCAAGGCCCACCATATGGCCGTCGTCCAGCACGATGATCTGGTCTGCGTGCTGCAGACTGGCGGCACGCTGGCTGACGATGAAGACGGTCAGAGCGCCCGGCAGCGCGGCCAGCGCCTTGCGCAGGGCCGCATCGGTGGCGTAGTCCAGTGCACTGGCGCTGTCGTCGAGGATGAGGATGTCGGGCCTGCCCACGAGGGCACGGGCGATGGTCAGGCGCTGCTTCTGGCCGCCGGAGAGGTTTCGTCCCCCCTGCTCCACCGGCTCATCGAGGCCGAGGGGCTTGGACCGGACGAACTCCGCAGCCTGCGCCGTCTCCAGCGCGGCCCAGAGGTCAGCCTCGGAGGCGTTCTGGTTGCCCCAGAGCAGGTTCGAGCGGATGGTGCCGCCGAAGAGCTGGGCCTTCTGCATGACCACGGCCACCCTGCCCCGCAGGTCGGCCCGGGGGTACTGCCGGACGGAGCGGCCCATGATCTCCACGCTGCCCTCGGTGGCGTCGTAGAAGCGGGGGATGAGGCTGATGAGGCTGGATTTGCCGCTGCCGGTGCCGCCGATGATGCCGATGGTCTGGCCGCGCTTGGCCGTGAAGCTGATGTCGGAGAGGCTGGGTGCGCCTGCGCCCTGATAGGTCAGGCCCACATGGTCGAAGCGGACGGCGTCGCCGGCCTTTTCCGCCGGGACTTCACCGGCAGGCCCCCGCGGGAACTCCATGCCCGGCTCGGTGTCCAGCACGGCCTGCACACGGCCTGCACAGGCCAGCGCCTTGCTCACCTGCACGATGAGGTTGGCCAGCTTGACCAGCTCGATCAAGATCTGGTTCATATAGTTGATCAGCGCGATGACGTCGCCGGAGGCCATGCCCCCGATGTTGATCTCGATGCTGCCCACATACAGCAGCGCCACGATGGCAAGGTTGATGATGACATAGGTCAGCGGGTTCATCAGGGCGGAGATGTGGCCGACGTGGAGCTGCATCTTCGTCAGCAGCTCGTTGGCGTCCTCGAAGCGGTCCACCTCGGTCTTCTCCTTGTCGAAGGCGCGGACGACGCGGACGCCGGTGAGGTTCTCGCGGGTCAGGCCCAGCACGCGGTCGAGCCGCGCCTGCACCGCCTTATACAGGGGGCGGGTGATGACCATGACGCCGAAGACCACGACGCTCAGCAGTGGGATGGCCACCACGAAGATGAGGGCGGCGCGGAAATTGACCGTAAAGGCCATGACCATCGCGCCGAACACCACGAAGGGACTGCGCAGGAACAGCCGGAGGAAGAGGTTCAGGCCGCTCTGCACCTGATTGACGTCGCTGGTCATCCGGGTGATGAGGGTGCTGGTGCCCATGGTGTCCATCTCGGTGAAGCTCAGGCGCTGGATGTGCTCAAGCAGCGCGTGGCGCAGGCCGGTGGAGTAACCCACTGCGGCCTTGGCCGAGAAATACTGGGCGGTCAGGCTGCAGACAAGGCCCACGAAGGCCAGCAGGAGCAGGATGCCGCACCGCACGAGGATGTAGCGGAAGTCGTGGGCCGCGATGCCCACGTTGACGATGTCGGCCATCACAAGCGGCACGAACAGGTCAAAGGTGGCTTCCAGCATCTTGAAAAGCGGCGCAAGCACGCTCTCGCGCTTATAGCCGCTGAGGTAGCGAAGCATTTTATTCAAGGCTCGATTCTCCCTTTCTTTGATGTATTTCAGTCAAAACAGTTTTTATTATAGCGCATTCCAAACCAGAATGCCATGTTTCCGATTGAGAAAAACGGAAAATCCTGCTATACTGGAAAGGAATCTCAAACGAAAGAATGGTGGATGCTATGGCAAAGGATGGAACAGCACGGCTGCGGCTGCGCCCGGTGGGCGCGGCAGACCGCAAAAAGCTGCCGGAGTATGGGCCGCTGGGCACAGGCTGCCCCGCCGTGGAGCGGGCAGTGGCTGCGCTTTATAAGGGCCAGAACGAGGAGAGCTTCTGGGCGCTGATGAACGCCATCAACTACGCCCTCGAGCTGGACACCCGGGTGCTGGTGCCGCTGGAAGCCTCGTCCGACCAGCCGGACGGCGCGGCCCCGTGGGCCGAGCACCCCGTCCCGGCGGAAAAGGCCAAGGACCTGCCGTTCTGGACCCTGCACACCCAGAAGGGCCGGTGCTATCTGCCCCTCTTCACCTCGGTGCGGGCGGCGGAGGCCGACAAGGGCACCGCCAGCCGCCCTATGGCCGAAATGCTTCTGTCTGCCGCCATGCAGTCGGCGCTGGACTCCGACCGCATCGACGGCGTGGTCATCGACCCATGGACAAGCTCGGCCACGCTGGACTGTTCGCTCCTCAACGGCCTGCTCCACGCCGGCCACGACACCAGCGAGCCGGGCGAAGAGGAGCTGCGGGCCGGGAACCGGGCCATGGCCGAGGGCCGCTGGGACGACGCGATGCACTTCTATCAGCTCTCCGCCGAGGAGGGCTGCGCCGAGGGTCTCGCCATGATGGGCGAGCTGCTCTACGAGGGCAAAGGCTGCCGCAAAAGCCCCGCGCAGGCCCGGAAGTTCTGGAAAAAAGCCGCCGATGCCGGAGACGTAGCCGCATGGGTGGCGCTGGGCGACGACGCCATGGTACAGGGCAAGGGCGTGGGAGCCGCCCTGCGGGCCTACCGCAAGGCCCAGAAGCTCTGCGCCTCCACCCCCGACATCGCCTATATGCCGCAGGTCTGCCTCCGGGTGGCCCAGTATGAGACGCAGTATATCTCCCGCAAGCAGGCGCTGGCCCAGCTGGCCGAGGCAAAACAGGGCTTCCTCATCCGCCAAAAGGAGGGCGACGAGACGGCCCGGAGCTGGCTGGATGAGACCGAGCGCGTCATTCGCCAGCTGCTCGAGAACGAGTCGGGCTGAAACACAAAATCTTTACAAATGCTCCAAGGAATCGTCATACGGAACCGATATGATACTTATGAGAAAATATGCGCGTCGCAAAAACAGAGAGGACGACCAGAATGAGCAAAGTGATCGGTATTGACCTTGGTACCACCAACAGCTGCGTAGCCGTGGTGGAGGGCGGCAAGCCCGTCGTTATCACCAATGCAGAGGGCGAACGCACCACCCCCAGTGTGGTGGCGTTTACCAAGGACGGCGAACGGCTGGTGGGCGGCGCGGCCAAGCGCCAGCTCGCCGCCAACTCCGGACGGACGGTGTCCAGCATCAAGCGGCATATGGGCAGCGACTACCGCGTCCACATCGACGGCAAGGACCTGACCCCGCAGGAGATCAGCGCCATGATCCTGACCAAGATCCGCCGCGACGCCGAAAGCTATCTGGGCGAGCCGGTGACGGAGGCCGTCATCACTGTCCCGGCCTACTTCGACGACAGCCAGCGCAAGGCCACGCAGGACGCGGGCCGCATCGCGGGCCTGAATGTCCTGCGCATCATCAACGAGCCGACCGCCGCAGCCGTGGCCTACGGCCTCGACAACGAAGCACCCCAGAAGATCCTGGTCTACGACCTCGGCGGCGGCACCTTCGATGTCTCCATCATCGAGATCGAGGACGGCACCTTCACGGTGCTGGCCACCGGCGGCGATACCCGTCTGGGCGGTGACGACTTCGACCAGCGCATCGTGGAGTATGCGGTGGCCGAGTTCAAAAAATCTGACCGCATCGACCTCTCCCGCGACCCCGCCGCCATGGGCCGCCTGAAGGAAGAGGCTGAAAAGGCCAAGAAGGAGCTGTCCAGCGCCCTCTCGGCCCAGCTCAATCTCCCCTTCATCGCGGTGGGCAAGGACGGCCCCCACCATCTGGATCTGTCGCTGTCCCGCCCGCAGTTCGAGATGATGACCGGTGACCTGCTGGCCCGTACCGTGACCCCGGTGCAGAACGCCCTGCGGGATGCCGGCATCTCCGCCAGCCAGCTGGGCAAGGTGCTGCTGGTGGGCGGCAGCACCCGGATGCCTGCGGTGGAGCGTCAGGTGAAGGAGCTGCTGGGCTGCGAACCCAGCCACAGCCTGAACCCGGACGAGTGTGTTGCCATGGGTGCGGCTGTGCAGGGCGGTCTGCTGCAGGGCGGCGGCAAGCTGGCCGGTGCCACCGGCGCAGCGGCGCAGGGCCTTGTGCTGATGGATGTGACCCCGCTGACTCTCTCCATTGAGACGCTGGGCGGCGTGGCCACCCCGCTGATCACCCGCAACAGCATGATCCCCACCCGCAAGAGCCAGATCTTCACCACCGCACGGCCCATGCAGACCAGTGTGGAGATCAACGTGCTGCAGGGCGAGCGCCACTTTGCCCGCGACAACAAGAGTCTGGGCAAATTCAAGCTCACCGGCATCCGGGCAAGCTTCTCTTCCAAACCGCAGATCGAAGTTACCTTTGATATCGACGTGAACGGCGTAGTGAAGGTGTCTGCCAAAGACCTTGGCACCGGCCGGGAGCAGAACATCACCATCACCGGCAGTACCAATCTTTCTGAGAACGAGATCCAGCGCGCCATGGCCGATGCCGCCGCCTACGAGGAGGAGGATACCCGCCGCAGGGAGCGGCTGGAGCTCCACAATCAGGCCGAGATGCTGGCTTACAAGGTGGATGAGGCCCTCTCCAAGTGCAAAAAGGAGCTGGACAAGGACGAGAAGAACCGAGTCAAGAACGACCTTGCCAGCCTGCGCCGCTGCCTGCGCAAGGATAAGCCCGAAAAGATGAACGAGACCGAAGAAGCGAACCTCCGTCAGGCAAAATCCCAGCTGGAAGCCAGCGCCAACCACCTGATGGTGCTGTACAGCACGGAGCAGGATGCCGGCCGGCAGTAAGCGGGCAATTCCCTACTGAAAAACTTCGTTGAAAGGGTTGACAAACCCGGAAGAGTGGGGTATTATGTATGCAATATCACAAAAATGGCTGTGAAGAGAAGAGTAGGTTTTCGCATTGATCCTTCCAGAGAGCCCGGGCGGTGGAAAAGGGCAGGAAACAGGGAACTGAAAATGGTCTCGGAGCCGCGGGGGCGAAGTGCAAGAGTGCTAAGCCTGCGACGGGAGCGCCCGTTACAGCGTCCGGTTGTCGCGTTGCAAAACGCCGCAGCAGTGAGGCTGTCTCTGTGAGGGGACAGTAAACCAAGGTGGTACCACGGAAGTTTTACGCTTTCGTCCTTGTGGGTGTATGCCCGCTGAGGACGGAAGCGTTTTTTATTTTGCTTCCGGTGCAAAAGGGTGCGGATTGTGCCGCACCGCACAAAAACATTTTTGTAAAAGTAGAGAGGGAAAACAAAATGTCTAAGATCACTCGTCGTAATTTTCTGAAAGTTTCCGGCGTGGCCGCTGCTGCCGCTGCCCTGACCGCCTGCGGCGGCTCTTCCTCCACCGCAAGCTCCGCCGCTTCCGGCGCTGCATCCTCTGAGGCTGCCTCCACCGCTGCCAAGCTGGACAAGATCAAGGTCGCTGTTCCCAACGACACCACCAACGAGGCCCGCGCTCTGACCCTGCTGGAGAAGAACGGCTTTTTCAAGCTGAAGGCAGATGCAGGCCTGACCGCCACCAAGAACGACATCGAAGAGAACCCCCTGAACGTCAATGTGGACGAGGTCGAGGCTGCCCAGGTGCCCAATGTCCTGCAGGATGAGGACTACGCTGTCATCAACTCCAACTACGCCATCTCTGCCGGTCTGGACCCCATGACCGACGCTCTGGCCATGGAGGATGGCACCTCTGCCTACGTCAACGTTCTGGTCTGCAAGGAAGGCAATGAGGAGGAGCCCAAGGTCAAGGCTCTGGTCGCTGCCCTGCAGAGCCAGCAGGTCAAGGACTTTATGACCGAGAGCTACGGCGGCGCTGTGGTCTCCGTTGTGGAGGAGCCCACCGACGGCTATGATCCTTCCATCGATTATGACGCACTGAACGGCGAGACTGTCAGCTGCGCTGCCACCCCCGCTCCCCATTGCGAGATCCTGGAGGTCTGCAAGCAGATCCTGGCCGACAAGGGCATTACGCTGGACATCCAGGAGTACGATGACTATGTGATCCCCAACACCATCGTTGAGGATGGCCAGTGCGATACCAACTACTTCCAGCATCAGCCCTACCTGGACAACTTCAATGAGGAGAAGGGCACCCACCTGGTCTCCGTTGCCGGCATCCACGTTGAGCCCATGGGCATCTACGGCGGCAAGCAGAGTGACCTGAGCCCGATCGAGGGTTAAGCGAACTCCCCCAGTCACCTTGCGGTGACAGCCCCCTCGGGGAGGGGGCCTTTGCCTGACCGTTCTGTTTCAGGCTCCCTCTATGAGGGAGCTGGCAAATCCGTAAGGATTTGACTGAAGGAGCTTATTCAACAGCAAGGAGCAATTTCTGTGATCGAGATCAAACACCTTTCCAAGACCTTCCAGATGAAGGACGGCGCAGTGAATGCGCTGAAGGACATCAGCCTGACCATCCCGGATGGTTCTATTTACGGCATCATCGGCATGTCTGGCGCGGGCAAATCCACGCTGGTGCGCTGCATCAACCTGCTGGAACGCCCCACCGAGGGCAGCGTGGTCATTGACGGCGTGGAGATGGAAAAGCTCACGCCCGCCCAGCTGCGTCAGCGCCGCCGGGAGATCACGATGATCTTCCAGCAGTTCAACCTGCTGATGCAGCGCAGCTGCCTGAAGAACATCTGCTTCCCCATGGAGCTGGCAGGTGTGAAGAAAGAGGAAGCCGAAAAGCGCGCCAAGGAGCTGCTGGAAATGGTGGGCCTGCCCGATAAGGCCAACGCCTACCCGGCCCAGCTCTCCGGCGGCCAGAAGCAGCGCATTGCCATTGCCCGCGCACTGGCAACTGACCCCAAGGTCCTGCTCTGCGATGAGGCCACCAGCGCGCTGGACCCCAACACCACCCACTCCATCCTGACCCTGATCAAGGACATCAACCGAAAGCTGGGCATCACGGTGGTGGTCATCACCTGTCTCTTATACACATCTCCGAGCCCACGAGACGGACTCCTA
>ERZ1027044.502-NODE-502-length-21129-cov-11.215099_pt1 | contig 21129 bp, 11 predicted proteins | sample MGYA00519433_ERZ1027044 | MGnify/ENA primary metagenome ERZ1027044 (study PRJEB26926, sample SAMN06164589) | human gut metagenome | biome: ENVO:00009003; feature: ENVO:2100002; material: ENVO:00002003 | host: Homo sapiens | place: USA | collected 2012 ... | reverse complement strand
CCAGCAAGGAGCAGGTCATCGTCAACACCTGGTACGGCGGCGAGATGAAGAAGGGTATGTTCTCCATGATGAACTACTTCCTGCCGCTGAAGGGCATTGCTTCCATGCACTGCTCTGCCAACACCGATATGGAGGGCAAGAACACTGCCATCTTCTTCGGTCTGTCCGGCACCGGCAAGACCACCCTGTCCACCGACCCCAAGCGTCTGCTCATCGGCGATGACGAGCACGGCTGGGACGACAACGGCGTCTTCAACTTCGAGGGCGGCTGCTATGCAAAGGTCATCAATCTGGACAAGGACTCCGAGCCTGACATCTACAACGCCATCAAGCGCAACGCTCTGCTGGAGAACGTCACTCTGGACGCCGAGGGCCACATCGATTTCGCCGACAAGAGCGTGACCGAGAACACCCGCGTCTCCTACCCCATCGACCACATCCAGAACATCGTGCGCCCCATCTCTTCTGCTCCCGCTGCCAAGAACGTCATCTTCCTGTCTGCGGATGCATTCGGCGTCCTGCCCCCGGTCTCCATCCTGACCCCGGAGCAGACCCAGTACTACTTCCTGTCCGGCTTTACCGCAAAGCTGGCCGGCACCGAGCGCGGCATCACCGAGCCTACCCCCACCTTCTCTGCCTGCTTCGGTCAGGCCTTCCTCGAGCTGCACCCCACCAAGTACGCTGAGGAGCTGGTCAAGAAGATGCAGAAGAGCGGCGCCAAGGCTTATCTGGTCAACACCGGCTGGAACGGCACCGGCAAGCGCATCTCCATCAAGGACACCCGCGGCATCATCGACGCCATCCTGAGCGGTGCCATCAACGAGGCTCCCACCAAGAAGATCCCCTACTTCGACTTTGAGGTCCCCACCGCTCTGCCCGGTGTTGACCCCGCCATCCTCGACCCCCGCGACACCTACGCAGATGCCGCTCAGTGGGAAGAGAAGGCCAAGGATCTGGCTGGCCGCTTCATCAAGAACTTCGCAAAGTACGAGGGCAACGAGCACGGCAAGGCTCTGGTCTCTGCCGGCCCTCAGCTGTAAGCTGACAGCGCCTCTTACATAAGGCCATAAAATCAAAACCCATCCGATTTCCCGCAAAAAGGAAGTCGGATGGGTTTTTCTTGTAATTCATCTCGTTTTATGGTACTCTAATGCGATGTGAATGATCTCACGGGATGTCTTTCGGGACAGACCTCGAGCAAAACATTATTCCAGCAACAAAAAAGATTGACCGCCTCTGTTCCCCAACGGATCGGTCAATCTTTTTTAACTAGATGCCGGTAAGGAGCTGACCATTTTGCAGGCAGTGCCTTTTCCTTATTTTTAGTATAGTGGCATCTCCCCTTTTTGTCAAGCATCTCTCTTCTCCAAAAAATGACCGATCCTATTTTTTTTTTGCAAAAATCTGTTATACTGAACCCAGCTTCTGCCCTGCGGCAGGAAGCATAGAGGGGGATATTGCATATGAAAAAAGCAACGGTCAACGACTACTTCCGACATCACTGGATGAAGCTCATGCTCTTCGCGCTCTTTACGGCGGCGGTATCCTTTTTCGCGCCGCTGAAAAACTTCCAGCTCAAGTGGCTCATCGACTCCAAGAGCAAGCAGGAGGCGCTGGGCTATATGGGGCTGGTGTTCCTCATCACCTTTACCAGCTGGTTTTTCGAACGGCTGAGCCGCCGCTCCTTTACAAAACTCGCCTGCGGCGCAGTGGAGCAGGTACGGGGGCAGGTCATGGAGCGGGTGCTGCGCCGCCCGGTGTCCCAATATCAGCGGGAGGGCGACGCAGCCTATCTCTCCCTGCTGACCACCGACCTGCGCACTCTCTACGACGACTATTATATGTCCCTCTTCAACATCGCGTTCTGGGGCGGCATCATGCTCTGTGCGCTGGGGATGTACCTTTACATCAGCCCGGTGATGCTGGCGGCCATCCTGCTTGTGACCGTGCCGCCGCTGGTCCTGCCCCGGAAGATGAATGAGCAGCTCAAAGCCTCCCGAGACGCTTTTTCGCTCCAGATGGCGGACTACACCCAGCAGCTCAAGGAGCTTCTGGGCGGGTTCGAGGTCATCCGGGGCTTTCTGCGGGAGGACGCCTATGCCGCCCGCCACCGGGATGCTGCCCGGCAGGCCCGCGACAGCGAGCAGGCCTACCAGCAGAGCCTCAACGCCATGGTGGTCAACACCTCTCTCATCAGCAACCTCATCTTCCCCATCGTCATGCTGGTGGGCCTTTTTCTCGCTTTCGACGGGCGGCTGACGATGGGCACCGTCTCCACCGCCGCCAGCATGGCGAACTTCGTCATCACGCCCTGTAATCAAATCGCCCAGTGCTGGGCCAAGGTCAGATCCTCGAAGGGCATCCGTCAGCGGCTGGAAGCAGCCATGTCCGGCCCGGAAAAAGTCTCTGCGGGCCGGGCCATCGGCAAGCTTGAGCGCATCGAGTGCAAGGACACCGGCTTTGCCTACCCCGGAGCCGCTGCACCGGTGCTGCGCGGCGTCCGGCTGACGGTCTCCGGGCAGGAAAAAGCCGTCCTCGTGGGCGAAAGCGGCTGCGGCAAGTCTACACTGGCAAAGCTGCTGTTCCAGTACTACCCAGACTATACCGGCAGCATCCTCTTCAACGGCCAGCAGCTGCGGGACATCGACCGTCAGAGCCTCTACCAGCGGGTAGGCTACATTGCCCAGACAACCTATCTCTTCAATGACACCCTCCGCAGCAACATCTGCCTCGGCGCGGACTTCCCCGAGGCTCAGCTTTCCCACGCCATCGAGACGGCGGGCCTCACCGACTGGGTGAGCACCCTGCCCGACGGCCTCGACACCCTCATCAGCGAGAACGGCAAGAATCTCTCGGGCGGGCAGCGCCAGCGCATCGGCATTGCACGGCTGGCGCTTCGCCGGTACGACCTCATCATCGCCGACGAGATCACCGCCAGCCTCGACCCCGACACCAGCGGACAGGTCATGGAAAATCTGCTCGCCCTCCCCTGCATGGTGGTGGCCATCACCCACGACGTCTCGGGGGCGTTCATGAAGCAGTTTGACAAGGTATACCGGGTGGAGCACGGAAGCGTCACACAAGCATAAAAAGGAGGGCCTGTGCCGGGTTTCAGCACAGGCCCTCCTCTTGTTTTACCGGTTATTTTGCCGCGTCGAACTCGGCGAGGATGTCGGCCTCCGGGGCCGGGGTCACAAGGCTGACCACCACGCAGACAGCCAGCGAGACGAGGAAGGCGGGCAGCAGCTCATAGATGCCGAAGACGCCGCCCAGCGGGCTGACGAGGTACTTCCAGACGAAGACCATCAGGCCGCCGGAGAGCATACCGGCCAGCGCGCCCTGCCAGTTGCAGCGCTTCCAGAACAGAGCGCAGAGGACGACAGCGCCGAAAGCGCCGCCGAAGCCGGCCCACGCGAAGCTGACGATGCCGAAGACGCTGGAGTTGGGGTCGCGGGCCAGCACCACGCCCACCACGCTGACGCAGACGATGGTCAGGCGGGCGGCGAAGAGGCTCTGCTTCTCGCTCAGCTTGAGGTGGGCGAACTCCTGCAGGATGTTCTGGGACACGCTGGACGCAGCGGCCAGCATCTGGCTGTCCGCCGTGGACATGGTGGCCGCGAGGATGCCTGCAAGGATGAGTCCGGCCAGAATGGCCGCCAGCACGCCGTGCTGGCTGATGAGGCTGGCGACGCGGACGATGAGGGTCTCACTGGTGGAGCCGCTGAGGAATTCCAGCGCACCGGCCTTGGTCATGCCGAGGCCCACCATGCCGATGAGGATGGATGCTGCCATGGCGATGACCACCCAGACGGTCGCAATGCGGCGGCTGAGCACCAGCTTCTTCTCGTCCTCGATGGCCATGAAGCGGAGCAGGATATGGGGCATTCCAAAGTAGCCGAGGCCCCACGCCATCGTGGAGACGATGTCCAGCAGGCTGTAGGACGTCGCCCCGCCGGTCACGGCGTCGTGGCTGGCGGTCATGGTCAGGTAGCCGGAAAGGCTCTGGGCGTTCTCCACCACAGCGCCCCAGCCTCCGGCCACGACGATGCCATAGCCCAGAACCGCCACGAGGGCCAGCGACATGACCACCGACTGGATGAGGTCGGTGGTGGTGACAGCCCGGAAGCCGCCCAGAATGGTATAGCCCACGATGACGAGGGCCGACACCAGCATGGCGGCCATGTAGTCCACCCCGAAAAGGCTGTGGAACAGCTTGCCGCAGGCCGCAAAGCCCGAAGCCGTGTAGGGCACGAAAAAGACGATGATGATGACCGCGCCCAGAGCGTTCAGCAGGTTGCGCTGGTCATGGAAGCGGAGCGACAAGAACTGAGGCACGGTGATGGCGTCGAGGTTGGCCGAGTAGCGGCGCAGACGCCGGGCCACGATGAGCCAGTTGAGCCATGTGCCCAGCGCAAGGCCGATGGCCGTCCAGCCCGGCGAGGCGATGCCGCTCAGGTAGGCCAGACCCGGCATACCCATCAGAAGCCAGCTGGACATATCGCTGGCCTCGGCGCTCATAGCCGTGACCAGCGGGCCCATCTTCCGCCCGCCGAGGTAGAAGTCGGCGCTGTCGTTGTTGGTCTTGCTGTAGGCGAAGCCCACCAGCAGCATGGCCGCAAGATAGACGATGATGGTGACGATGATACAGATCTCACTCATATACATTTCCCCCTTTGCTGCTTTCTCTATAAAAGCATGGCACGATTTTACCACACTAAAGCAGCAAAGTGCAACCCTCTCCGACAGATTCTCCCCCTATGACCGAAAATTCGTCCTTTCCAGCGTCCAGAATCGCTCAATATGCCAACAGGCCGCCCCCTTTTCAGGGGACGGCCCGCCGGTTTGGATGAAGAAAATGATGAAAATAGAGAAGATGTCAGCTTATTTTGCGGCCTCGCCCTCGGGGAAGATGATCTTGTTCACGAAGAAGAAGATCACCATCGAGATGCCGCCGTTGAGCACGGTGGTGCCGATGTTGTAGATGAAGTCGGGCACCAGCAGACCGGCCACCGCCACCCAGATGCAGTTGATGGAGTTGACGATGCAGGTGATGAGACAGAAGGCCAGCAGGTACCAGCCGATCTGTTTTGCCAGATTGCCCTTGCTGCGGAAGACGAGGCTGCGCTGGATGGGGAAATTGATGCACTCGCCGATGATCATGGCCACCATGTAGGCGCAGAAGTAGGGCAGGCCGCCGTGGGCCGCATCGTAGCCGAGGATGTTCCACTTGAAGGTCTCCCCGAAGAGGGTGATGTCGATACCCGGCCAGCCAAAGTCCACCACCGGCAGACCGGCAAAAGCTTTGGGCAGAAATTGCAGCAGCAGGTACTTGAACACGGTGATGAGGTTGGACACGATAACGAACAGTCCGCCCTCCCGCACCCATTTGGCCGCAGCCGGATGCTTTTGGGCAAAGGTATTCCAGAAATTCACGGTCGTTCCTCCTTCTCAGCCCTGACGCAGCCGCTTTTTCAGCTGGGCATTCAGGATGGCGTTCTTGATAAATTCGTAGATGACCCGGACGATGCCCACCAGCCAGAAGCCCTTCAGCTCCCAGACAAGGCCGTCCACCATCCCCATGCTGACCATGCCGTTGGTCATCTTGGCCAGCGCACGGAGGGGCATATTGTACTGGAAGACGGTGTTCAGGTCGGGCTTGCCCTTTGCAAAGCTGGCGTCAAGACGGCTGCGCAGCACCTTCTGGGCCAGCCAGCCCAGCGGGCTGCGGCCATGATCCATCTCGCCCAGCGTCATGTTCCGGTCGATGCGGACGACGTCCTCCGGGATGGGATGGCCCAGCAGGGCCTCGAACTCGGCGTCGGTCACATAGGTGATCTGACCGGAGACGTAGTGGGTCAAGCTCAGGCCCGCGTAGGGGTCGGGGGCATTGGTGCCCTTGACGGTGATGTCTGCCGTCAGGCGGATGTCCACGCTGGACGCGCCCACCCGGAGCTGGTAGCTGCCGCCCTCGACCTCCCATGCGTTGGTCTTGACGTTCCAGTAGCGGAACGCCTTATCGTCCAGCGCGATGGCCACGGTCTTGCTCTCGCCGGGGGCGAGAGAGACCTTTGCAAAGCCCTTCAGCTCCTGCTCGGGGCGGAAGACCTTCGCATCCGGCTTTGCGACGTAGAGCTGGACGATCTCGGCACCGGCGGCGCTGCCGGTGTTGGTGACGGTAAGGGTCACGCCCGTTTCGTCGGCCTTGAGGCCGCTGTATTCGAAGGTGGTGTAGCTCAGGCCGTAGCCGAAGGGGAAGGCAGGCTTCACACCGGCGGTCTGATAGTAGCGGTAGCCCACATACAGGCCCTCGCGGTACTCCACGTTCCGGCCCTCGCCGCCGAAGTTTGCCTTGGCGGGGGTGTCGTCGTGGGCCTTTGCCCACGTCTGGGACAACTTGCCGCAGGGGCAGAGCTTTCCGGTGAGGATGTCCGCTGCCGCACCGGCACCCGCCTGTCCGCCCAGTGCGCCGTAGACCAGCGCCTTGCACCGGCCCACCCACGGGGTCTCCACCGGCGCACCGGCGCTCAGCAGGACGACGACATTCGGGTTGACGGCGGCCACTGCGTCCAGAAGCTGCTGCTGGTTCTCGGCCAGCGCCATATCGGCGCGGTCAAGGCCCTCGCTCTCCCGCAGCTCATCGAGGCCGAGGCAGAGCAGGACGGTGTCGGCCTGCTTTGCGAGGGAGACGGCCTCCTCCTGCTTTTTGGGGTCTGCGGCTCCCTGACGGTCGAAGCCGGAGGCGTAGCCCACAAAGGCGATGCCGCTGTCGTCGGCTTTGATGCAGTCCAGCAGAGCATCTACCTGAAGCGCATTGACGGCGCTGGAGCCTGCGCCCTGATAGCGGGGCGTCTGGGCAAAGTCGCCGATGACGGCCAGCTTTTCGCCCGCCTTCAGGGGCAGGATGCCGTCCTCGTTCTTGAGCAGGACGATGCTCTCGGCGGCGGCGCGGCGGGCCAGTGCGTGGTGGGCAGCCGCGTCAAAGGTGCGGGGGGCTTTCTCCACTGCCGCGTGGGTGGAGAGCACCAGCTCCAGCAGCTCGTCGAGGCGGGCGTCGAGGTCGGCCTCGGTGACTTTGCCGTCCTTCACGGCCTTCATCAGCTCCCGGATGGAGTCGCCGCCGGGGCAGGGCATCTCGAGGGTAGAGCCGTTCTTCACGCCGAGGGCGTGGTCGTTGGAGCCGCCCCAGTCGGTGACGACCGCCCCGTCGAAGCCCCAATCCTTCCGCAGGATGTCCTGCAGGAGATGGGCGTTCTCGTTGGCGTAGGTGCCGTTGATGAGGTTGTAGGAGGTCATGATGGTCTTGGGCCGAGCCTCCTTGACCACGATCTCAAAGCCGGTCAGGTACAGCTCCCGCAGGGTGCGCTCGTCCACCACCGAGTCGGAGGCCATCCGGCGCAGCTCCTGACTGTTGACCGCGAAGTGCTTGGGGCAGGCCGCGATGCCTTTTTTCTGGATGCCCCGCACATAGGCCGCAGCCATTTTGCCCGCAAGGATGGGGTCCTCCGAAAAATATTCGAAGTCACGGCCGCAGAGGGGGCTGCGCTGGATGTTCAGGCCGGGGCCGAGGAGGACAGCCACCTCCTGTGCGGCAGCTTCCTCGCCCAGTGCCTCGCCCACGGCTTCGCCCAGCTTCTCATCCCAGCTGCACGCCGTGGCGGAGGAGGTCGGGAAGCAGGTTGCCGGAACGCTGGGGTTGAGGCCCAGATGGTCGGCGGCGCCGGCCTGCTTGCGGACACCGTTGGGGCCGTCCGACAGGGTAATGGACGGGATGCCCTTGCCCGGCAGAGCGCGGGTGGTAAAGACCGTCTCGCCCGAGAGCAGGGCGCATTTCTGTTCTAGGTTCAGTTTCCGGATGATGTCAGTGTGCTTCATCGCATTTTCCTCATTGATCCCTGAGCGGGGCAAAGGCCCGCTGTTCGCTGCAGCGGGCCTTTGCCATCGGTTTTGTTCAGGTGCTGCACGGAGAGTGCTTACGTCTTAGACTTCTTCCTCTTCCTTGCGCTTTTTGTAGTTCTTGATGGCGGTGTACTCCAGACCCACGATGAGCAGTGCGGCGACGACGTCTGCACCGATCAGGACGATCTTCCACTTTGCCATACCGGGGTTCAGGTTCTCCTCATCGTAAGCGCGGCTGTTGACCACGGTGTAGAGGATGTTCTTGGCAGCGGTGCGCATGGCCTGCTTGCTGCTGTTGGTCAGGACGGTCACGTTGTTGTAATCGTTGCCCGTGGTGCAGAGCATCAGGTCGCCGCCGTTGCGGACAGCCTGATCGGCGGTCATGTAGCCGTAGACGCCGAAGTAGTCGGTCTCGACGAAGCCGAGGAAGCCCCACTCGCCGCGCAGGACGTTCTGCAGCAGCTCAGAGCAGCCGCCGGCCCAGCGATTGCCGATGTAGTTGAAAGAGGACATGACTGCGTGGCAGTCTGCATCCTTGACCGACATCTCGAAGGGCTTGAGGTAGATCTCACGGATGGCCTGCTCGTTGGACCAGGTGGCCGCCATGCAGTTGCGGTTGCCCTCCTGATCGTTCAGGGCAAAGTGCTTCATGTAAGCGTAGACGCCGTGCTCCTGTGCGCCTGCGATGGCACTTGCGGCCATTGCGCCGGACAGGACGCCGTCCTCCGAGTAATACTCGAAGTTGCGGCCGGAGAATGCGGTGCGGTGGATGTTCATGGCCGGGCCGTACCATCCGGAGGTGTTCATCTCGTTGGCCATCTTGCCGATGCTGTCGCCGAAGTCATGGGCCAGATCCTTGCTCCAAGTCATACCGATGAGGGTAGCAGCCGGGAAGCCGACCGAGCCGACGCCGGTGAAGTTGTTGTTGATGGAGGCGGGGCCATCGCAGTCGTTGGTGCGCACCTTGCCGACGCTGTCCACCGCTGCGGTCTGATAGCCGCCGAAGCCGATGGTCTGCTGCAGGTCGTCGATGCTCATCTCATCCAGCAGGTCATCCCACTTGGAGTCGTTGTAATCCACGCCGCGCAGGTCAGCCAGCTTGAGGCCGTTCTTTGCGCCGGTGGTAATGTCCTCTGCGTTGGGGTCCTCGTCCTTCTCGTAGCCGGACTCGGTGTAGGTGAAGCAGTTCTCGAAGCCAGCCTTGACCTCGTCGCTCATCTCGTAGGTGGCAGGAGCGGCAGTGGCTTCATCGTAGTTTGCGAAGCCGTCTGCACGGGACAGATAGGTGATCTCACCCTCAGCGAAATCGAACTGGTTGGTGGCCACGACCTCATCGCTCCCGCGCTTGTTGGACTCGTTGTAGACGATGTCCGAAGCGAAGTTGCAGGTCTTGGAATCCAGAGCGGTGTGGGAGTCTGCGTTGGTGCTGATGACGTAATCGCCCGCCTCCAGCACATAGCAGCCGTTGTTCTGGTAATCGTAGGAAGCCAGATCCTCCACCGGGATGGTGAAGTCGATGGTCTCGCTCTCGCCGGGAGCCAGCTCGTCGGTCTTGGCGAAGTCCAGCAGGTTTGCGGAGGCCTTCTCGATGCCGCCGTTGGTATACGGAGGATCGCTGTAGATCTCGACAACATCCTTGCCGGCAACAGAGCCGGTGTTGGTGACAGTGACGGAGAACTTCAGGTCTGCGCCATCGTTGGTGATGTCGCTCATCTTCTGGGTGAAGGTGGTGTAGCTCAGGCCGTAGCCGAAGGGATAGACCACTTCCTTGTCGTAGTCGATGAGGCCCTCATCGGCAGCCGTCTCATAGAACTTGTAGCCGACGTAGATGCCCTCGACGTAGTTGACGAAGGAGGGAGTGGTGCCCTCGGGATCGAACATACTTGCATTGGAGTTGAACTCGGAAGCGTTGGTGTACTTGAAGTCGCCGAAGTTGTTCCACCACGGAGAGGCGGTCAGGTCGGTGACATAGGTATCTGCGGTGCGGCCGGAGGGGTTGACCTCACCGGCGACCACGCGGCCAAAGCCCTCAAAGCCGGACTGGCCGGTGCCGGGGCAGAGCAGAACGCCCTTGATCTGGGGGTAATCCTTGACCCAGCCCATCTCGAATGCGTTTGCGCCGTTGTAGACGACGATGACGTTGTCGAAGTTGGAAGTGACCAGATCGATCAGCTCTTCCTCGCGGTTGGACAGCTGCAGGAAGTGGTCGCCTGCATCCCAGTCGTTGCCCTCGTTCAGGCTGTCGTCATAAGAGCCGTTGTAATAGCCAGCGCCGCGCTGAGAGCCGCGGTAGTCTGCCACACGGCGGACCCAGCTGCCGTCCACGACAGCAGCCATATCGGTGGGAAGGTCTGCGCCCTCGCCGCCGACGCGGGTGATGACCACCATAGCGGTGTCAGAGTATTCCTTGGCGTTTGCCATCATCTCGTCGGTGTACAGGCTGACATTCGGCTCAGGCAGGGTCCAGTCCTGCTGTGCCATGCCGACGCTGGGACGGGTAGCGCAGTAGTCGGTGTAGAACTTGCTCAGCTCGTCGTTGGTCTCAATGCCCGCATCGTGCAGGCCGGTGAGCAGATCGGTGACGGGATAGGCGTCGTTCAGTGCGCCGGAGCCGGTGCCGCCGTAGCAGGGGCTGGTGGAGGCCCAGCCAAAGACGTTCAGCTTGGAGCCGGAGGCCACAGGCAGGATGTTGTCATCGTTCTGTGCCAGAACGATGCCCTCCTGCGTGATCTCGTTCACCAGCTCGGTCGCCTCTGCGGAGGTCTCCTCGCTGATGGAGCCTTCACCGGAGACCAGATCCAGCATGGTGGACATGGGGCCGATGCAGATGAGGTTGACAACGATGACCAGTGCCAGCAGAATGGCGACACCAGACTGCGCACGGACCATCTTCTTCTTGGCTTTCGGCAGCTTCTTGGCCGCAAACATCGCAACGAGTGCGACCACGACCACGACGCCGAAGGCGATCAGGTAGTTCTGGATGTTGGAAACTACCTGCATTACATCATCCATATTGACGGACAACATAATTCTTCCTCCTTATTCTGAATTCATATTTCCCGGGCACAGCTCCCGGACTGTCGGCATCCATTATAAAGGAATTCAATGAAAATTTACAAAGATTTTCACAACCTGTCATTTCCGAGGCATATTTTGCAGAAGTTTCATTTTGGTTTCAAATTTTATTGTGCTTATCCACAAATACAGGCCCGGCTTTATTGTGCAAAACAGAAAAACCTCTCCGGCATTGCTTCGCAATGCCGGAGAGGTTTTTCTTTATTCCGGGATCGGCAGCAGGATCCGCAGGGTGAACCAGCCGTCGGCCCAGTGAAGGGTCATGGTGCCGTCGTGGTCCTGCGCTGCCGCCTGCACGCCCCGCAGGTCGTAGCCGCCGTGGGTGTTATGGCAGGGCAGGCCGTCTGCGCCCAGTTCCACGGGCTGGGCGCAGTAATTCTCGAAGCGGAGCATCACACAGCCGCTCTGGTCATAGACGGCCACCCGCAGCAGCCGCTTTTCGGGGTCCGGCTCTGCCGTGACACACTCGATGGCGTTGTCCAGCGGCGCGCCCACGAGGGTGCACAGCTCCCGGGTCGTCAGGAACCCCAGCTTGCTGCCATCGGCCACGCTGGTCATGTTGATGCCCCGCTGCTGGCAGTCCATGCTCTTTGCGGTGAGCAGGGTGTCCAGCACCGGATTGCCGGTCTTGTTCTCGGCCTCATACCGGCGGATGCCGCTTTCCATCCGGGCCAGCGCGGCGTCCTGCTTGGCCCGGTCGCGCTCGGCACGGATGTCTGCGATCTGAATTTTCAACTCATGGTAGCGGCTGTTGATGAGCCGGATGCCCTCTTTGCTCCGCTTGTACTGCTCATACTGGCGGTGGAGCACCTCGTCCATCGCCGCAAGCTCGCTGTGGAGGGCCGCTTCCCGCAGCTGCTCGTGCTGGACGGTCAGGATGAGGACGCCGCAGATGTCCACCAGCGTGCGGATGTAGTAGACGCTCATGTCCACCTCGCGGTCGCCCAAGAAGAGCAGGTTGCTCACCGCGAAGACCATCGCCGCCATGACGACGGCCACGAGGGCCGCTTTTCCGCTGATGACGATGCGGCCCTTGGGGCTGGCGTGCTTGTGCTCCAGCAGCCAGATGCAGCCGAAGACCCCGCTATAGACCGCCGCCAGCAGCGCCAACGACAGGCCATCGGCCCCGCTGCGCTGGGGCCAGAGGAAACAGTGCAGCTGCCACTCGGCGCTGGCGGCCAGCTCGGCCAAGACAAAGGCCCGGGCGCAGACATACCCGGCCTCCAGCAGCGAGATGGTGCGGGTGAGCCAGAGGTAAAGGTATTGCATCGCCACCGCCGCCGCCATGCAGGGGATCCACCACGCCAGCGGGACGCTGCCCGTGGCCTGCAAAAAAGTGCAGAGAACCAGCGCCCACGCCGCGCTGACGGCGAGGGTGGCTTTCGGGCCGAAGCGGAGGCCCAGCGGCAGGGCGTAGATGCCCACGGCCAGACACTCGGCCAGCGCCGTGTAGAGGCGCGGGATACTGGGCAGCGCCGTCATGCGCCTCCACCTCCGATGTGGTCGGCCAGCGCCGCGAGGAAAGCTTTCCGCCGGGGCCGGCTCAGCTGCAGTTCATAAGGCCCCACCTGCACCATCCCCTGCTGCACCCCCTTCACCTGCGCCAGATTGACGAGGTAGCCGCTGTTGCAGCGGGCAAAGGGCCGCTCAGCCAGCTTCTCCTCGAAGGCTTTCAGGGTGCCCGCCGCCGCGAAGTCCCCCTCCTCGGTGTAGAAGTGGACGCGGTGGCCCTCGCTTTCCAGATAATAGATGAGGGAGGAGTCCAGCCGCCGAAGCCCGCCCTCCACCGGCAGGGCCAGATAGTGCCGCACCCGGCGGCGCAGCTGCTCCTCCACCTTCCGGAGCTGCTGCGAAAAGGCAAAGTAGGGCACCGGTTTGAGCACATAGTCCAGCGCACCCACCGCGTACCCGCCGATGGCGTACTGGGCCATATTCGTGATGAAGACGATGATGACGTCCTTGTCCAGCTCCCGCACCCGCCGGGCCGTCTCCATCCCGTCCAGATGCTTCATCTCCACGTCCAGAAACAGGACATCGTACACCGGGCGGTAATCATCCAGCAGCTCCATCCCGTCGGCGAACTCCGTCACAGCAAACTCGGTGCCATACTGCCGGGTGTGCCGCTGCACATAGCCTTGCAGCTGCGCCCGCACCTCTGCCTCGTCCTCCACCAGAGCGATGCGTATCATTGCCGCACCTCCTTTTTCCGCAATTTCTCTGGTTTTTATTGTAACACGAAACCGGGCCGGTGGCAAATGGGAAGGCCCTTTTTCTGCCGCGTCCCCCGGTCTAACAGCTATAGCAGTTTGCGTTTTTAATGCACAAGCAACATCCGCAAACTGCATATCGCAAATATGCCGTGTTGATGGGCACTATTTTTGAAAATTGCGATAAACACAAAAGCAGCAGCCTCACTCTGCGTTCGGTGAGGCTGCTGCTTTGTTCTTTCAGGGAAGATCTCAGCTCGTCTTGACGGCCACGAGGATGCGGATCTTCTTTCCGCCTGCGCAGCCGAAGTTGTCGTACCAGCCGATGAGCTTGTAGTCCTCGGTGTTGACCTTGGGCAGCGAGGTGGCAAAATACTGGCCGTTCGACCACAGATAGACCTGCATATCGTCGGCGGTCTCATACCGCTTATCCCCGCTCATGACCGAAGCTGCGCCCAGTCTGTCGATGACCACCGGCGAGAGCTGAAGCATCCGGTTGATGGCCTTGCCGTCGGCAGAGCGGCCGATGGCGATGCCGCCCGCCACGATGGGATACTTGGTGGCGGTGCTGTAGGCCACCTGCTTGCCGCCGGTGTAGCAGACGTAGGTGGCGCCCTCACCCAGATAGTTGAGGAAATCGCCCAGCGTGCCGCCCACGCTGTCGCCGGTGCGGCGGAGCACATAGCTGAAGAGCTGGTCCGTCTTGCCGGTGAGGGTGTTCCAGGTAGAGCTGACGATGCTGCCGTCGATGAGGCCGTAGAGCACATCGCTGGTGCTGGGCACCAGAATGTTCTTCACGTCCTGAAAGGTCTCCTCGTCGGTCTTCTTCACCGTGGTAGTGGTCGTTGTCGTTGTGGGGAGGCCTGCGGCCTCCTTGGCGGCGTCCTGCGCCTTCTCGCTGATCTTCTTGTCGATCTTCTTAGCGGCTTCGTCCGTCAGGCGGCGGACGGAATCCAGCGCGGCATACTCCCACAGGTCGCCGGTCACATCGTTGAGGATGACCCGGTCGATCTCACCGGCGGCGTTGGTGGTGTAGTAGCGGACGTCGTTCTCACTCAGCGTTACCCCCGATAGGCGGCTGGGGCGAACTGCCCCAGCCACACCCTCCGACGTCGTATCAAGGATCTGCACGTTGTCTGCAAACGGGGTGTCGCCCAGTGCGGTGCCGTCGGCGCGGATGGTGCCGCTGACCGGGCGGGGCGAGATGGACTTAACGCTCTCGCCGCCCTCATCCACGCGGACCTCCACCAGCTTGCCCGCCGGGAAATTGAGCTTATTGTTTACGTTGACGGTGCGGGCCGTGCCGTCGGTGCACATGATGGAGACGGCCTGCTGCACCTCGGCGCTGTTGGTCTCCACGAGGGTGCGGGATGAGGACTGCACCACGCCGTAAAAGACAGCGTCGGCCTCGTCTCCGGTGAGGACGGAGACTGCGGCGTCATTCATGCCCAGCAGCAGCGTGACCACCTGACCCACGCCGCCGCCGGACAGGGAGGAGAGCTGGTAGGCCACGGAGGGCGAGGCGATGGTGTAGCTGACCCCGGCCACAGTCACAGAGGTCGGGGCGCTGGCCGAGGGCGAGACCGCCGTCACACGACCTGCGGCACGCTTATTGTAGATCCACAGGGTGCGGGCGCTCTCATTATAATAGTAGACATCATAGGGCGAGAGGGCCGCAGAGGTGGTGACTTCGTCGTTGCGGTAGATGGCCGCTGGGGCAAAGGGCAGGGCCGTGGCCGCATCGGCCACGAAGGGGCCTTTGACGTTGTCCAGCAGGACGGAGGAGATGTCCACCTGACCGTCGCTCACCGCAAAGCCCAGCGTGGAGGCGTAGACCTGACCGCTGCCGTTCATGGCCGTGAGGGCATTGTAGAAGAGCACGGTGCCCTGCTCGAGGGTCAGCACCTCGCCCTGACGGGCGCTGATGTCATTGCGCAGGCCCAGTGCGCTCGCCTTATTGAGCTGGGCCGAGGGGAAGGTGCCGCCGAGGCTCGCCACATCGTAGCCCAGCAGGCGGAGGGCCATGGTGCAGGCCTCCTCCAGCGTAACGGCATTGTCCGGGCGGAAGCTGCCATCGGAGTAGCCGGTCATCCAGCCGTTCTGGACGGCAGTGCGGATGTAGACGGCGTAGGGCGAATCGCTGTCCACATCGCTGTACAGACGGCCGGTGCGGCCCTGTGCTGCGGCGGTGTCACGGTAGGCCGAGAAAGCCGTCAGAAGACGGGCCGCCTGCCCACGGGTGAGGGGCGCGCCCAGAGAAGCGGACTGCTCGGCGGTCAGACCGCCCAGCGCCGTCGCCGTCTGGACTGCCGCGTTGGAGCCGACCGCCGAGGCGGGCAGCACCAGCATGGAAACCGCCACGCAGACGGCCAGCAGGAATGCGAGGAATCTTTTTTTCATGGTAAACTCCTTATAGAATCAACGCCATCGCCTCTCCCTTTGGGAGAGGTGGCGAGCGAATGCGAGACGGAGAGGGCAAGCCGCCTGACAAAGGAGGAGCATCCTTGCCCTCTCAGTCACCTTCGGTGACAGCTCTCCCAAAGGGAGAGCCAGAAGCATTCCCGAGAGGTTAGTCATACCTCAACGCCTCGATGGGGTTCAGGCGGGCGGCACGGCGGGCAGGCAGGAAGCCGAACAGGACGCCGATGCCGCAGGAGATGCCCACGGCGATGGCCGCTGCGTCCGCCGAGGGGGTGACGTTCAGGGTGATGTCCGTCAGGACGAACGGAAGGATCTGGTTGATGATGGCCGAGACGATGTAGCCCAGCACGATGCCGAAGCAGCCGCCCAGCGCCGACGTGACGCCGGCCTCCACGACAAACTGGGTCAGGATGGTGCTCTCCTGTGCGCCCAGCGCCTTCCGGATGCCGATCTCGCGGGTGCGCTCGGTGACAGACACCAGCATGATGTTCATGATGCCGATGCCGCCCACCAGAAGCGAGATGCCTGCGATGGCCGTCAGGACGCCCACCATAATATTGATCATAGAGGACATCTGCGACATTGCCGCACTCAGGCTCATGACGAAGACGTAGTCATCCTTACTGACCAGCTTCTTGAGCCGCGACTGCAAAAACTCCTGTGCCTCGTCCGAGTGGTCTGCATCCTGCAGCACGACGTAATACTGGCTGACGCTGCTTCCGCTGCTGAGGCTCAGCAGGGTGGTATAGGGGATCAAGACGACATCGTCATTGCCGCCCTCGTACTGGGCGGCGGGCTTGGAGCGGCCTTCCAGCACGCCCACGATGCGAAACTCGTTTGCGCCCACCTTGAGGGTGCTGCCGAGACCGTTGCCGCCGAAGATCTTACGGTCCACATAGTCGCCGATGACGCAGATGTTTTTGTTATCCATCAGGTCGGCGTACTGGATGCCCCGGCCCTTGGCCACCTTATAGTTGTTGATGGTCAGATAATCCTCATTGACGCCGCTGATGTTGGTGCGGCGGTACTTTTCCCCTGCCACCCGCAGCGGATCCGTCCCGGCGCTGGCGATGGGCGAAAGGCCCCTGTAATACTCCGGCTTCTGGTTGATGATGTTATACACATCGCTGACCTCCACCGTGCGGGTGCTGGCGGTCATGACGTTGACCGACAGAATATCGCTGCCCATATCGGAGTAGAAGTCCTGCATCATGTGGGTCATGCCGTTGCCGAGGCCGACGATGACGATGACGGCCATAACGCCGATGATGATGCCCAGCATGGTGAGGAAGGTGCGGACTTTGTTGCTCCACACGTTCTGGATGGCCTGCTTGAAGGTCTCCTTTATCATGCGTGCGCTCCCTCCTCTCCGGCTTTCGGGGCCGACATCATGAGGTTCGGCTGCACGACCGCCTCGGGGGCGTGGGCGTCGCCGTCGTAGACGACGACCCCGTCCTCCAACCGGATGATGCGCTCTGCCTGCACGGCGATGGAGTTGTCGTGGGTGATGAGGACCACGGTGTGTCCCTGTTTGTGCAGTTCCTGAAGCATCCCCAGCACCTCCCGGCCGGTATGGGAGTCCAGCGCACCCGTCGGCTCGTCGGCCAGAATGATGGGCGGGTTGCGGACAAGGGCGCGGGCGATGGACACACGCTGCTGCTGGCCGCCGGAGAGCTGGTTGGGCTTGTTCCGGAGCTTGCTGCCCAGACCCACCTGTTCCAGCGCTGCGATGGCGCGGCGGCGGCGCTCGCTGCCGCCCACGCCTGCGTAGATGAGGGGGACTTCCACGTTTTCCAGCAGGGTCAGCTTGGGCAGCAGATTATACTGCTGGAAGATGAAGCCCAGCTTCTCGTTCCGGATGGCCGCCAGCTCACGGCGGTTCATCTTGCCGACGTCGCTGCCGTCCAGCAGATACCGGCCGTGGGTGGGCACATCCAGACAGCCGATGATGTTCATGCAGGTGGATTTGCCGGAGCCGGACTGGCCCACGATGGCCACGAACTCGCCCCGGTCTATCTTCATAGAGATGTGGTCTGCCGCTTTGACGAGGGTGTCACCCATCTGGTAGTATTTGCAGACCTCGTCAAACTCGATCAGGGCGCTCATTCGTCGCCTCCTTCGGCAGACACCATCATGTTGCTGTAGAAGTCGGTCGCGCTGACCGTCGAGGTGTCGTAAGCGATGGTGTCGCCCTCCTGCAGGCCGCTCTTCACCTCGATGTAATCATCGTCGCTGATGCCGGTGGTCACTTTGACGTAGACATAGCCGTCGGGGGCGGTCATGGAGGCCTCGGCGTTGGCGGCGCTGGGCGAATCCTTCGTCACCAGCACATAGCTGCCCCGGACGAGGGCGGCGTTGGGCAGGGCCAGAACGTCCCTGACGCTGGCGGTGGTGATCTTGGCCGAGGCATTCATGCCGGGCAGCAGATCGCCCATCTCGTCGATGCGGACGGTGACGGGGTAGCTGGTGGAGCCGTTGGCAGTGGTGCCGGCCACGAGGATGCTGCTGATGGTGCCCTTATAGGTCTCGCCCGGGACGGCGTCGGCGGTGATCTCCACCTCCTGCCCGACCTTCAGAGAACGAATTTTCAGCTCATCCACGTTGAGCTTCAGTTCCAGATAGCTCATGTCGTAGATGGTGCAGAGGTTCTGCATGGCTGCGTCGTTGGCGCTGAGCTTATCGCCGGCTTTGACCTTTTTGTCCACGATGGTGCCGCTGATGGGCGCATCGATGGTGTAGTGGCTGATGTTCCGCTCTGCGGAAGACATCCGCAGCTCGGCGGAGCGGAGATTGTCGGCGGCGTTCTGGGCCTGCTTGTCCAGATCCTTGCCGGTGATGCGGAGGAGCACGTCGTCCTGACGGACGGTGCTGCCCTCCCTGACGCAAAGCTCGGACACGGTACCGGAGGCAGCGGCCACGACGGTCTCCTCGCGCTGGTAGGCAAAGTGGGCCGAGTTGAGGGAGCTGACGCCGTTCACCTGCGCCACTGCGGCCTGCGCGGTGGTCAGGCTGCCCGTGTTGGGCACCGCGATGGTGACGGTGCAGGTCATGAGGCTGGCGTCACCGGAGGGGTCTGCGCCCGATACCGAGCGGATGGTGCCGTTCAGCACCTCAAAGGTGGTGTCCGGCATGACCTGCGCGGCCTGACCGACGGCGAAGCTCTGGGCCTCGGCGGCGGGGAAATCCACGGCCAGCAGCATCACAGAGGTGTCGCGGACGGTGGCGACGGTCTGACCGGCCTGCACCGCATCGCCAGCGGCCACGGCAAAGGAGCTGACCTCACCGCTGATCTTCGTGCGGACGTTCCGGGCGTCGGCAGCGTCATCGTAGCTGCGCTGGGCCTGAGACACCGAAAGCTGTGCGCTCTCGAGGTCGCCCTCCACATCCGAGCTGTCGATGACGTAGAGGACATCGCCCTTCTGGATGGTGTCGCCCAGCTCGAAGTCGGCGGTGAGCACCGTGCCGGTAACGAGGGACTTGACGGTGTAGGAATCGGCGGCATTGATGGTGCCGCTGCCGTCGTAGACGTTCACGATGTCGCGGCGTCCCAGCGCCTCCTGCACATACGCCATGTCTGCCGATGCACTGCGGCTCCTGCGGGGGATGACCACCACCGCCAGCACCGCCACGGCCACGACCGCGGCGATGCAGCGCTTTTTGTGGGTCCGGATAAAATGGAGCACCTTATTTTCCCCGCCGGTATTCTCCTGCGGAGAGGCGTCCTGTGTCTTTTTGTTGAAACCTAGCATGAAAAGCCTGACCTCCTGTGATTTTTTCCTGTAGACCTGTGATAAAGAAGAATGCATTCCTCCTGCGTTCATCGCTCTGCGCCCTTCCCGCCGCACCCGCAAAAATCATCCCACCTGCGAGTTCCTGCTCCGGGTCAGCTGCGCAAATCAATGTCATGATACCATCTTATAAAACGGACTACAAGGAAGATTTCCTGCACAATTTGCAACTTTTTTGAAAATTTTTCCACTGTCCTGAATATCCCGGGAAATAAAGGCTCCCACCCGGGGCAGATCCTCCGGGCGGGAGCCTTGCTGTTTTTTACGTCTGCTTACAGACAGCCGCATGGCAGGCGGAACAGGCTCATCTTGCAGGAAATGAAAAACAGGAAGCTCCCGCCGGGGAACTCCCTGTTGTACATATCGTAGAGGTTACTGCAGTATCCCATAGGTTTTCTCCGGCACCGGCTCGCACCACTCGTTAGAGGTGCCTTCGCCGGGCACTTCCACTGCCAGATGAGAGAACCAGCAATCGGGTGCGGCACCGTGCCAGTGCTTGACCTCCGGGGGAATGTTCACCACATCGCCCGGATGCAGCTCCTGCGGCGCTTTGCCCCATTCCTGATAGTAGCCCCGGCCTGCCACGCAGACAAGGATCTGTCCGCCGCCCTTTGCAGCATGGTGGATGTGCCAGTTGTTCCGGCAGCCCGGCTCAAAGGTGACGTTGTAAATGCCAACCTGTGCGGTGGACAGGGGTGCCAGATAGCTTTTCCCGCTGAAATATTGTGCAAAACCGTCGTTGGGCGCGCCGATGGGGAACACCATTTCACTCTGGTGCTGTGCTTTGGCATCCTCCGCAGCGTCCTCTGCCCAGACTTCCTTTGCCATGCGGAAAGCCGCCCATGCCTTGGGCCAGCCCGCATAAAATGCCGCATGGGTCAGGATCTCTGCAATCTCACACCGGGTAATGCCGTTGTTTTTCGCTGCCGTCAGGTGATACCGAAACGAGGAGTCCGTCAGTCCCTGCGCCATCAGTGCTACCACCGTCACAAGGCTGCGATCCCGGAGGGAGAGTTTGTCCTCTCGGCTCCACACCTGCCCGAACAGTACCTCATCGTTAAGTTCTGCAAATTTTGGTGCAAATTCGCCCAGAGCATCCCGCCCTGCTGTCTGTTTCACTGCCATTATACGTTCCTCCCCATCTCGTAAGCCTGTGCCATTGCAGAGGTGTTTCGCACCGCACCCGGCTCGTAAACGCCACATACTACAAGGACTCCCTTTTCCACGGCACCTTCCACGCAGTCTGCATAGCCCCGGAAGCAGGCCAGCGTAGTATCTGCAGAGGATTTTTCCTCGTCTGCCATGGTGGTGATGTAGTAGAATTCCTTGTCTTTGACCTCAAGCCACCGTGCCACGGTACGGTCGATTACTGTCTTCAACTGGGCACTGATGGAGTAGAAGTATACCGGGCTTGCCAGCACAATGACATCGGCATCGATCATCTTTTGCAGGATGTCTGCCATATCATCCTTGTGGACGCAGGCTCCGCCGTGGGTGTTGCAGTAGTAGCAGCCGGAACAGGGAGCCGCCTTTTTCTCAGCGACCCGGATCTTTTCTGCTTTGTGCCCGGCATCCTGCGCTCCACGCAGAAATTCATCGCATAGAATATCAGAGTTACCGCCCTTCCGGGGACTTCCAGACAAAATCAATACCTTCTTGCTCATAGGAACCTCCTTGACAGCGGAGCGCATCCGCATTATGATGTTGATAAAGTTTGATTTTATCATACAACTTAAAGCGCA
>ERZ1027044.469-NODE-469-length-21899-cov-6.071232_pt1 | contig 21899 bp, 19 predicted proteins | sample MGYA00519433_ERZ1027044 | MGnify/ENA primary metagenome ERZ1027044 (study PRJEB26926, sample SAMN06164589) | human gut metagenome | biome: ENVO:00009003; feature: ENVO:2100002; material: ENVO:00002003 | host: Homo sapiens | place: USA | collected 2012 ... | reverse complement strand
GCCCCAGTCCTCGGCAATGGTCACGCCCCCGGCCCGCACCACGGCCCACAGGTTCGCCGCCCCGCCGGGCAGGGAAGTATGGGCTTTCACGGTCACGGTGCGGGCATCATAGTCCGGGGTGACGGTCAGCTCCGTGATGTAGTTTTCCGGCACACGCTCCAGCCAGACAGTCTGCCAGATGCCGCTCTGGGCCGGGTAGAACATCCCGCCGGGCCGGAGGGTCTGCTTGCCCCGGGCCTGCACGCCGGTGCCGGTGGGGTCCTGCACGGCCACCCAGAGCCGGTCATGGCCGGCAGGGTTCAGCGCATCGGTGATATCCAGCGCAAAGGGCCAGTAGCCGCCCCGGTGGCCCCCCACCAGATGGCCGTTGACCTGCACGGCGCAGGCATAGTCCACGGCCCCGAAGTGGAGCAGCACCCGCCCGCCGGTGCCCGCCGGGGGCACAAAGCTCTGGTGGTAGTGGAGCCACGCCCCGGGCTGCAGGGTGCGCCCCACGCCCGAGGCTTTCGTCTCCGGGGAGTAGGGCACCAGAATGTCGCCGTCCCACTTTGCGGGCAGCCCGGCAGAGCCGGTGATGGCGTACTGCCACAGGCCGTTCAGGTTCTCGTAGCTGTCCCGCCGCAGGGCCGGGCGGGGGTATTCGGGCAGAGGATGATGCTGCATACTGTCACCGCCTTTTCTGCTCCCATTGTAGCACAGGCCAACCGCCTTGTATAGGCGCAAAAAGCCCCCGCCGCCGGGGTTCCGGGGCAGGGGCCGTGATGCAGCGCTTATGCCAGTTTTGCTTCCAGCCGGGTGCGGATGGCCTGGATGAATTCCTCGCTGTTCACCTGGGTGGGGGTGATGCCCTCCGCCAGGCCGCAGAGGTCTTTGGTCATAATGCCGTCATTGAGGGTCTGCAGGCTGGCGGCCTCCAGCGCCTCGCCAAACCGGACCAGCGCGGGCAGGCTGTCCAGCTCGCCGCGCTTTTTCAGGGCACCGCTCCAGGCAAAGATGGTGGCCATGGGGTTGGTGGAGGTGGCCTCGCCCTTGAGGTACTTGTAGTAGTGGCGGGTCACGGTGCCGTGGGCAGCCTCGTACTCATAGTTGCCGTCCGGGCTGACCAGAACGCTGGTCATCATGGCCAGCGAGCCAAAGGCGGTGGAGACCATATCACTCATCACGTCGCCGTCGTAGTTCTTGCAGGCCCAGACAAATCCGCCCTCACTGCGGATGACACGGGCCACGATGTCATCGATCAGGCTGTAGAAATAGGTGATGCCTGCGGCCTCGAATTTTTCCCGGTACTCGGCATCGTACACCTCCTGGAAGATATCCTTGAAGGTGTGGTCATACTTCTTGGAAATGGTGTCCTTGGCACCGAACCAGAGATCCTGTTTGCTTTCCAGTGCGTAGTTGAAGCAGCTGCGGGCAAAGCTGTAGATGGAGGTATCCTTGTTGTACTGGCCCTGCAGGACACCGGCACACTCGAAGTTGTAGACCGTGGCGGCCTGCCGGGAGCCGTCGTCGCCGGTGTAGATCAGCTCTGCCCTGCCGGGGCCTGGGATGCGGAACTCGGTGCACTTGTACACGTCGCCGTAGGCGTGGCGGGCAATGGTGATGGGCTTTGTCCAGTTCTTGACCACCGGCTTGATGCTGTCGATCATGATCGGCGCGCGGAACACGGTGCCGTCCAGCACGGCGCGGATGGTGCCGTTGGGGCTTTTCCACATCTGGTGCAGGTGGTATTCCTCCACGCGCTGGGCGTTGGGGGTGATGGTGGCGCACTTGACTGCCACGCCATACTTCTTGTTGGCAAGGGCGGCATCCATGGTCACCTGATCCTGGGTGGCATCCCGGTTGGGCAGGCCCAGATCGTAATACTCGGTCTTCAGATCCACAAAGGGCAGGATGAGCTCCTCCTTGATGATCTTCCAGAGCACACGGGTCATCTCGTCGCCATCCATCTCCACCAGCGGCGTGGTCATCTTGATCTTTTCCATAACAGTTTCCCTTTCCTCTGTTTCAAAAAATACTGTGACCCCCGGCGGCACTGCCAGATGCTCTGCCGGGAGGTTCGGCTTTATTGATACGCGGCCGCCAGTTTTTCCAGCGCGGGCAGGCTGCGCTTTACCTTTTCGGTGTCGATGCAGTAGGCAAGGCGGACATAGCCCGTCACGCCAAAGGTATCGCTGGGCACCAGCAGCAGGTCAAATTCCCGTGCCCTGCGGCAGAAGGCGTTGGCATCCTCCTCCAGTGCCTTGGGGAAGAGATAGAAGGTGCCGCCGGGCCGCTCCACCTCAAAGCCCAGCGCTTTCAGCTTGTTGTAAAGCAGATCCATATTGGTCTCGTAAACGCTCAGGTCGCTGGTCACATCCAGGCAGCGGCTCACAGCGCGCTGGATGATGCTGGGCGGGCAGTTGTGGCCGGTAAAGCGGGAGATCTGGGCCATCATATCCACCAGCACCTCCTCGCCCTCACAGCCGGGGCGCACGGCCACGTAGCCCAGGCGCTCGCCGGGCAGGCTCAGGCTCTTGGAGAAGGAGAAGCAGGTCAGGGTGTGGGGGTAGAACGCTGCCGGGTAGGGCACAGCCCTGCCGTCAAAGGCGATATCCCGGTAGGGCTCGTCGCTGACAAGGAAGATGTTGTGGCCGTAGGCCCTGCTCTTCTCGGTCAGGATCTCCGCCAGCCGGGTCAGGGTGTCGGCAGAGTAGACCACACCGGTGGGGTTATTGGGGGTGTTGATGAGGACGCAGGTGACCTTCTCGGTCAGCATCTGCTCAAAGGCCTCCAGATTGGGCTGGAAGGCCGGGGCCTGGGGCGGCACCACCCTGAGATGGGCACCGGTGCCCTCCACATAGGGGCCGTACTCCGGGAAGTAGGGGGCAAAGGTCAGCACCTCGTCCCCGGGCCGGGTCACGGCGCGCAGGGCGTGGGCAATGGCACCCGCCGCGCCCGTGGTGGGAAAGATATCCTTCTGCGCATAGGGCAGGCCGAAGGTCCTGTTCAGGTGGGCCGCCACGGCGGTGCGGAACTCCGGGTCGCCCTGGCTGGGGCAGTAGCCATGCAGGGCCACCGGGTCCTCCTGTGCCAGCAGCTCCTGCATGGCGGCGGTAAACTGCTCCGGGCAGGGCACGCTGGGGTTGCCCAGCGAGTAATCAAACACGTTCTCGTAACCGATCTGGGCCGCGCGCTGCTTGCCGTACATAAAAGTCTCGCGGATGACGCTCTTGTGGGCCAGCATCCCGCGGTAAGTCTCGTTCAGCATAAGTTCCTTCCCCTCTAAAACACAAATTTATTTTTCGTGGGCAGCAGACGCATAGCTCTGCTCTACTTTCACCACACAGCTGTATTTCGGGTCCTGCTCATGGACGAACTGGCACATGGCGGCCAGCATCTCGTCCTTGTTCCCGGTATAGCCCGCCGGGAACTCCAGATCGAACAGGACATTCGTATGGGTATCACCCGGCACAATGCGCAGGTCGTGGATCGAAAGGCAGGGGTCGAGCTGGCGGGCCTTTTCCATCAGACGGGTGCGCAGCACGCCCACCGCCGCATCGGTGGTGACGATGGGGTCATAGTGAATGGTCACCTGCAGGCCGTCCCGCTTTATAAAATCGTTCTCGATGTTGTCGATGACATCGTGGGCCTTGAGCGGGTCGGTCTCTGCCGGGAACTCGATGTGGAGGGAGGCGAACTGATGCCCCGGGCCGTAATCGTGCACCATGAGGTCGTGCATCCCCAGCACGCCGGGGTAGCCCATGACCGTCTGCTCAATGTGCTCCACCAGCTCCGGGCTGGGGCTCTCGCCCAGCAGGGGGCTCAGGGTGTCCATGACCAGCCCCCAGCCCGACCAGAGGATGAAGGCTGCCACGGCCACGCCCATGATGCCGTCCAGCCGCGCCCAGCCCGTCAGGCTGCAGACCACGGTGGAGACCAGCACCGCGCCGGTGGTCAGCACGTCGTTGCGGCTGTCGGCGGCGGTGGCCATCAGGGTCTCGGAGCCGATGGTGCGGCCGATGGTGCGGTTGAAGCCGCTCATCCAGAGCTTGACGAGGATGGATGCGGCCAGCACACCCACGCTCAGCCAGCTGAACGCCACGGGGGTGGGGTGGAACACCTTGACCACCGACTCCTTGAGCAGGGAAAAGCCGATGCCCAGGATGGTCACGCTGACCACCAGACCGGCCAGATATTCATAGCGGGCGTGGCCGTAGGGATGCTCGGCATCCGGAGCCTTGGCGGCCAGCCGGAAGCCGATGAGGCTGACCACGTTGGACGAAGCGTCCGAGAGGTTGTTCAAAGCATCCGCCATAATGGCAATGGAGCCGAACAGGGTGCCTGCCAGCAGCTTGCCCAGGCAGAGCAGCAGGTTGCAGGCCATGCCCACACCGCTGGCAAGGTTGCCGTAGGCCGTGCGGGTGGCGGGGTCCTGGGGATCATTGGGATGCCGGATGAACCGGCGGATCAGGAATTGCGTCATATCTATCTTTCATCTCCAGAAGTGCGTTCAAAAAATACGATTTAGGTATAGTATAGCACCCAGCTTTACCGTTGTGAAGCGTTCACCCATGAAACTGCGGCTTGTCAGGCGGCAGTTTTGTGAATTTGCTTCTTGTTGCAATCAAAAAAAGAGCTGCCGCGCGCCCCTTTGCCAACACTTTGGTTGGCAGAGAGCGCCGCAGCAGCCCCTTTTACGGTTCCGTCAGGGGAACTCAGACATTCTTGGCAGAGGGCTTGCTCAGATCCACACCGCGGATGATCTTGCGCACGGGCAGGATGCTCTTGGCGTTCATGGACAGCTCGTCCACGCCCATCCGCAGGAAGGTCTCGGTGAGGGCGGTATCCGCGCCCAGCTCACCGCAGATGCCCACCCAGATGCCATGGCGGTGGCCCGCCTCAATGGTCATTCGGATGGCCTTCAGCACAGCGGGGTGGTGGGGATCAAAGAAGGGCTCCAGCTTGGCGTTCTGGCGGTCCAGCGCGCAGGTGTACTGGGTCAGGTCGTTGGTGCCGATGGAGAAGAAATCGCACTCCTGGGCCAGATCGTCCGCCACCAGAACTGCGGCGGGGGTCTCGATCATGGTGCCCACCTCGATCTTGTCGCTGAACTTCTTGCCCTCGGCGGTCAGCTCTGCCTTGCACTCCTCCAGCACGGCCTTGGCATCCTGCAGCTCCCGCAGGCTGGTGATCATGGGGAACATGATGCTCATGTTGCCGTAGGCAGAAGCACGCAGCAGAGCGCGCAGCTGGGTCTTGAAGAAGTCCCTGCGGGTCAGGCAGATGCGGATGGCGCGGTAGCCCAGCGCGGGGTTGTCCTCGTGGTCGAGCTTCATGTAGTCCACGGTCTTGTCCGCACCGATATCACAGGTGCGCACGACCACCTTTTTGGGGGCCAGGCTCTCCAGCACCTGCTTGTAGGCCTCGAACTGGTATTCCTCGGTGGGGTAATCCGTGCAGTTCAGGTAGACGAATTCGGTGCGGAACAGGCCCACGCCGCCCGCGTCGTTCTGCTGGACCGCGCCCACATCGCTCATGCCGCCGATGTTGGCAAAGACCTGCACGGTCTTGCCGTCCAGCGTGGTGTTGGGCTTGCCCTTGAGCTCGGCCAGCAGGGCCAGCTTCTTCTGGTCCTCCTGCTGGCGCTTTTTCAGGCTCTCCAGCAGATCGGGGGTGGGGTCCACATACACGCAGGCGTTGTAGCCGTCCACCACAGCCATCTTGCCGTCCCAATCTTCCTGGATCTCCTTGCACTGGATCAGGGCGGGGATGTTCATGCTGCGGGCCAGGATGGCGGTATGGCTGTTGGAGCTGCCCTCCCGGGTGATGAAGCCCAGCAGCAGGCTCTTGTCCATCCGCACCGTCTCCGAGGGTGCCAGATCCTCTGCCACCAGAATGCTGGGCTCCGTGCCCTGCAGGGTGGCATTGTCCACGCCCTGCAGGATGTCCAGCATGGCCTGGGCAATGTCGATGACATCGGCGCTGCGGGCCTGTAAATAGGGGTCGTCCATGGCGGCAAACACGGCGGCCTGGTTGTCGCCCGCTTTCTTGACGGCATACTCCGCACACATGTGCTGGCCGTTGATGATCTCCTTGATGGCATCCACAAAATCGTCGTCATCCAGCATCATGGCATGGATGTTGAACACCTCGGCAATGTCCTCGCCTGCCTCGGCCAGTGCCTTTTCATACAGGGCAGTCTGCTGGTCAATGGCCTTGGCCCGGGCCTCTTCAAAGCGGGCTTCCTCTGCCGCCGTGTCCGCGACCTGGGCGGTGGAGATCACGGTATCTTTTTTCTTGTAGATCTTCAGCTTGCCGATGGCAATGCCGTTCAGGATGCTTTTACCGGTTCCTACCTGCATCGTTCTCTCTCCTTTGTTGAGAATTTAGTGCGAAAAAGCCCCCGCAGGGTCTCCCGCAAGGGCTTTTGTCCGCAGATTCAAAGATCAGACGTTCTCGGTCAGGAACTTCTGAATGGCCTCGGCAGCGGCGGCCTCATCGTCGCCCTCCACCTTCACGGTCACGGTGTCGCCCTGCTTGACACCCATGCCCATCAGAGCCATCAGTTTGCGCAGGTCGCAGCTCTTGCCGTCCTTTTCCAGGGTAGCGGTGCTGGCAAAGCCCTTGGCCACCTTCACGAGCAGACCGGCCGGACGAGCGTGGATGCCGCATGCATCCTTAACAGTATACTGGAATTCCTTCATAATCATTTTCTCCTTACTTCATCCCGTTTCAGATCCGGACGGTCCTGCCACTCCGGACGCAGCCGATTTTGCTGCGGGATGCTACTATTATTATAAACCCGCTTCGTTATTTTTTCATCATTCCATATTGCTGATTTTTAGCCAGAAATTTTGGTGCTATTGAACAGAAGTTTTGCCCCCATTTTTCCACCGGATTCATTCGACAGGATACCCCTCGGCATCCAGGGGCAGGTCGGTGTACTGCGCCTCCTCGGGCACCACGGAGTCCGGCTCCCCGCTGGTCTGCTGGCTCTGCCCGGCCGCGCCCAGCTCCTCATCATGGCGCTCTCCCCAGTCGCCGCTGTAATCCTCACCGGACACCTGCTGGGCATCCTGCTGCTCAGCCTGCGCCATTGCGGTCTGGGCATCCTTCAGGCCGATCACCGTGCCCGACGGCTTTTCCAGCAGGTAGGCCCCCACAGCCTTTTTGCGGTAGACCAGCAGCACGCCGTAGCGGCTGGTCTCTCCGCTGCTGGCCGCCGGGATCAGGGCGGTCCACTTTTCCACGGTTTTCCCTTTGTAGCGGATAAGATCCATCCCGCTTTGCTGCACCACCCCGTTGAAGGCCGAAAAGCTGTCGTCCCACTTGCGGGGGATCTTGACCTTATCCGCCGTGATGGACGTGCCGTCCACATCCAGCCCATAGCCCGTGAACCAGGTCTGGATGTCCTGCGCGCTCTCGATCCGGTTCACCCCGGCCGCTGCCGCCACCGTGCGGGTGCTGATGTACCGCCCCAGAAAGGCGCTGAAGATCACCAGCGCACAGCAGAGCGCACCGGCCCCCACCTTTTTCAAGCTCGTCTTGTTCAGCGTTACCACAAACATGCCGTTCCCTCCCACCCGTTTTGTTCTGAAAAGAATATATGGGGCGGGCAGAGGAATTATAACCGCGCTGCGGCAGATCCACTTTCCTGCGCAGAAGTCATTTGAAAAAGTTATTTCTTCTGTTGAAAAGTCGCTTGAAAAAGCTTCAGTTATCGTAAAAAGTCCCTTGAAAAAGTTATCTTTTTCTTTTATAATAGATGCAGGATCATTTATTTTCGGGAGAGTGAAACGGTATGTTAAGGCGAAAGATCACAGACCAGCTGCTTGCATGGAAAAACACGCCCGGCCGGAAGCCGCTTATCATCAAGGGCTGCCGTCAGTGCGGCAAGACCTTTTCTGTATTGGAATTTGCCAGAAAGAATTACAAACACACAGTGTACCTCAATTTCTTCGAGAATCCAGATTATGCTTCTGTCTTTTCCGGTTCTTTGGAGATCGACAACATCGTGATGATGCTCTCTGCCCTTCTTGGCAAGGATGCTGTTTTTGAGCCGGGCCAGACGATCCTGATCCTGGACGAGATCCAGGATTGCCCGGAAGCCCGGACGGCCCTGAAATTTTTCCGCATCGACGGCCGCTATGACGTGATCGGCACCGGCTCCCTGTTGGGCGTAAAGGGCTACGGCAAGGAGCCGAGATCCGTTCCTGTCGGATCGGAGACGGTTCTTGAAATGTACCCACTGGATTTTGAAGAATTCTTATGGGCCAATGACATCACCGAACCTGTCATTGCACTGCTGCAAAGGTCTCTGGACTCCGGTTCCCCTGTGCCGGAAGCGCTGCACAACCGGATGCGTCAGCTTTTGCTCCAATATACCGTTGTGGGAGGAATGCCGGATGCTGTCCAGACCTTTGTGACCAGCAGGCAGATGGATGAGGTCCTGCGTATCCAACGGGACATCGTTCGTTCCTATGAGGACGACATGGTAAAGTACGCGGAAAAAAAGGATAAGTCCCGCATCAAGGAGTGTTTCCAGTCCATTCCCCGCCAGCTTGCCAAGGAAAACAAAAAATTTCAGTATTCCGTTGTAAAAAAAGGCTCCACCTCCGCAAAATATGCCGGAAGCCTGCAGTGGATCGAGGATGCTGGCATCATCACACGGTGCCACAATCTGTCCATTACCGAGTTGCCTCTGGATGGGAACGCGGAAGAGGATACCTTTAAGGTCTATATGTGCGACACCGGCCTGTTCGTCAGCATGCTGGAGGACGGAACGCAGTTTGACATCCTGCAAGGCGACCTCTATGGCTACAAAGGCGCTATCTTTGAAAACCTGATCGCCGATATCTTCACCAAGATGGGGCGCAAGCTCTACTATTTCCACAAGGATTCCGGCCTCGAGGTGGATTTTGTGATCCGTTATCAGGGGAAATGCACCCTTGTAGAGGTAAAGGCCCGCTCTGGAAATGTCAAAAGCACAAAGACGATCCTCAACCACCCTGAAAAATATCATGTATCCCATGCGATCAAGCTCGGAGACTATAATATCGGGAAAACCGGGCCGCTCCTGACCCTTCCACTCTATATGGCCTTTCTGCTGCGCAGCTGCTGACCTGTACACCACCAAAAGAGCCCCCGCCGGAATAGACCGGCGGGGGCTCTTTCTCATAGCGGTAAGTTCAGGATCACTCGATCAGGCCGTTCAGCAGGGCCAGGCACTTGCGGCTGTGCAGCTTGCGGATGGCCTTGGCCTCGATCTGGCGGACACGCTCACGGGTGACACCGAAGTCGCGGCCCACCTCCTCCAGCGTGCGGGGACGACCATCGTCCAGACCAAAGCGCAGGCGGATGACCTTTTCCTCACGGGGGGTCAGGCTCTTGAGGGCCTGATTGATCTGCTGGGCCACCATGGCGCGGTCCGCTGCCTTGCCGGGGGCCTCGGCGTTCTCGTCGGCCACGAAATCGCCCAGGGAGGAATCTTCTTCCTCGCCCACGGGGCTTTCCAGGCTGGCGGGCTCCTGCGCCATGCGCTGGATCTCACGCACGCGCTCCACGCTCATATCCATGGCCTTTGCCAGCTCCTCGGGGGTGGGCTCGTGGCCGTTCTGGTAGACCAGCTGGTTGGTGGCCTGACGCATCCGGTTGATGGTCTCGACCATGTGCACCGGGATGCGGATGGTGCGGGCCTGATCCGCAATGGCGCGGGTGATGGCCTGACGGATCCACCAGGTGGCGTAGGTGGAGAAGCGGAAGCCACGGTCACAGTCAAACTTCTCGGCGGCCTTGATCAGGCCGATGTTGCCCTCCTGGATCAGGTCTAGGAACGCCAGGTTGTGGCCGACATGCTTCTTGGCGATGGAGACCACCAGACGCAGGTTGGCCTCGCTCAGGCTGCGGCGGGCGTTCAGGCCGTCGCGGCGGATCTTGAGCAGCTCCTGGCGGCGCTCCTCCGTCAGGGGGCCGTTCTCCACGGCCTCCATGGCCTCCTCTTCGGCAGCCTTTTCCTCGTCGTCCTCGCTGGACTTGGTGTTGCCGTCCTCGTCCAGATCCTCGGTATAGCTCCGGCTGTTCTCATCCTCCTCGAACGAGAAGCGGGCGCTGTTCTTTTTGATGTACTCAGGCGCACCGTACTTCTGGCGGTCGGCCTGAAGGATGTGGGCAGCCTCGGCACCGGCGTGGATGCGCTTGCTCAGGTCCACTTCCTGCTCCGCGCTCAGCAGCGGGATCTGGCCGATCTGCTTGAGGTAGTTCTTCACAGGGTCATCCAGCAGCTCATCCATGGCAGCCTTCAGGTCTGCGGGGTTCTCCTCTGCCGGGTCGTCCTCATTTTCATCGCCCAGGCCCAGCTCATCGCTGTTTGCCTCGGCACTTTCCACCTCTGCCATGATGCCTTCCACATCCAGGCTGGTGTCACCGTCGGCCTCGTCATCCAGAATTTTGATGCCGCGCTCCTCCAGAAGCGTGTAAAGCGTTTCCACATCCATCCGGCACTGAGAAGCCAGTGTCTTGGCCTCGCCCGCCGTCAGGGTGCCTTCGCCCTTCGTCAACAGTTCCTTCAAAGTCATGCCCATTTCGCTCTCTCCTTTTCACCGCGGCGCTGGCTGCGCCGTAAGTGATATCGTATCATAAGTTTTGCCGCTGCGGGATGGTTCAAATCACCAGGCCGCCGTTCACACCGAACACCTGCCCGGTGATGTAACCGGCGCTTTCGCCTGCCAGGAACACCAGCAGCTGCGCCACCTCGTCCGCGCTGCCCAGGCGGCCCACGGGGGTCTCCTCGGCCAGCGCAGCCTTATCCTCTGCCGTAAAGGCAGCCATCATATCGGTGTCGATGACACCCGGAGCCACGCAGTTCACGGTGATGCCGCTGGGCCCCTCCTCTTTGGCAAGGGCCTTGGTCAGGCCGATCAGGCCCGCCTTGGCAGCGGAGTAATGCACCTCGCAGCTGCCGCCGGTCTGGCCCCACATACTGCTCACGGTCAGGATGCGGCCCGACTTGCGGCGGATCATGCCCGGCAGGGCCAGCTGGCACAGGTGGAACGCGCCGCTCAGGTTCACGTCCAGCATGTGCTGCCACTCCTCCGGGGTGATATCGGTGAACAGCTTCTGCTGGGCAATGCCCGCGTTGCTCACCAGCACATCCACATGGCCCACGGCCTGCTCCACGGTGTGGAACGCCACCTCACAGCTGGCGCGGGAGGCCACGTCGCACTGGACCGCCAGCAGGCCCGGCAGCGCCTTTTCCAGCGCCGCCGCCGCCTCGGCGTGGGTGTGGTAGAGCACCGCCACCCGGTAGCCCGCCTGCCAGAAGGCGCGGGCCGCCGCGGCTCCGATGCCCCGGTCGCCGCCCGAGATCAGCACGCAGCGCCCATTGGCCGCAGGGACTGCCAGTTCCGGCACAGGCTCCACCGGCGGTTCCGTTTCTGCTGCCGGTTCTGTTTCCGCGGCCGGTTCCGGCGCAGCTTCCTGCACCGGCTCCTGTTCCGGCTCAGGGGCCCGGGATGCCTCGTCCGCATCGCTCAGGTCAAAGGTCAGTTCAAATTCATCATCGTACAAGAGTCAGCCCTCCTGCCGTTTGTTCTCTGCCTGCAAAAAATCCCGCAGGCAGGAAGGTCCCGCCCTCCACCGCACCCATGGGCTGCGCTCTGCTCCTCTTTCCGGTCAAGGCCGGTCCTGCGGCGAGCCCGCTGGTCTGTGCGAGTGGTTTCGACAAGATACCATTAAATAATATAACACAATTCGACGAAAAAAGAAAGTGGGAACCGCCGTCTTTTCACGCAGTTCCCACTTTTTTTCACGTTCTCAGGGGGTCACGGGCGGTTTCCAGCGGGGCTTAGCGGCCCGCTGCTCCCGCAGCCGGAGGAAAAACGCCTGCAGCAGCGCCTGCGCCTCCTCCGCCCGCAGGCCGCGTTCCACCACCGGATGGTGATTGAAGGGCAGGGCGAACAGGTCGGTCACGCTGCCGCAGCACCCGGCCTTGGTATCCGCCGCGCCGTACACCACCCGCCTGATCCGGCTGTTGATGATGCCGCCGCTGCACATGGGGCAGGGCTCCAGCGTAACAAACAGCTCACACTGCCACAGCCGCCAGCCGCCCAGCTTTTTGCAGGCCGCGTCAATGGCCAGCAGCTCGGCGTGGTGGAGGGCGTTTTTCTCGGTCTCGCGGGTGTTGTGGGCGGCGGCGATGATCTCGCCGTTCCGGGCCACCACCGCGCCCACGGGCACCTCGCCCAGCGCGGCGGCCCGTGCGGCCTCCTCCAGCGCCGCGCCCATCAGCTCATAGTCGGTCATCCCATTCCCCTTTCTGCCAGCGCCCGGGCCAGCACCAGCCCATTGTTCAGGATATGCAGCACCACCCCGGGTGCAGGACTGTCGGTCTGCTCTGCGGCCCATCCGAAAATGAGCCCCATGCCCAGCGCGTAGCACTTTTCGGTCAGCGTTCCGTGCAGGGCCGCAAAGAGCACAGCCTGGCAGAGGTTTGCCGGGTGCTCCCCCAGCGGCCGCAGCAGGCGCAGCAGCGCCCCCCGGAACACCAGCTCCTCGGCCAGCGGCAGCACCAGCAGGCTGCGCAGCGTACCGGGCACGCCCTGCGGCAGCTCTGCCGCCCCGCCGGGAACCAGCACACACCAGACCGCCGCCAGCCCGGCCCAGGCCAGTGCCGCGATGCCTGCCGCCCGCAGGCGGCGGTTCTGTTCTGACATCTTCTCCGTCCCCTCTCCGTTTGGGGCCGCGCTGTTCCGCTGCTTCGGGCGCACAGCGCACCGCCCCGCAATGCCTGATGCCCATTGTATCATGTTCCGGCCCGTTTGTGCAAGAAAACGGAGCGGAATTGCGAAAATACGAAGAAATATTGATTCAAACAATTGACATTTCCCGTCGTCTCTGGTATATTCCTATACGACTTTTTGATTGATTTGGTCGGGTTATCCGTTCTTGGCCCCGTTGGAGGTATTACTATGATCCGCATTCTTACCGATTCCGCATCCGACATCCTGCCCGCTGAAGCCGAGCAGCTGGGCGTGACCGTCATCCCCCTGAACGTCACCCTGGAGGACGGCACCGTGCTCCGGGACGGCGTGGACATGACCCCCACCGTGTATTACGGCGTGATGGCCCGCTGCCACAAGCTGCCCACTACCAGCCAGCCCAGCCCCGAGCTGTTCCAGCGCTTCTTCCTTGAGGCGGCTGCCGCCGGGGACGAGGTGGTGGGCATCTTCCTCTCCCATGAGCTGTCCGGCACCTGCCAGTGCGCCCGGCTGGCCGCAGACATGGCCAATGTGGACAATGTCCTCTTTGTGGATTCCGAGAACGTCTGCCTGGGCGAGAGCCTGCTGGTGCGGCTGGCTGTTCAGCTGCGGGATGCCGGAAAGACTGCCGGGCAGATCGCCGCCACCCTTGAGCACGCCAAGGAGCATCTGCATCTGGTGGCTGTCATCGACGACCTGAAGTATCTGCGCAAGGGCGGCCGCCTGCCCGCCGCCGTGGCCGTGGCCGGTGGGATGCTGGGCATCAAGCCCCTCATCACCATCAAGGAGGGCAAGGTCGTTATGGCGGGCAAGGCCCGGGGCCTGCCCGGCGCTTACGTTGCCCTGTTCAGGAAGATCGAGGAGGTGGGTGGCATCAGCACCTGCGCCGACGCGCTGGCCGGTTACACCCTCGCCCCCCGCGAGGTGCAGCCCATCCAGACCTACCTGCAGGAGAATCTGGGCCGGAACGAGGCCCTTGTGCGTCAGATCGGCTGCGTCATCGGCACCCACGCCGGCCCCGGCGCGTTCGGCCTGGCCTTCCTCGATGAGGGCTTCACCTTCTGAGCTTACCCAATCAAAAAGAGGAACTGCTTTCCCGGCAGTTCCTCTTTTTTGTTGGTTCATTCGTGTCCGATCTTCGACCAGTCGATCTCTTCGGCATCTACAAAGCCGCTGTCCTTCGCTTCCTCCAGCTGCTTTGCTTCCTCTGTGGTCAGCTTGGTGAAATCCGGGTCCCATGCCAGTACCAGCTTTTTGATCAGCTCGTAGGCAAGGTTCTTGTCCGGGTCCGGCAGCATATCGATCATGTGTGCTGCATTCATTGCAATTTCAGACATCCTGCCACCTCCTTATTTATAGATATCGCCGCGATTCCCGATATCCAGCACCAACAGAATTTCCAGCGCGTTTTCCTCACCGTACCGGTAAAGCACGCGCCAGCTTCCGACCCGAAGCCGCATCGTTCCATCCTTCAGTCCCTGCATCACCTTGATATCACCCGCCGGTGGTTTCAGGGTCAGCCCCTCAATGCCTGCAACGATGCGAAGCACGGACTTTTTGTCCAGCTTGTTCAGGAACTTCATGGCGTTCTTCGAGTAGCGGATCTTCATAACATCATCCTCAGTGCTCGTTTTCTTGTGGGTCTCCGACCCTATTATAGTCCATTTTCCCGCAAACGTCAATTGTTTTTTGCCGAAGATCCGTTCATTACAGCACCGCGTCCGAGACGATTTTGCCCAGCAGGAGTACCAGCACCACAAGCATCATGGGGCGGATGAACTTTGCGCCGTTCTTGAGGGCGAAGTGGGAGCCCAGCAGGTTGCCCACAATGCCGCTGATGGCACAGGGGATGCCGATGGAGAACACCACCAGCCCGCTGGAAAGATACGTTACAAGGCTGGCGTAGTTGCTGGCAAGGTTGAGCACCTTGGCGTTGCCGCCCGCCGTGCGCAGGTCAAAGCCCATCAGGGTGGTAAAGGCAATGATGGCAAAGGTGCCGGTGCCCGGGCCAAAGATGCCGTCGTACAGGCCGATGCCCAGCCCGATGGCAAGGGCAAGCGCCGCCTTTTTGGCGTTCAGGGTGCCGTCGTCCCGGTTCTCGTCGGGCAGGTCCCGCCGCCAGAGGATGAGCACCGCCGCCACCGGCAGGATGATGAGCATCATGGTGCGCAGCACCTGATCGCTGAGCAGGAGCACGATGTGGGAGCCCAGCGCGCTGCCCACAAAGCTGCCCACAGCCGCCAGCAGGCCGACCCGGATGTTCATGGCCCCCTTCTGGAAGAACTGCGCCGTGGCAAAGGTGGTGCCGCAGGCCGCGCTGAATTTATTGGTGCCGTAGGTGTAATGCACCGGCAGGCCCGCAAACAGGTAGGCGGGCAGGCTGATCAGGCCGCCGCCCCCCGCCGCCGAGTCCACAAAGCCCGCAAACCCGGTCATCAGCATCAGAAACAGCAGCATTGGCAATGATAATGTAATTTCCATTCGTTCTACTTTCCCACTCTTTCGTTTACTTCAGATACAGCTTTCCCTCGCAGGCCAGGATCTGATCCAGGATCATCCGGGACACCCGGGCACCATAGACCATGGCGGGGTGGTCGTTGTACTCGATGATGTCATGGAACTCCTTGTTCATCAGAACGATCACATACTCGCCGTAGGGGGTGTGGATGATGCCGCCGTCGTTGCGGCAGGCGTTCATGCTGCCGCTCTTGCTGGCCACCCAGATAAGCTCCGGCTCGCCGGTCTCCTCGCAGTCCAGATAGAACTGGGGGAAATCGTGGGTCAGCATGGTGTTGTAGTGCTGCTGGCGGAAGATGCCCAGCATGGCGGCGCTGGCTTCTTTGCTGACCAGCGTGCCCTTTGCCACCTGCGCAAACAGGGCGGCGTAGTCCCGGGGCGTGGTGGTGCCCAGCTTATCGTAGCGGTCAAAGTGGAGGGGGTTGTGCAGGACGGTGTGCCCAAAGCCCAATTCCCGGATGCAGGCATTGATGGTTTCCAGCCCCAGGTAATCGATGATCATATTGGTGGCGATGTTGTCCGAGCAGATGATCATCATGGTGGCGGTGTCCTTCACCTTGAGCTTTGCCCCCACGCCCAGGGCCCGGAGCATCCCGGAGCCGTCCACGAACTGGCTGGCCTCGTAGGTAATCTCCTCCTCCAGGTCAGCCCTGCCCCGGCTGGCCTGCAGATACAGCACCGCCAGAATGAACGCCTTGATGGTGGAGGCCGTCTCGAACGCCTCGTCGGCACCGATCTGCACCGTGCTGCCGCGCAGGTCGTCCACAAAAACGCTCATCCTGCCCTGATAGGAATAGAGCTCTGCGGCAATGCGCTTTTCCAATGTCATATTCTGATCCATCTGGAATCCCTCAACTTTTCTATACTTTCCGTTATACTTCATTCTTACCGTTAAGACATAATTATAATTGAAAACATTGATTTCATTGGTTCTCATTGATTCTAGTGCAATGATGAGCAATGATTTCAATGAATTCAATGAATCTTTTGATACTAACGGTGATTACAGGTTGTTTTCAAAGAAACGCTGTGCGTTGCGGAAGAAGATGGCTTCCACCTCATCCTCGGTGAAGCCCTCTTTCCGCAGGGCATCGGCCAGCAGGGGCATTTTGGAGCAGTCGCTCAGTTCCAGCTTGCCGCCGATGCCGTCAAAGTCACTGCCCAGACCGATGATCTCAATGCCGCCCACCTGCTTGAAATGAGCGGCGTGTTTGGCCATCAGGGCCGTGGTGCTGCGGCACAGGTCGGGGCTGGGCTGGTCATCCAGAAAGCCCGCGCAGTAGTTCAGGCCCACCAGACCGCCTTTTTCCGCCATGACCCGGATCATCTCATCGGTCAGGTTGCGGCAGTGTGGGGCCAGGGCGCGGCAGTTGGAGTGGCTGGCCGCAAAGGGGCGGGTGCTGTGCTCCGCAATGTCCCAGAAGCCTTTATCGGACAGGTGGCTCACATCGGCAATGATGTGCAGGCGCTCCATCTCGGCCAGGAACTCGAAGCCCTTCTCCTTCAGGCCGGTCTCGGTGTTGGGCATACAGGGCCAGATGGGGCCGTTGCCGGGCACCACGTTGGGGCTGGCCAGCTCGTTCTCGTGGTTCCAGGTCAGGGTCATCATCCGCACGCCCAGCTCGTACATCCGGCGCAGCACACCCAGACTGCCCTTGCAGCAGCCGGCCTCCTCAATGGTCAGCATTCCGCTGATCTTGCCCGCCTCGGCGTTTTTGCGGATATCCTCGGGGCGGTAGACCGGGGCGATCCTGTCGGAATACCGCTCCATCATCCGCTTGAACACGTCGATCTCTTCCAGCGCCGTCACCAGCGGGTCCGCGCCCGGGGTGGGGTCAGCCAGATTCACAAAGGCGGCAAAGCACTGGAGCATGTAGTCGCCCTTCTCCAGCTTTTCCAGATCGATGTGGCCGTTGTTGTGGGCAAAGGTCTGCCCGTCGCCCCGCATCTCCGCGCGCCGCAGCTCGCTCAGGGTGTCACAATGTAGATCAAAGACTTTCATGGATTGTTCTTCCTCCTATAACATCCTCGCCCTCTCAGTCAAAGCCTGACGGCTTTGACTGAGAGGGTGAGTTACTTTATCAGAACACACTCCCCACCGCATACAGACTCTTGACCAGATCTTCCCGGTACAGCGGGTCGGCGGGGTCAAGGCTGTTGATGACCACGCCGCCGCTGGCGGACGCGCCGGTGGAGTGGATGTAGCGGCCCTCGCCAAGGTAAAGGGCGATATGGCCGGGGAAATAGAGGGCATCGCCCCGCTTTTTGTCCGCAAAGGGGATCTGGTGCATGGGCCAGCCCTCCACGATCCTGGCATCCCGGTAGATGAGCACGCCGCACTGCATATAGGCGCTGCTGACAAGGCCGGAACAATCAATGCCCCGGCCCGACTTGCCGCCCCAGCGGTACTCGGTGCCCAGATATTTTTTCGCCTGCGCGCAGACGGCATCCCGGAACGCTTCCTCGCTGCCGTCGTACCACGCCTGCAGTGTCTGCGGCACCAGCTCCCCGGCGGTGACATTCCGGGCCTCGGCCAGTGCGTCATCAAAGGCCAGCCCCTCCCGCTGGGAAAACACGGCGGTCATCTCAAACCGCACCGGCTCCAGCGCCACGTCCCGGACATAGCCGGTACGGCCATCCAGCAGGGCCACCCTGGCCCAGCCTGTGTGGGCCTCGGCTTCCTCGGGCGGTTCGGGCAGGCGGCAGAGCAGGCAGCCCCGCTCCAGCTCCAGCAGCCGCACCCCCTGCACCTTGGGCAGGCTGAGCACATCGGTGGCACGGCCCACCAGAACCAGCGGCTGGGACAGGTAGTCCCGCAGTGTATCCTCGCTGACAAATTTCAGCGCATCCCGCCGGACAAAGCCGTGGTAGCCGTAAAAGGTGACCACCTCGGCCACCTCCGGGGAGAGGGGCACTCCCTCGGCGGTCACGCCGCCGGGGGCGGTGCGCACCTGACAGGCCTGACCGTACAGCCCCTCGTCCCCGATGGTGGAAACAAGGCCCGCCTCGCTCTGTTTGGTGGTCTGGGGCAGGTCGTAAATGGTCACGACAGGCCGGGCAAATATGGCGTATTGCATCATTCGGTTCCCTCCAACAAATTCAGCAGCTCCTCCGGCTTCATGCGCAGGATGGCACCATCCGCGCTGCCGGTGACGGTCTCGGCCAGATCCTGCTTGGCCTGCTGCAGCTCCACGATCTTTTCCTCAATGGTGTCCTGGGCGATGAGCTTGTACACCTGCACCGGGTTCTGCTGACCGATGCGGTAGGCACGGTCGGTGGCCTGATTCTGAGCTGCCACGTTCCACCACGGGTCGTAGTGGATGACGATATCGGCGGCGGTCAGGTTCAGGCCGGTGCCGCCTGCCCGCAGGGAGATCAGGAACACGCTGGCCTCGCCGCCGTTGAAGCGGCGCACCAGCTCGGCACGCACCGGCTTGGGGGTGGAGCCCTGCAGGGTGAAGTGGCTTACGCCCTCCGCGTCCAGCCGCTTGGCCAGCAGTTCAAGCATGGAGGTAAACTGGCTGAACAGCAGGATGCGGTGCCCACTCTCCACGGCACTGGTGACCAGCTCGATGCAGGCATCCAGCTTGGCGCTGCCGCCTGTCCAGTTGTCGGCAATGAGCCGGGGGTCGCAGCAGATCTCCCGCAGCCGCATGAGGACGGCGAACACCGCCATCTTGTCCTCGGGCTTGGCGGCCCGCAGCTTCTCCCGGGCATCCACCACGGCGGCAAGGTAGAGCTTGCGCTGCTCCTCCTCCAGCTCGATGCGGTAGACGTTCTCTGTTTTGGGGGGCAGCTCCTTCAGCACCTCGGACTTCATCCGGCGCAGGATGAACGGCCCGGTGAGCTGGTTCAGCCGCCGCACCGCCGCCGGGTCGTTTTCCTGCGTGATGGGCTTTTCAAACCGGCTGCAGAAGCTCTTGTAGGGCGGCAGGTAGCCCGGCATCAGAAAGGAGAAGATGCTCCACAGCTCACCCAGGCGGTTCTCCACGGGGGTGCCGGTCAGCGCAAAGCGGACACGGCTGTTCACCCCGCACACCGCCTTGTATTTCTGGGTGGTGTGGTTCTTGATGGCCTGGGCCTCGTCCAGGATGCAGGCGTAGAATTTCTGGTTCTCGTACAGGGTCTCGTCGCGGCGGAGCAGGTCGTAGCTGGTCACCACCACGTCGGCCCCGTCCCACTGCTCGGCCAGCTGGGCCCGGTGGGCGGCATCCCCGTCCACCACAACGCAGTTCAGCTCCGGCGTGAACTTTTGGCATTCCTCGGCCCAGTTCAGCACCAGCGAGGCCGGGCAGACGATGAGGCTGGGCAGGGGGTTCCCGCCCTGCTCCCGGAGGGCCAGCAGATAGCTGAGCACCTGCACCGTCTTGCCCAGACCCATATCATCCGCAAGGATGCCGCCCATGCCGTAGCCATCCAGCGTGCGGAGCCAGCGGTAGCCGTCCCGCTGGTATTTTCGCAAAACTTTTTGTAGAGACGCAGGCGGTGTATACTCACTGTCCTTTACCGCGTGGAAGCTCCGGCTGAGCTGGCGGAAGGCATCGTCCCGGTTGAAGCGGATGCCGTTCTGCCCCGAAAGCGCCCAGTCCAGACTGGGGGCCCGGTACAGGGGCAGCCGGGCGTGGGCCTGGCCCAGTTTGGCCCCGGAAAGCTCCAGCGTCTCGTTCAGCTCGTCCAGCACCTCCATGGAATCGTCCAGCCGGAGCAGACGGCCATCGCGCAGGCGGTGGTAGCGCTTTTTCTGGTGGAGCGATTTCAGCAGGGCTTTCAGCTCTCCCACCGGGAACTCCCCCGTGTCCACCTCCAGGTCGAGCACGCTGCCGTGCACCGACACCCCCACCGAGATCTTCGGCGGTGCGGCCTGCATACTGCGGAAGGCATCGGTCAGGTAGACCTCGCCCTCAGCCAGCAGGGCCGGGATGCCCTCATCGAGGAAGCGGTAGACTTCATCCTCCTCATAGGCATCGTAGTGGGCGGCAAGGCCGTTGCCCATGGTGTCTGGCCCCGGCTCCAGATACCGCCCCAGCAGCCGCCCGGCCCGCTGTTCGGCACGGGCATCCCGCAGCAGACCGGCAGGCCCCGGTTCCTCCGGTGTGACGCGGTCCTCGCCGTACAAAAACTCAAGGTGCGCCCGCACCGTTTCCCGCGTGGGTGCGTCAAGGTAAAACTGCACCACCGGCTCCAGCGGGATCTGATTCAGCAGCAGGCGTTCGGGGTCCTCAATGGTCACCCTGCTGCCCAGCTCTGGCAGGACGTAGCTGCAAAAGGCGGTGGCATCCCCGGTGGTAAAGAACAGGCTCTTGCCGCACAGTGCCTCAAGGGCGGGCCGCATCCGGGCGCTTTCGGCCCGGTCCAGCTGCCAGATCGTATCCTCACTGTATAAATAGTCGTTGTCTAAACCCGTTTTCCATCCCAACGCGGGGGTCACGGACACCTCCACGCCGCCCCGGCGCTTTTCCACCCGCATGGTCAGGGCCGGGATGCCGGTCTTGAGGGTGTAGCCGCCCAGATTGCCGGTGGGGGCATAGAGGGCCACCAGACCGTCAAAGATCTCGCCGTTCAGCGGGATGCCCCCGGCAGGCCCGTTGCGGGGCGCATTGCCGTAGCTGCGCAGGGCCGCCTCGGCTCCTTCCTTTGCGCTGAGCTGCCGCCGCAGCAGGCGGAGCAGCTGCTGTGCCTCCGGGGCAAAGGCCTCCCAGCTGTGCTGGAATTCCAGCGCCTTGCCGTAACTGATGAAACCGTGCTTCTCCACGGCCCGCAGCAGGTCCGGGATGCTCTTTACCACATACTGCCGCCCGCCGTCTGCCGAGATGCGCAGCCGCAGCCAGGGCAGCTCCCCGGGCATCAGGGTCAGCTCCGGTTCCAGCTCTGCGGAATGGGGGCGCAGCTCCGCGTGGCCGGTCACGCCGTCCACCTCGGCCAGTGCTCCCTCCTGATAGGCCCGGAGCAGCCGCCGTGCCTCGTAGTCAGATTCCGGTTCCTCGCCCCGCCACTTCTTGCCGAACAGCATTTCCAGGCTGGAGGCATAGCTGTCCCTGCGGGGCGGCTCCTCAGGCTGGGGCGTTTGCAGGTTGGCCGTGCCCCGCACCACGCCCGGGATGTTCTCCGGGCTCTCAGCAGGCTTCTGCGGCGCTCTGCCGGAAAGGCCCTGACTCTCGCTGTCCCACATCAGCAGCGCGCCGATGTGCTTGCAGCAGGGCCCCTCGCCGTTTTCGTTGTAAGGGCAGGAGCAGCTGGCGCTGACAAAGCTGCCATTTTCCCGCAGCCAGACCTGGGTCTGGTACAGGCTCCGCCCGCCGCCGCGCACGTCGGCGCTCAGGTGGCGCACGCCGTTCCCGGCCACTTCGCAGTTCAGATCCTGTATCCGATCCGTGTAGGCCTTGGCCCGCGCGAATACCGTGCCGCCCAGCAGGTAGCGGATCTCTTCCATGTCCATCCGGGGTCTCCCTCCCTCTGCAATGCTCTATTGGTTAAGCATACCGCACCGGCGGGCGGGATGCAAGGCTTTTGCAGAAAAAATCCGCCGCCTCTTTTGCAGGGACAGCGGAAGGAAGCCTTATGTATAAATCTGATAGATATTTTCAATTTGATACGGGTCACTCAGCAACACCTGTCTCTTATACACATCTGACGCTGCCGACGATAAGG
>ERZ1027044.457-NODE-457-length-22258-cov-22.766878_pt1 | contig 22258 bp, 29 predicted proteins | sample MGYA00519433_ERZ1027044 | MGnify/ENA primary metagenome ERZ1027044 (study PRJEB26926, sample SAMN06164589) | human gut metagenome | biome: ENVO:00009003; feature: ENVO:2100002; material: ENVO:00002003 | host: Homo sapiens | place: USA | collected 2012 ... | reverse complement strand
GGATTAGGCTGTACTCCATTTTCAAGTATATAGTCAATCACTTGCTGTGCAGACCAATCGAATACCGGGCGTAACAGGTCATCAGCATGTTTCTCTCGAAATGCTAATACATCTTTACGGCGGTAAGTATGAAATTTGTCTTTTCCGTGCTTATCCTTTCCGTATGGCTGAACATAATATTTGAAGTAGGTGCATTGTTTTGACATTTCGGCACATTTAGCACTCTCGGATGCACGTATGCCCTGTATCATCAGAATGTCATCGTTCACCTCATCGAGTATGTAGTCAATCATCGGAATGGTTTTCAGTTCTGATGTGCAGAACCTCCGTTGTGAAGACGGCCAACGTGATTTCTTTTTCGTCAAATCTGCCATGCCGTTAAACTTCTTCGACTTGACGATAACGAGATTTAATCCAAGTTGCTCCCGTATTTCTTCGATGTATTTATAGGTCAACGGATGTTCCCAACCTGTATCGCAAAAGACAGTGATGAAATCTTTCGTCAGATTATTGCGTACCCAGAGTAATGATGCAAGACTATCTTTACCTCCGCTAAATGTTACGATTACTTTCATTACTTACCTTACTATTGTTATTTCTATAAGTCTTTTCAAAGTGAGGACACTGTTTAAGATTCTCTTTGTAGGCAGGTGGTATCCACCATAGCGGTACATCGGGAGGGTCAGGCAAATATCTTTTGCACTCGTTTCGTATGGGGCAGGTAACGCCCGAACAGTAAGTGTAATCTTTGTTCATAGTTTCTATTTGTTTGATTTTAATTTTCTAAATGATTGTTCCGTACTGAAATTTACGATATGCATCATTTCACGGAATCGGTCAGCAATACGTTCATCGTAGTAAGTGGCAATCTCGGTAGCAGAAAGATTAGATGACACCAAAGTGCAGAATTGTTCCTCATAACGATAAGAGATAATATCCATAGCCGCCGTAACGAAGTCGCCATAGTGAATGCTCTCCTTGGGTTCTTGCCCAAGGTCATCAATCGCCAGTATCTCAATGCTGCGTAATTTTTTGTACCGGTACACCTCACTCTCGTTCTCACGAGTGGGATTGTTGTATGCCTTGGCAAGCAGTACAAGGTCTTTCGCAGTGATGAAGGTATAGCCACGTGCGGGATAATCATCCTGCCTACTGGTATATGACTCATCGCTACGCAAGTAGTTTGTGAGATTTTGCAAGGCACGGAGAATGGTTGTCTTTCCATTACCGGCTCCACCGCAAAGGAACAGTCCGAATGTTGAATCTTTTGATGTCAGCCATTGTGAAATGTCCCAAAGATGTTTCTTGTATTCGTCAGTAACAACGAACTCCCGATGCCTATTAACAACCTCCACTTGACAAGCTGCATAGAGCATTGCATAAACCTGTTTGGCGGTATATGGCAGTCTAAAACGAGTCGCCGTACGTTTTCTGCTCATCAGCCGAGAGAACATTGCCTCTACGCTGATTTCGTCCTGTGCTTCTATCTTTATCATCTTTCGTCTTGTTTTTATTCACTATTCGTAACCATGAATTGAAATGCTGTTTGGCATCTTGCAATGATTGGTGTCCCCTCTCTTTGCCATCCGCCAGACATTGCACCCGAAAATCATCCAATCTGTTGCGAAGCAAAGAAATTTCCATATGGTGAATGACCTGTAATTGGTCAAGCCAACATTCATCGCCTTTCAGTTCTTCAATTTCCTGGTCAAGCGTGAGTGAATAAGGTTCACAATGGGGCTGCGTCTTACTATAGTCAATTTCGTTTTCACGCTTAGAGGCTTCCACCTGTTCTGTACACTCCATATTGAGTTTGCATTTATCAGGTATGATGATATTTCTACGCTTGGCGCGTGTACACATATCTATGTAGCGTTGTTGAATGGATGCGGATGTTATAATCCCACGAGAAAGTAGTTCTTTATCAAACAGCCCCACTGTTCCGCAGTACGCAACAATTTCTTGCACCACGTTTTCTTTCAACCCGAAATACTCAGCCACGTCAAAGACAGTATTTGAATCCCATTCCAAGAAACAGCCTTGTACCCGATATATCTCACATAGTATATAATCGTACACAGCAATACCTCGACAAGAAAAATCTTTTTTCAACCTTTTAATGCGCCGGTCCTGATACCTATCACAATCAACCGTGAAATAATTTAGACCTGTTTTGGTGTTTGCCATATCTATCATTATTTTATTCGTTTCTCAAATATTCGTCCACCTCTCGTTTGAAATCGTCAAAGGAGCGACACACCACATATTTGTATTCCTCATTGAAGCATACAGTTTTTTGCCATTTCTTTTGGCTTTCACTCTGTCTGCCTTTGGTGGTTTTCATTTCGATGAGCAATGCTCCGTAATCACGGTTGCTCTTTAACAGGATGAGGTCTGCCACCCCTGCCACAACACCCTCTGCTCTGAGTTTTGCAGCTGTGACGGCATCCCGTCTTCCACCGTTGGGAACAGCGAACAACCTGCCATCAAGTTGTGGATATTGGAGAGAAAACCACCGTACACATGTACATTGTATACGATGTTCTTCATCCGATGGGCGTTTACGATGCCCGGACTCCTTTTTCATCCGGGACATCATTTCATCAAAAGTTGTTTTCTTCATAACTATATTTTTACATATATGCCATTGAAAACTCACGTGGAATAAAGCGACCAACTGGAATGGACTTTACAGCTTCGATTGCAGTATGAATTTCCCTTTTATTATAGACATGCCCATGTTTGATGGCATTCTTTTCGCATTCATCCTCTTTGACTTCGAGATAGTGGGAAATAAGCATCATAGCTCTATCAACGTTGAATGTTTGTACAACGAATGTTTGTTCATGCTGCTCTTCATCAAAAGTGATGGTCGTTTCTATTTGGTAGAACTTATTGTCTTCCGGTTTGGATTCCTCACACTCTTCAGTACCAACTTTCTCAACATATTCATCCATTGATATTTCATTTTTTAAATATGCAATGGAAGCATCATCAGCTGTAAACTCTTTCAGGTTATCAGTAATGATAATACAAGAATCAAATTCTTTTGCCATTATGATTCTGAATCCGTTCTTGTAATTCAATTCAATATAGTCTTTTAATATATCGAGCGAATTATCAAGTCCTGTTGCGTATAGCAGGAATTTGTGTTTCTTGTCTCCTATCTCAACTTGAGATATAAAAGGATACATAAAATTATTTTCAAGTTCAAAAGCCAATCTGTTCTGATTGCTGACTTCCACTTCCTTGATACCGTCAGCTTCCATACTGAAACGTATTTTCGCAAGAATATCTTGGTCTATGAGTGTGCCACGCTCAAACAATACTTCATTCCGTTCAATATTGACTGTTTCGCCAGTGTCTTCGTCAATAAAAGACTCCTCCCATGTCTTAATAACTCGTTTGGCAAGGTATTTATTCAGCATTTTTGATGGGTCGGAAGTTACGTAGCGTATTTCATTCTTTCTTGTTTCTACCATACTACTAATTATTTTTTATTCATACGTTCTTTTAATTCTTTGCTTAACACAAGTTTGGCGGAATGTTGTGCCGGAATAGTCACAGCCGTTCCTTTGTTGATATTACGAGCCTTTTTAGGGGCTGTAACAATCGCCTTGATGGTGGCGAAGCCACGGATAAACACACTTTCGCCTTTGATGAGCGAATGGCTTATAGCCTCTATCACGCTGTCGGTAGCGTTAATTGCCTGTGAACGACTCAAAGTCGTGTTGTTGACGATATAATCAACGATGTCAGTCTTTATCATTTCTTTTTTGATTAATAGTGAATAATTTCTTTTGTAACTTTTTTATATGTTGTCTGATAACCCATGCCCGGCACGTGTTGCGTTGTCCGGGGAGAGTGTCATATACCTTGGCAGCGTCATCGAGATACTTGATAATCTTCTGCATATCTGTTTTACAAATCTCCATCACCCCGAAGTGTTTAAGAATGATTTTACCAACTCATTGAAATACATTTCATCGGTTGGGATTTCATCGTCAGCATTCATAATCTCGTTGGCAATGGATTTTTTGCGATGGATGAGGCGGTATATCGTATGGTCGATAGTGCCACGACCAAGCAGATAGTAACAGGTTACATTATCTTTCTGCCCGATACGGTGAGCACGGTCTTCGCATTGACAGCAATCGGCATATGTCCAAGCCAGTTCTATGAATGCCACATCGGACGCTGCGGTCAGCGTAAGTCCGACACCAGCGGCTTTAATGGAACAGATAATAAGCTGCACATTGGGATTGTTCTGAAAAGCGTCAACCGAAGCCTGTTTGTTTACTGCGCTATCACGCCCTGTAACCGTGACGGCACGGGGGAATACCTTTTGCAATTCATCCACAATCTCGTGTAGCGAACAGAATACAATGAGTTTCTTTCCGCTATCAAGGAATGTTCGGATAAAATCAACCGCCTGTGCAATCTTTCCTTTTGTGGCCAAGGAGCGCAAGGTCATAAACTTGACAAGAGCCTCCATGCGCATTTTACGGCGTATTTCCCAATCTGTACACTCTGTGTATTCCTGCAAGTAAGCGGCAAGGTCTTCGGCTGCAAGATTATATTCCTTGTCGTTTGAAATCTCAATATACAAATCCACCCTTGTCTTGTCAGGCAATTGGGGAAGCACTTTTGCTTTCTCTCTGCGTATCATACATGTATCGTATAACTGTCTTGACAGTTCGGAAAGAGGAACAGCAGGTTCGGCAGTCTTGTCTTTAGGGTCGGTACAATAATCAGCAATAAACTTGGCACGCCCACCAAACTCGCCCAAACGGTTCATGATGGACAACTGTGCGATTAAATCTTCGGGACGGTTAACCACAGGAGTACCTGACAGGAGAATGCACCAGTCCTTACCTACGGACAACCCTTTTGTGAAGATTGTCTGTTGTGCAGACGGGTCTTTGACACGATGGCTTTCATCTATGATTATGGACTTGAACGCCTGTATCTGCGGATTGAAAACAACATCCTTCAACCGAAACTGCTTTCCTCCTCGGATGTCCCATACAAAAAACTTACGCAGGCTTTCATAATTGACTATGGCGACCTGATGAACTCCCATTGAGAGAAGATAACCCCAAGTTGTACGCACATTGTTGTCAAGCACAAGGGCTGATTTGTCCGTGAACTTTTCGAACTCGCGCTGCCAATTGATTTTCAATGATGACGGACAAATGACAAGGCAGGGATAAGCATTGGCAGTATCGACAATGCCAATAGACTGCAATGTCTTTCCCAAACCCGGCTCATCACCGATGATTATGCGCTTATGCTCTAACCCGAAGCAGATTCCCTCACGCTGATACTCGTAAGGTTCGACACGAAGGTTATGTTTCAGTATGTTGCTCATTATTTAAAGTTCTCTATCTCTGTTATTAAATCCTGTTTGTCTATTCCTTTTATGTACTTGAACAGCACGAGGTCGATGCACTGATTGTAGAACTGCTCAAATTCGTGCTGCTCCATAGCGGCAAAAGAAATTGAAAGGTATTCTATCTCATGCTCTCCGTATTCGTTGATTGTATTGGTGAAATATCCTAAATCACGTTTGAACCGGCGCAGCATATCGTATTCGTTGCGTATGTTCCATTTTTCAACCAAAGGGAGCGGAAGATTGTCGAACGTGAGCCGAACCAGTGCAAAGAACTTTTTATGATGCTCGTAGTTTCGAGGGTTACTCACTTTGCACCTGACAACAGAACCGACACGAAGCCGTTTCTTCAAATCAAGGTCGCTGTTGTGGAGCGGCACAAGACCGCAAGGGGTTACTTTGCAGAATATATCCATAAGTTTAAGTTTGAGGGGTTAGACACCAAAACTGGAATGCCAGTTCTTCATATTTCTCTCGTCCACGTCTGTAAACCTCATCGTAACGGTTGATGAATTTTTTAAACACACGGCAGTTCTTCTTACTGATAGCGTAGATAAAATCATGGTCGGAATGAGCGATGTCCATATACCAGGCACGGCTTCTATCCCAATCGAAGAAATCAACTGCTTCCTCAAACTGCTGCTCAGTAGAGGCAAATGTAGTTTTAAGGTCTCCACCAAACGAACCGAGCCACCAATCCCATTTGCACCGGGTATCAAGAGAGAACTGAAAATCGCAATATGTGAATGGTTGTGACCTGCCCACCATGAACCGTTGCGTTTCAGCATGTTCAAGAACTTTTGCAAGAAATGCATCTTTACGTGCCTCCATACGGAGGGATTTATGCATTTCCTGTGCGTGACGGAACTCGTCATCAGTATATTGCACATCATCTACCGTAAGGTGATAATAGTCCACCCGAGCCGGTTCCGTGATAATCGCATCAACCAGAGAACCAAACCGAAACGCAGCCTCCTTATCTCCGTATTGCATACGTGGGTGCAGAATGTTTTTCAGTTCAGTGAGGTCAGAGTTGCTGACCTCACTTCTGTTGTAATATGTATCCGGGTTACTCATAATAGTCATCGTAATCGGGTTCGTAGTCTTCTTCGTATTCAATTTCACCGATACCACCGCACACTTCACAGGCTTCTTTTTCGCCTCGGCAATAGTGTTGTCTCTTGGCTTCGGCCACTTCTTCTGTTTCGGGCAGACAAAGCCACGCTTCTTCAGTGCATTCTGTTTCCTTGTCTGTTTCGATATTATAGGCATACCAATGATAACCTTTGCCGTTACAGGCTTCACACTTAACCATATTAGGTTCTTTCTCGTTCCACGGGGCACGCGGGTCATATTCTGCTCCGGGTGGGTAGTATCCGCTTTCGTACATGATTACTTGGCTTTTACATCTTCTACATACTCTACACTCTCATCACTGATGAACACGTCCTCTTTGGCAAGTTTCTCACAGAATGTAATCTGCTTCTTGAACATCTTGGAGAGTTCATCCACTGAAAGTTGACATCCCTCCTTGCTCCACCACATGGAGAGTATCGGCAAAATGCCTTCAGGGTTGAGAAGATTGATTTTTTGAGCAACTTTTACCTTGGGCTGATAACCTTGCTGCATGATGGATTGCTGACCGAACAGAGTTTCCATTTCGGACTGCTGACGTGCCATTTCAATTTTTTGCTTTTCTTCCTCTTCCTTGCGTTTGCGTTCGGCTTCCTTTTCTTCTGCCTCCTTGCGCTGACGAGCTTCCATTTCCGCCTTGATACGTGCAGCTTCGGCGGCATTAGATTGCGCGATACGCTCAAGATTTGCTTTTTTAGAAGGCAAGCGGTCCAATATGAAATCCTTGTTGTCCTGTACTTCACATGAATACATCTCCTTGAATTTCTTGGCAAGACGTTCTTTCGTTTCAATCTCCACCTTCCGCACCTCATCTACAGATACTCCGGCAGGAATGCGGATAAGCGTATGAAGATTGAACAGCCAATCAGCAGGTAATTCTGTAGCATAACCTTTTATTGAATCAAATACAGTCTGATAGTTTTTGAGTGTCACGCCATTGTCCTGTTGGCTTAAATAGTTTATTGTCTGATTGAGGAATGTCGTGAATTGCGCATTGAAATCATCTTCAATGTCCTGCTTCATCTTGTTGCGAGCCGCTTCCGCCTGTTGGCGTTCATATTCTTTGCGGCGGCGTTCTTCCTCTTCAGCACGTTTCTTTGCTGCATACTGGTTGCGGAGCTGCTGCAACTTGAATGGAATCGTATCGACTTTAGTCGGGTCTATGGCATTCTCCATTACCGTGAACTCACGGCGTATATCGTCAAAGAGTTTGGTTACAGGTGAACGGCGTTCGTTCATCTTGCGGACAGTCTTACGTGCTTTCTCAATGAAAACTGCAGCCTGTTGGTCGAGTTCGTCTGTCATGCCCTGTGTCTGTATTGTTTCAAGGAGGACTTGTCCCGCTCTCGTACAATTGTCACGAGAGAGTTTGTTGTCTTGATATGATTGAGGAGCAGCAGATACGATGGTCTGAATGTTCTCCTGCTTTATGATTGCCAATTGGCTTTCGCCGAATGTTGTTTCCTGTGACATAGTGGTAGAGGTTTAGAAAGTATCATCACCATCGTTATCTGATTGCTGTGCAGGGTCGATGGTTACTCCTGCAGACATATCCGGTGCAAAGTGCTGTTCTTGTTGTTCAGATTGTCCATTGGCTTCCACTCCTCCGTATGGGTCAAAATCGGTAGGTTGTTGCTCGATAATTTCTGTTTCAAGCGAAGTACCACGTCCGATATTAAGTTTCGGATAGGTCTTGAAAGCGTGTTTTACGCATTTTGCCATCAGGAAGCCCGTATCAATCTGACCGTCCTTGCCGTAGAGTTCATTCGACTTGGTTACATACTGGCGTGTCTTTGAATCGTAGTAGGTGTTCTGCTTGTCGGAATAGCCTTTAAGACGCATCCAATCCTGTTCCGTCATCACAGAATAGTCAATAGTGCCGTCTGCACGAGTAATCTTCAGAAAACAGGCGATAATCTTGTTTGACCTGCGAGGAAAAGCTGACATATAGTTCACAATCTTCTGTCCGTTCTGTTCGCCATATTGGAAAGTGTCGCCCTCGTACACGATTACCGGATTGTCCGCGTGCCGTATCTGCCCGGCATTCTTGCGGAGTACCAACTCGCCATATCCTGATATGGTAAGGTTGCAGACTTTTTCCCATATATCCTTTCCGCTTTGGTCTGTGCCGACTTTGACAGAGCGAGGAATGAGGTAGCAAAGAGCCTGTGCGCCAGTGGCAAGTGTCAGCCCCTTGACAGCAAGGTCGATAAAGGCATAGAAGATGGATGTGCCGGAACATTCACGGAGGTTCTGCTTGTCACGTAACTGTTGGTTGAAATAAATAGCCTCCCTTTCGTACACTTGTTCGCCTCCTTCTTTCCAAATGGAGTTGTACACGCTGATGAACTGACTCCGCACACGTTCGTTGCGTATCACATCAATGGCTTTCATTGACTGCAATTCTTTCGCTAATGAGATTGCATTGCTCATAATGATAATACTTTAAGTTATTAAATACAGTTTGTTATGTTGAGGGAGTGGCAGGATTTGAACCTGCGACCTGCTGCATCTTGGCCATTCGGGTGTACACCGCCGCTCTATCCGCTGAGCTACACTCCCTTATCTTGTCATTTGAAATAATCCTGTCGGGTTTTCTGCAAGGCTCTCAACTCCGCCGTGCGATACTCCACCTTTCCGGGGCGTTTGCAAGGCTCAATCTTACCCTGTCTGCGCCAACGGTCAACATTGCCACGCCCGAACATTTCGTACGCTTGCCGTTGGCTGATGATTTCGGGGTCATTATGCGCTTCGGAGAGCATTCGGACCACCGAACTTGCCACATCGCGGACGAATGTATCGTAGGTTACTGACTTGTCGGAGAAATCGAGGGTGGGCATGGTTCTTACTTTTTATCCTGTTTGCATAATGGTTGTTTATCGTACTCTACAATTCGCTTCAGCACGGTGCAATAGCGACCGTTCAGCTGCTCGTATGCCTTGGGGCATTTGGCACAGGTTGGGTTTACGTGTGATGCCATACCGCTTATTTGTTTTTATCCTGCTGATATTCAGCCCACGCAATTTTGCACATCTGCCATGTGAGAAAGACAAAGAGTGCCACGACAAGAATGCCGATGAGTGAAAGGTGTCCCATTACGATATGGGCGATTCCGCTCACGATGACACACAACAACATGATGACCGTCATCACAAGCTGGGTTATGTTCATGAAATTATCCATGTGGTCATCCAAATAATCTTCTATCCGTTCAATCCGATGTTTGAGATTGTTTTTTACTGATGATTTCATATACTTTCGTTTTTAATGGTTATGGTAACGGATTTTCTTGGGGTGGCACAATCGTCACAATCTGAGAACCTTTGTGGATGTAAACCGGGAATCCGCAAGTGTGCTTCTTGGCTTCTTTTTTCGCTTCACGGAGAGTAGGAAACTCGTAGTGGTCGCCATACCAGTTGTCGATGAATGTGTACATGGCTGGTTAACTTATTCGTTTGACAATTATAATTCGTTTTCCCCGGTCGGTTTCTGTCTTGTATTTGCGTTCAAGGATAAGACCGAGGTCTGATGCTTGTGCGCGGACTACTTTTGTCCGAGCAATCGGGAATGTTACGGTTTCACCTACATTCAATTCGCGCAGAGCAGGACGCACTTTTACTTGATTTTCTGCCATTTCTTTTGTTGTTTATGGGTTATTGTTTAACTTTATAGTGCAAAGCTAATATATTTATTCGTGACGAACAAATATTTTCGTCATAAAATTTAGTGTATGCGGAATTAAATTTTAGTCGAACAATATAAATACTTGTTAGTCATGAACTTGGAAGTTATTAGAAAATTAAGCGAAAACAGAGGTGGCGGACTAAAGAAACTTGCTACTGATGTTGGTATGAGCGAGCAAAACTTGCATAGATGCATTAGGAACAACAAAATTCAAGCTGCCGACTTAGAAAAGATTGCATTTTTATTGAAAGCAGACATACGAATATTTTTTGATGACGATGCATCAAAACTATCAAATAATACAGTTGAAACGAATGGAGATTTTAGCCCAGCTTCAATGATGGGCAATGTATCTGTAGGTACAGATGCTATTCTTGCAGAGCGTGTCAAACATTTAGAGGAGTTGCTTGCCGAGAAAGAAAGGTTGATTAAGGTTTACGAAAAGATGATGGAGAAATGAAATCTTTTGTATCAATATCAGATATTGGGAGCATACGAATCCTTAACATTCCTTTGGGGGTTGACTGTGATTATGTGAGAAAAACACTAAGGCAATTCGACTTACAAGAGAACAATAATTGTTTGTATTTAGATAATGTTTCTATCGATAATTTGCCTCCACTAAACATTCATTTTAACGCGGACAAAGAAGGAAATATTAATAGAATATACATCGGGCAATCGCAATTAAACCAAAAGGAATGCGATATAGTTTTTAACTATTTCAAAAAACAACTATGTGATAAATTCAATGTATTTTCCGAGAAAGAGGAAGAAATTGTTTTATCAAACTCTTTGCATCGTGTGAGTATAGGCAAACAAAAAGGACTTAGTGAAAATGAGAACAAATACCCATTCTTCTTGCACATACTTGGCAGATTGATGGGAAAGAATGAACCTGAATTAAAATATGCCATGAAACAATTATATCTCGAAAGAGGTATAGCACACGAAAATAAGCCCCATAGAAGCACTCAAATCTCGCAGACGATAAAAGTATTGTTTTTCGCCTTTGCGTTGATTGTAGCCTTTCTTTTTGCCCTTAATGGGCGTTATACGAACGTAACGCCAGGGTGCTTTTTCGACAAATGGACAAAAACCTTATTGAAAGTAGAAAGAATTAAAACTATCGAATAAAAAAAATACTGTTGTCAAATTGTTGTATGACAATTCACAAGTACCTCAAAAGTAGCTGTTGTTAATAGCGGCGCAGGCTGCAATAGAGGAAGCTTAATGACAGACGCAACTAGATAATATAAAGGTGGGAATCATTGAATGACTCAAGGGTTTCCACCTTTCTTTGTTGAACTGATCCTTTTGAAAAACGATGAATGCTACTACTACGAATACGAACCGGCTGCTTTCTTATTGGCATACGCTGGAACATTTTTCGCCTGCTTCCGTGCCCAATGGGTGTAGGAAATGGGTGGAAAAACTTCCTTGGGAAGAGGTACAGAAACACTCTAATCCGTCCAAATGTTTTCAATATACATTTTATTTCGGTGTCTTTCCGCTGAATGAAGTGACTGAATTTGTTCAAGAATACTTCCATTCACAGGAAGAAACCCCCAATCTGCCTACCGCCAAGGTATGCTATGCTTCGCTCAAGGTGGATGAACAGGGGCTTTATATCCAAGACACGTTTGGTCTTTCTACGATGCCATGGGCCTTGAGCCAACTGAAGGAACACAAGCTGAATATGGAGCTGCCGCTCGACGAATTCAGGAAGAGAGAGCGAAGAATAGCTGACCATCTAGTCGATGGTTTTCTGAAAGAGCCCCTGACACGGGAGGGTGTGAAGCAGATACAGGCCTATCTGCTGGACGAACTGCCTTGGAGGGAATTGCCTTCTGCAGCCATCTACCTGCGGACCGAAGAACGGGAGAGGAAGCAGTCTAAATCCGATGAGGAAGAAGAAGTTACTTGCGACTTGTTGAACAGTTTCTACCTGGAGGATCTGGAACGCATAGCTAAGAGCCTCCAGACGGAAAAACTCCCCAAGGCTTTTCAAGATTATTTAACAGGTTGTCTGGGTCGGGCCGATATCGGCAAGCGGATTAATTTATCAGACCATCCAGCAGTATTGCAGTCATGCTTGACCCCTGAATATTATCCGGATGGCTGTTGGCCTTCTCCCTATTGCGCCAGCCTGATGCAGCAGTTTGCCATCAACCGGGTGATGGACGACCTGTCCGGAAAAAAACAGGAGGGCCTATTTTCGGTCAACGGACCTCCGGGAACGGGCAAGACCACCTTGCTTCGGGACATCATAGCGGCCATTTTGGTGCAGCGGGCCCATCACATGATCCAATTTGACGAACCTGCCAAGGCATTTACCAAGTTGGAGGAAACAAAGAAGAGCGAAGGGTATGTGCCTTTTATCTATGAGCCGCATGCTTCCATCTGCGACGGAGGCATCGTGGTGGCTTCGTCGAACAACGGGGCTGTGGAGAATATCTCGAAAGAGCTTCCGTTGAAGAAGGAAGTCAAGGGGTATGCAGACCGGCTGGGCTATTTCCGGACTGTCAGCGAAGGTTGTGTGGATCCGGAGCATTGGGGCCTCATTGCAGCCGTCATGGGTAGCAAGAAGAATCAACGAAAGTTGATCGATGCCATCTGGAACAAAAGTCCGAAGGCTCGGAAACAGACCCTTTATCAGTCGCTGAGGGACACCCAGCAGGCACCTACGCAGGCTCAATGGCAAGAGACGGTGACTTCCTTCCGGAACAAGCTGCAGGCGGTCCGTCGGGAAAAGCAGCGGCTGATGGAAGGGATGAAAGAGGCTGCGCAGTGGACCGACCTTCCACGGATGGTAGAAGAAGCGGACAGGCATGTACTGGACGAGTTGCAGGAACTGGAAAAGCTGATCCAGGGCAAGCAGACATTCCTGAGCGAAACCCAGGCTGGGAATGAGCGGCAACGGATGGCCCTGGAGGAAGCCCGACGCGAACAGGAACAGGTGCTTCAGTCCCGTCCCCATTGGTTGTCCTACTGGATCAGCAGGGAAAAGCGGGTCAGCTATCAGGCTCGTCTGGAGGCTGTGGCGTCGAAAATCGAACGCTTGACACAGCAGGTTCGGGAACATAACGAATTGCTGCAGGTCCATGAACAGCGCCTGTCAGTGCAAAGGACAAAGCTGAAGCAGGTGCAAGGTGAACGCGAACGGTATGCGCCTTTGATGGAGGTCTGTGCGGAATTGAAGGGTGCCTATACCGATGCTTCTTTCTGCCACAAGATCAACACCCGGGAGGCTCAGGAGAACTCACCTTGGTATTCCGAAGAATTAAAGAAGTTGGAGTCGGAATTGTTTGTAGAAGCCATGAAGGTGAATGAATGCTTCCTCTTGATGGCCAATCAAACTTCGGATCGTAATATTTCGGGTCGTAATCTTTCGGGTCGTATCGAGACCACGCTGGACCGCTTCTTCAAATTTCTGAAATCCGGTGAAGACTTGAATGAACAGCAGATTCGAGCCATGTGGAATACCTTCTGGCTGGTTATTCCGGTTGTTTCCTCCACCTTCGCCTCCATTCAGCGCATGTTTGGCAACCTAGGTCCAGGCAGTATTCCTTGGTTGTTTATCGATGAGGCCGGACAGGCTGTTCCCTAGGCGGCAGCCGGAGCCCTTTGGCGGTGCAAGCGTGCGGTGGTGGTGGGTGACCCTTTCCAGATAGAGCCGGTAGTCACCACTCCCGATGCCATCATCAAGGAACTCGGCAACCATTTTGATCTGAAATGGGAGCAGATGGACAGTACGTTGTCGGTCCAGCGAATGGCCGACCGGGTCAATCGATACGGATGGACGATGAACGATGACTGGGTAGGCTCTCCGCTACGGGTGCATCGGCGTTGCACGGATCCGATGTTCTCCATTGCCAACGAGATAGCCTATGCAGGTATGATGTATAATTCGACTCCATCTGCCTCTACAAAACTGTTGATGGAGACCGCTTTTGTTGATGTCAGAGGAAATGTGGAAGCGGGTTGCCGTCATTATGTGACCGCACAAGGCGAGGTGATTCGGAAGATGATTTTGGATGAAATCGACCGTCAGCAGGCATTGCCTGACCTGTTTGTCATCTCTCCGTTTTCAGAAATTCCATCGAAGCTTCGGTCAGAGCTGGAGAAACCACTGAAGGCTGCGGTGGCAAACCTGCCTCAACAGATGAACGACAAGAAGGTTAATGACTGGCTGGACACGCATATCGGAACCGTCCATACCTTTCAAGGCAAGCAGGCTGAAGGCGTCATCCTGTGCCTGGGACTGGATTCAACCAAGGAAGGGGCTGCCCAGTGGGCAGCTTCCAAACCCAACCTGCTGAATGTAGCCTTGACGCGAGCCAAGCTTCGGTTTGTAGCTGTAGGCGATGGCCAGATTTGGCTTGGCAAGCCTTACTTCCGTGAATTGGAAAGCTTGAAGCAAGTCCAGGCAGGCTGTGATACGGATCCGAAAAGGGTATAGGATTTCAATTGGTAGATGGGATGTGTTTCACGGAGTGTGTCTGAGGCAAGTGTGCCTTAGAAGTGATAATGCAAAGTTAATAGACATTTTTGTATCTTTCATATCAAAAAAGCTAATTTTGTGTTGTAACCGGACGAGGAAACGGCCTCTGCTGAGGAACAACCCGTTTTTACTACACTGCTTCCAAGCATGTATTTGATAATCAGTGTATCAACAGCCATACGGGCTGGCTTGTTGCCGGCTCCCACTTTTTGATTCTTGAATCGCTTGTTGTATTCAACCTCAATATAATCCCAGTAGAGCGCATCTTTCTTTAATATAGCTATGCGCATCAATGACAAATGATTTCATTAGATTCTTGATCTTGTAGTATATCTCTTTGGAAATGAACACTGCATCTGAAGGAATATCTCCATCATTGTCATATTTGTCAGGATATTCCCATCCATGAATCATTCTTTCGCTTATGCCAATGGAATAAGCATCAAGAGTTTTATCCCTGACTTCATCGATAAGATAGATAGTCATCGGTTCCTCTTTAGTGGAACTTTTCAGTATAAAGCAATCTCCCGGCTTCATAGTTGTATTAATTAACGTGAGTTCGAAATAAAATTAGAAAATAGACAGTTGCCCGTCATTGAACAACTTGACATCAATGGCGGGCTTCTTTTCAAAAAAGCAGTATGTTGCGATAGCTGACAAAGAATTGGCTATAAAGTTACTGAATGAACGGTGCCTGGAATGTTCAATCTGCGCAATGTTCTTTGGCTAGGATGGGATTCCACGGAAGTTTTAAACTGCCCCCATAATTTGGCTGAGCCGTTCAGTATTGCTCTTCGCTTGTGCGTAAGCATCTTCGTATGTATCATGGATGCTTTGCAAAGTCAGCTCTACACAGGTTACATCCGGCACCACATGAATGGCGCCTTTCCCTGTCACAGTAATGAGTTTTTCGTTCATAACAGTAAATTTAAAGTTTGAAAATCAGTTGTTTATTTCCCGTATTCTTCTTGTGCTTCTGCTGCAATCTGCAATGTTTTTTCTGGTATATTATAGGGACTAAGCACCCTGTCCCTCAAATAGATATGGTTTAATGTATAACCCAGAGACTCTAAGGTTTGCTCACGTACAGCTTTCTTCAGTTGGCATTCCCAAATAGTTATGCAATGCCACCCCATAGAAGCGAGCTGTCGCTGTACCTTTTTGTCGCGAATTTTATTCCGTTGTATTTTACTTTGCCAGAATTCGGTGTTTGTTTTAGGCATCACAAAATACTTGCAACCTTCATGCCCATGCCAGAAGCAACCGTTGACGAAGATAACAGTCCGGTATTTGCGCAGCACGATGTCAGGTTTACCCGGCAAGCGTGGGTGATTAAGCCGATAGCGGAATCCCCTTGACCACAGAAACTTGCGTACAAGAAGTTCCGGTTTTGTGTCCTTGGCATGTATTGCTGCCATATTCCTATGGCGCTGTTCTGCAGTCAGTTTATCCATAGTTCTATTTTCTTTTATCGGCAAAAACAGATATTATTTTAACCTGTATTTTATCAATTCTTCTCCCGTTTTGAATATTGGGGAACCTGCAATATAGCCAGGTATGTTTACTCGTTCTGAAGCAAGTAATTGTGCAATATTCAGTTTCCCTAATGTTACTTCTTCATCAAATACATAACAGAGGTACTTCTCTGCAGTCGGTCTGGATGGGTACATTGTCCTCTTTAGACGCTCTGCAGTCATTGTAGCGTGATGATGCACTCGAAACACACGATAGTTATTCTCATGTTCATGATCATATTCGTAAAGGATAACGAAACTTACCATCATTTTATCAAGATGAGCTTTCACTTGGCCGCCATGCACATTCTTTCCCAAACGTACATTGTATAGTTGCGTGCCCCTATCATTTTTGCCTAATATCCATGCCAGATGGGCTTCGTCATGATAACAGCCGATAACGATGCTCTTTTCACGATATTTTTCCAAAAAGTGAAGAGTAAGGAAATCAGGTGTCGGTGGTATATCTGCTGATGGTTCATCCTTGACATCGGCCAAAATAATTTTAGGGTCATCACCTATCCTGCAGTCACGTACATGGAAACTTGTTTTGAGCTGTGATACAATGGCCTCATTCTCATCCTTAAACTCCTTTGCTGTGCTCAGAGCCAGGGAATAGTATCTTTGAGTACCATTGTTTTCGTAGGGAGTAAATACTTTTCCCAGCAGCTGCTGGAAGTGTTCTTCAATGTAGGAAGAGGCATTCACACCGCTCTTGGGAGTCATAACATAGAAGCTATACTTTTCGTCGAGCATCTTCTGAATCTCTTTCCGGAACATGTCCCTCACTTTTGTTTTCCATGCAGCCTGCTGACCCTTATTACCTCTGGCATAAAGAGCGATGATATAAAGGAAATTCACATCATAATGGCATACCAGCAACGAATCACGGTCGAACAGACGATTCTCAAACTGCCGTGAGAAATGGAACTTCTTTTCCCTTGTTGTAGGATAAATGTCTGTTTTGTAACTTAAATCTTCGTCTAATGTTGCCGAGATAAAGAAATTAGGAATGATATTGTAACCTTCTGTGGTGTCATCACGCAGCAGAATGTCTTCCTTGTCGTTATGCCCATCCAGGAAGAGATCGAGATTCCATTGTATCACATTGCGTGCATAGGTAAATTGCTTGTACCACGATTCTTTAGAAATACGATTCTGCCGTTTGTAGTACTTTGAGTCACCGATGTACATAATCTTTTGCTGCTCCTCTTTGTTGCGAGTCACGAGGTTATACCAGCTGAACATGTGGTCGACAAGCTTTCCGTCCTGCTGTTCCTTCATGGATCGGTATTTAGCAGGTAATTCATCGCCCACCAATTGGTCAATAATGCCTTCAAACACAATGTTGAAGTCTTTGGCAAGAAGGTACTCCTGAATCTCTGCCGATATGTTAATCTGGTATGCCCTGTCGAAGAAAGCATAGCAAAGTTTCCATAGCTGTATAGCCTTGTCAGAGAAGTATTTATATTTTATCTGTTGGAGTCTTGTTTTACCCATACCTCTCATATAATTTTCAAACAGCTGCTTGGGGATGAGAGGAAAGTTGATGTTTACTTCTACTGAAAAGCCATACTTGTCATTGATGTAATTCAGTATCGAGAAGAAAATGATAAGCAATTCTTCATCGAAATTTATTTGGCGTCTTTTATTTACAGGATTTAGATAGATAGGACATTCATCCTGCACAAAGGCTTGACTTTTACTAATGGTTCGTGTCCAGTTTATCTTATTCAAACCTGCATGCAGATTTTTCAAGGTGAAGAAGAAAAAATTCTGATTGTCTTTGTTGAACTGAATAATCGACAGCAACACATCCAGGAATGTATTGCTTGTCCGTCTATTTCCGTTACCGATTTGAGCAATCTGTTTGTAGTAGATGATGCTGGACTTCTTATTATGTACACGATATACATCAATAGCTCTGAAAATCCAAACGGCAAATTCATAGATGAACTTCTTTTGTCTGTCCGAAAGCAACGGAATATTATCAAAGTTTATAATATCCTCTGGCTTATAGCCATCGTGTCCCTTTTCTTTATCTTCAAAAACAAGGCCGCTTTCGTTTATCATCACCTTTGGAAGTATAAAAACACAGTCATTCAGCCCGGTACTGTAATAATACCCGACGTAGTTGATGCTAACTTTTCCTTCCAAATCTTCAAAACCTCCTAATTCCTTCAAAATAGTCCTGAGGTCTTCCTGATTGTTGCTTTCGGAAAGTGCATACTGGTATTCCTCAATCAGAATTCGCATATCGTTTAATTTTCAGCAGTAACATCCCAACCTTTTTCTACAGCATAATCAATAATGGACTGAATGTTTGTAATATTCCAATAATTGCTTACACAATATTCTATGCCATCACTAGATATGTACTTACGTCCCTTCTTAAAGAAACCATAAGCCTTCTTCTGATAAGAGTAAGGTGCATGCTCCAAATCTTTGGCCTTGACAATCAACCCCAACAGTTTCAGTTTATCTCCCATCATAGTGTCAGGAAACTCTTGTTTCAGCTGATCAAAGGTAATATCTGGATTTTCGCGAGTAAAACGTTCGACAATCTTTACAGCTAGATCTCCTTTCCCAAGATGGTGATTGCCATCAAAAGAATACTTGGTATAATCATTTCCAGATATTTCATTTTGGTCGTCAAGTTGCGGTTCTTCATTGTCTTCGTCTTCTGTAGCCAGATTATTCTCTGCAGCTTCTTCAGAAGCGTGATTCTCGTTTGTGGACGATAAAACCGCTTCAACTTCCAAGTTATTGAGCAAAACTTGAATTTTGTTTTCACAGGGTGTTCCATCTGACAGGAAGAAATCCTTGAACATTAAATCTGGATTCTCTTTGTCGTTCACATCTTTGAAAATGTCATCGTCAAATCCATAGTCCTTGAATACATCATTGTAGATATAGAAAAGAACCTTCCCTACGAATTTTTCTGCCATAATTACACCATCTTTGTCAGCTTTACAGAAAAAATATCCCAGCTTCTTGTCTTCCGAGTGGGTTGCATCCCAAATTTTAAAATTCACTTTATCCAGGAAAGACCACCAACTATAGTCTGTATCGTTTACACGAATCACCCATTGTTTTCCTGCATCACTAATGGGAACATATTTCCAGTCCCACCGACGTTTGAAAGCACTGTCAATGGGGAACAGACTCTGGTCACTGGTATTCATTGTTGCCCAAATATACAAGTTGTTTGGAAGCAGAAGTTTGTTTCCAGCCAATACATCCTCTACTACATCCTCCTTGTATTGCGCGTTGATTGATTCTGAAGATTCCAGCTCCAGTCCCTCAAATTCATCGTTTAAGACTTGCATGATGTCCGTATCAGGTGTAATAGGATAACTTGAAAAACCGCTCTCATTTCGGTCAAGCAACTGGAATAAGTCGCCGAAAATTTGGGCACAATTTCCGCGGTTTATTTCTTCTATCACTAGAACATGTGGTGTCTTTAAATCTTTCCACGCTGATGTATACGCCTTCAAGAATGCTTGTTGGGAATATTTGTATACGATTTTCTTTTCATATACCACTTTCCCCTCTTCCTTTACTGGAAATCCGCGGTCATCACGTACCACAACCTTCTCCATTTGAGGCTTGTATGCTCCTACAAACGTAGAATAATCACTATCAGGATGAAATGTGGTTCTTATGTCTTTCATTCCGTATCGTTTTACATCTTCGTCAATACTGAATGATTTTCCTGTACCCGGTGCACCATAGGTAATCTGTTGCAGCGGCAAGTCCAAAGGCAAGGGTATGATGGTGGTTTCACCAATAGTGGACTTCTTTTCGAAAACTATTCTGTTTTGCAGTTTCTTGATATAAGCCTGTTTCCTTTCATCGTTGGATTTGTAGGAGGTTGCGTTTTGGCCATCCAATACGTAAGCGGTAAAATGGATCTCATCTTGATTTCTTACATTAATCTCATCGATAAACCAAGCTGCATTATCAGCTAATCCTAATGTCTGGCTAATTTTGTCAAAGCAATCTTGATTGATTTCTTTTCCTCTGTAAGTAATGCGAGGATTATATTTGAGTGTTCTTCTGCCTACATGATGAGTACCGACTATTTTCTTTACAACTAGTAATAAGAACTCGGCATTGTTAACAACTAATCCATTGACAAAAACTTTGTCGTATAATCCGGCAATAACGAAGTCATAGTCTTGTCGCTGATTACCTCCTTTGCCCAAAGGACAATAAATTTGGTCTAAATCTGGAACAGATGTGTATACTAAAGAGGTAAACAGGTCATCCATGTCTTCTACCGAAAACCGATATCCATCGCCTTGACCTAATTCTGTCCCCCATGCAGGAGTTCCGCCTCCATTTTCAATATTCGCGTTGAATGATAATGATCCTAAATTGAGTCTCATAGTATTTTAAATTAAAGATAACCAATGTTCTTTTCTTTCAGCAGAATCAGTGTAGTATTCACTGAATTCGCTATTAACAATTACTGCCCTAAAATGCAATTCATCCAGATTTCTGACACTTATGTCATATACAAACCAGCATGATTCATCATTCAGACCCAATGCTTTTCGTGCAAACTTGAAGAAGTTCAGATTGCCGATGATTTTCCCTCCGACATTGCAAGATATTTTATCAGAGTACTTGATAGTTCTTCTTCCAGAATGACTTGCGCTCAGTTCCTTAATCATGACCATAAGGAACGGATGGTCTATCTTGAGCCCATTGATATATACGTTTTGGAAAAGAGCAGCCAAGTGACATTCCTCAAAATTAGAAGCTAGGTCAACCCTACCTCCTTTACCTAATGGCAATGATACGGAATGAAGGTTTACTGAGTTGTATAACATACCAATCAAGACTTCTTCACAGCCTTCAACTGTGAATTTATAGGATGGCTTTGATTGTCCTAATTCTGTTCCCCATGCGGGGGTGCCTCCGCCTTTTTCAATGAAAAAGCCGAAGGCCATGGAACCCAGATTTATTCGCATAGCTGACTGAATATATGTGTTAATAAAATACCCACCAAGTTTACATCCCATCCGTTACCTGCTCTTTTGGATAATTGGGTATAGGACTGGTTGTCAAAATCGATTTCACACTCAGACAAATCTCTGGATATTCTGAATCCCATCAGTCTGAACTGTTCATGAACAGACATCTTACGTACAATCTCCTTTCCGTCTTTCGGAACCTCGACAACCCGTAAGCTATTATGCTCTGGCTGAGTAATGGTGATACTGAAACCATCACGCTTGATCTTTTTATTATACACATCAAAACATAAGGGTGTATCAACCACAAAAGAATCTATCTTGTGCTTGAATTTCAGATGTTCAATCTGCGCTTCGGACAAATATAACTTTTGCTCAGGTGTATAATCAAGAAAGTCAGAAATTCTTGCATCCGATTCTATCTTGGGAGGAGTCAGCATAAAACCTTCAGGGAGTCCGCCAAGTTGGGCAAACATCCATAGTCTCTCTCTATTTTGCGGTATGCCATAGTCTTTGGAATTGAGTACTGCCTGTGCAAGCGGGTTTTCTCCATATCCCATTTCTTTTAAATCCTTAATCAACTGATCATGTATGGGTTTGAATTTCCCATGTGTAAATCCTTTTACATTTTCAAGAAAGAGATACTTTGGCTTTTTCACCCGACAGATGCGTATGATATGCCCTAGCATAGCTCCTCTTCCATAAGGGTCCTCTGTTCCCATTTGCATACCTGCTGATGAGAATGGCTGACAGGGAAATCCACCCATAAACATGTCAAAATCTGGAAGTTCATCCGGATTGATGGAAGTAATATCTCCCCAATTCTTAATGGGCTGACCATCTTTGTCTTTATGGTTTGCATCAAACAATTTGGCAGCATATTTGTCAAACTCAGAATAACCAACCACTTCATAATCGAAGTCAGGCATATTTTCCTTGAGTCTTTTCAAACCGAATGATGCACCGCCATATCCGGCAAAACCTTCAAATATCTTTATTTAAGTTTCGCAAGTAGCTTTATTACGTTTTCTTCTCTGGACATAGCTTT
>ERZ1027044.455-NODE-455-length-22383-cov-11.105383_pt1 | contig 22383 bp, 20 predicted proteins | sample MGYA00519433_ERZ1027044 | MGnify/ENA primary metagenome ERZ1027044 (study PRJEB26926, sample SAMN06164589) | human gut metagenome | biome: ENVO:00009003; feature: ENVO:2100002; material: ENVO:00002003 | host: Homo sapiens | place: USA | collected 2012 ... | reverse complement strand
GCCGGACAGGGATTGATGGTTGTCGGACAGCCTTATGTCAGCACCAGTGCTTATCTGTTCCCTACAGAAGATTTAGATGAGCCAGGTCTTCGTAAATCGCAGCGTCATTTATCTGATATCCAGTTCAAGGATATGGTGACATGGAACATTGACCTGAAACAGATGGGAGTGGGTGGTGACACCAGTTGGGGGGCTTATCCTCATCAGCCTTATTTGATTCCGGCTGAACGTATGTCGTTCTCCTTCCGTTTCTGTCCTGCAAAACAGAATGGGGTATCGGGAAACCGGCAATATTTGAATTTTAAGTAATATAGGTTCGTTCAAAAAGAAAGCTGATAATTATTGTTTGCTTATTTGCGGTAGTCCTTTTGTGAATAATTTAAGGTCAGAAGGGGGATGGTTCAGTAAGTGAAGTATCCCTCTTAAAAAAGCAGCTTGGATAGTGAATTTTATCCAAGCTGTCTTTTTATTAATGATATTTGCCATTACCGGTTAATATCCCGGATTCTGATATTCATTAGCATTATCAATCAGCAATAATTCGGCTGTGGGAATGGGGCGTAAATAGTGAATGTTCTTATCGAATTTTGTGATTTGCGGGTTAGCTTTTGTGATACGGCTCTCGAAAGCACGGAATCTTTTCAAGGTCATCCAACGGTTCCATTCACCTATCATTTCACGCGCATATTCATCCAACAAGAAATCTTGGGTAACTTCCGAAGCTGTGATATCCATACTATGGTCATGTCCTTTACAGGCACGGTTCCGAAGTATGTTCAGTCTTTCGGCAGCACTTTGGTTGTTGCCTAATCTCCAGTCAATTTCGGCTGATAGCAAGTAGGTTTCTCCTAAACGATAAACAATACAGTCTGCTGAGGAATAAGGTTTGGAGGCATTTGAACCGGCATATAGGCTAGGACAATCTGCTTTCTTCAGACTTGGGAAAAACTTCAGAGGACTTTTTGTATTGGCATAGTTGTCTTCCAAGTTGAAAATGGCATAGCGGCAAGCGTCTCTTTCGGCTTGTGTATAGGTCTTACGAGATAAATAGACAGCCGTATCTCCTAAAGTGATATCATAGGCAGAATTACCGACCCTGCTGGTGGATAGACCGTATCTTTGTGCATCGGCTTCGTTCCATGTATATCCGTTCTTGGTACTGTTCGTAGCGTTATTCACATAATAAGTGTCTTTGAAGAAAGCTTTATAGCGACCGTCTTTCTCTCCATATAGATCAAGCATATACTTGCTTGGTTCCATATAGCAGTTACCTTTAGCCAGTTTGGGAACTTCGTATCCGTTGATATTTGTGGCGTAACTGGGTGTCATGCCCGAAAGATAGATACCTGAGGTATTGTTATTGTATGCTTCGGAGTGTTTCCATACACGGTTGAAATAGTTTCCACGAGGATTATAAGCCGTAATGGTAGAGTGGCAGACAATAAACAGTGCTTCTTCATTATTTTTGTTATTGTTCTCATCAAATACAGCTTCTACGTTATCATAGAGCTTGACCCCCAGTGAGCCTGCATTTTGAATCAGATAATCTGCCGCTGTCTTCGCTTTTTCCAGATAGGCTTTACTTTCGCTTTCCGTCAAGGCAGTAGTATTGCCTAAACCATCTGTGTAGGTCGAGAAGGTGAGGCAGGCTTTGGCATATAAATGATAAGCGGCTGCACGTGTCACGTGCCCTTTTACTTCCTGTGTGATAGGAAGATTTTTCATGGCGAATTCCAGATCTTCCAGAATTACTTTATAAAAATCATTAACCGAACTGCAAGGAAGAACGGAAATAGGACTGTTCATAGGCTCCAATGGCAGGTATTTACCTCCCCATTGCTCTACAATATTATATAAGGCATGGGCACGGATAAACCTTGCTTCGCTGACCAACTCGTTGATTCTTGTTTCGCTTAGACCTTCCACTTTGTCGGCATAATGGACAGCTGCATTACATGCACTCAATATACCATAGAAACCCGCATATCCTTCATTCAACATACCGTTGGAAGCACCGTAATCTTCATAACGGAGTAGTTTGCTCCAGTTACCGTTGGTACCATCGGGATTCGTATCTTGCCAAATGTCTGTTCCACCTTCTGCAACCATTAGATAGGTGTCTTCTGCCTGACCATAAACTATGCGGACCAGGTCAAAGTAACAGTCGTTCACTTTCTTTTCATAGCCTGCCGGGGTAGACCATTCTTGTTCTGTAGAGATGCCGGAGGGATTAAATTCATCCAGGCTACAGCCGTAGACAGACAACATCATGATTACGGCTGATATAGAGAGTAATTTATGTTTTTTCATCAGTATAAGTTTTTAGAATGAGATATTAACGCCAAATACGTATTGTTTAGACAACGGTGCGTCGTCATCATTTCCTCCCTTTTCGGGATCATAGTTTTGTAAGTAGTCACACTTTGTAAAAATGAACGGATTGTTTGCGGTAAAATATATACGCATTTTGTTAATCTTTACGGCATCCAACCATTTTTTGGGAAATGTATAACCTAGTGAAATAGTTTTTACTTTCAAGTAGGAACCATCAAAATAATTAGCCCATTGTTGATACGGGTCCTGTCCGTTTGTAATACTTGCATCCGGACGGGGATAGCGGGCACTTTGATTTTCAGGAGTCCAGTAGTCACATACAGTAGGTGAAGGCGTCAGACCGTCTGTACGATACCATCCGGTCAGACCGTAAGGGATTGTCCAGTCCCACCGGGCAATCAACAAAATGCTTAGGTCGAAATTCTTATAATTGAAATTATTAAGTAAACTGCCCGACCATTTCGGTGTAGCGCTTCCTAGAACATAATAGTCATCCGCATTCAGTTTGTAATCGGGAGTACCATTTTCTGCGATATGGACTTGTCCGGGTTTCTGACTGTACTTGGCTGCTTCTTCTGCTTCGGCTGTACCCCATATTCCGGCATACTTGTATCCGTAATAAGTTTTGATTGCCTCACCGGGAATCAGGTAGTAGTCTCCGAACTGAAGCGGGCCTTCGCTGGTTGTTTTTATCACTTCTTCCTTGTTGGTTGAGAATGCCAGTGTGGTGCTCCATTGGAATTTAGGTCCGACAAAGTTACGGCTGGTAATGCTTAATTCCACACCTGTATTACGTGTTTCGCCTACATTAGACCATATTTTGAAAGGAGAGGAGCCATAACCTCCCGTTGCATAGGGCAGGTTTTTCTCGAATAAAATATCTTTAGTATCTGTCCGGTACCAGTCGAACGCCACGTTCAGTCTGTCACTGAATAATCCCAAGTCGAATCCCAGATCTGTCATATAAGATTTTTCCCATCCCAGACTCTTGTTGGCGATGGATTGGGAATAACCGCTATAAGGGACTCCTACATCTTGAAATCCGATAATGCCTGTGCGGCTGTAATCTAATGTGGCGTATTCTGAAGCACCGGCATTACCGGTGACACCGTAACTGGCGCGTAATTTCAGATTGGAAACAGCTTTTACATTCTGCATGAAGGGTTCATCACTAATGCGCCAGGCAATAGCTCCTGCGGGGAACATATCCCACTTGTTTCCATCTGCCAAGATGGATGAACCGTCCCAGCGGCTGCTTAATGTCAATAGGTAACGTCCTTTATAGCTATAGTTAATGCGGGCGACATAGGACATTTTTTGGCTACCTACATAAGAAGAAGAAACTGTGGGTGTACCGGTTGCGGCACCTAAATTATGGTATAGATAAGAATCCGTATCAAATTTGTTGGCAGTGGCGGTCGCTTTTTCTTTTTGGTCTTTTGACCATTCAGTGACTCCGGTTATTGTGAAATCGTGATCCTCTTTTATTTTGAAGTTATAAGTCAGAATATTCTGCCATTTATAATTATAAGTGAAGGTGTTTGGGATAGTGGCCTGAACTAGTCCGCTTTCTAGTCCCTGATATGATTTTGTGCCGGTATACTTACTTTCTTTCACATTCCGGAAATATCCGCCTAACAGACTTTTGAATGAAAGTCCTTTTAGTGGAGTCAATTCTACATAAATCTGTGGGGCTACGCTCAATGTCTTCACATTATTTACATATTGGTCTTCTCCCATATCCGCCAAAGGATTCATGTTGCCGTCTCCCAACGGGTAGTCTACCAGATTGCCGTCTTCATCATAAGGAGTACCCAATGGTGGCATACAGAGAATACGGTTCCATATACGGCTGTAACGCTTGTCATTTTCAGAATACATGGCATATAGGTTTAGTCCGTATTTTACCATTTCATTGGCTTTAAAATCTATTTTGGCACGTGCCGAGTAGCGTTCCAGTTCGTCTCCTTTCAATAATCCTTCCAAATTGTAATATCCTAAAGAAAAATAAGAGGTGACCCGGTCATTAGAATAAGATGTGCTTAGATTGTAGCTATTGGTGATACCGGTTTGTGAAGCTAAATCAAACCAGTCCACCCATTGATTGTTGTCTATATATTTTTGCATATAGCTGGGAAAAAGATTCCCGTCATCGGCCGGGCTGTTCCAGGCACCTACCGTTCTTTGTGCTTCTCTGCGGAAGTTAATGTAATCCTCTCCACGATTTACTTCGGGGAAGCTGGAGATGACATTCCAACCATAGTAGGCATCCAGATCGATGGAGAATTTATCTTTTTTAGGAGTTTTGGTGGTGATGATGATAACTCCATTTGCTCCGGCAGCACCATAAACAGCTGTAGAGGAGGCATCTTTCAGTACTTCAATAGAAGCGATATCATTCGGATTCAATTCATCGTAAGAGCCTTCCATGCCGTCAATGATGAATAACGGGCTATTGTCACCATTGATGGAGCGTGTGCCACGTAGGGTCATGTTCACTCCGGAACCGGCTTCTCCACTACTGCGAGTGATATCCAAACCTGCCACCTGTCCTTGAATAGCCTCTAGTACATTGCTGGTTGGCATTCGGACAATATCCTCACTTTTTACGGAAGCAACAGCTCCAGTCAAATCTCTCTTTTTTACAGTGCCGTATCCTACCACTACCACTTCATCCAATGTTTGAGTATCAGGCTGCATTTTGATATTCAATTGTGTGTTTTTGCCAATGGTTATTTCTTGGGTTTTATATCCTATATAAGATATTTCAAGACTGTTTTTTCCTGCGGGTACATCCAATGTATAATTTCCGTCAAAGTCAGTGATGGTTCCTATAGTATTTGCGCCTTTTACAGTGACGGATACTCCAATTAAAGGTTCATTGTTCTCATCAATAATTTGACCTTTGATAGTACGTCCTTGCAGGATCGATTGAACCGATTCATTGTTCACTATGTTACTTGACTTTGCATGCGAATAGGCAACCGGTATGCATAGGACCATTGACAATCCTAAAATAAGGGGACTACGCATAAGGCTGCTTTCCCTGTTTTGTTTTGGATTTTTCTTCATGTTTTTCATTTTTGCTTCTTTATTAACTCACTATTTGTTTTTAAAGGTTGATGTTATATCAAATTATTGAATCTGTTTGGTTTCAATCGTAAACTTATTAGGTTAGATAAATCTTTTGTTTTCTTTCTTTTTTCGTATATCTGTCTTTTAAGGCCTTGATATCTTGCTTGTATTTTTGTTTTCTTTCTTTATTATTGCTATTTTATGATTTTGTATTTATAAATATTAAAATAGTTTCTTTATTTTATTTTTTAACACACTGTTTGTGTTATAATTATCTTATCGGTGCAAAAATATACGAAAGAAATCGAAGATGAAAGGGAAAGTAGTATGTTGTTGAACATATCTATAGCAAATTCTATTTTATTGTTTTATTATATTATAGCTGAAATTTGGTGTTGGAAATATTAAGATAAAAAAGTCCCCGGATAAGAACGCCTTTCTTATCCGGGGACTTTTTTAAATATTATAAGATGTATTCTTTATCGGTTTTTATACATTCTTTCATAATACTTTTGGTAATCGCCACTTGTTACATTTTCCACCCATGCTTGATTTTCCAGATACCATTGGATTGTTTTTACAATACCGGTTTCGAATTTTGTTTCAGGATACCATCCTAATTCATTAGTGATTTTGGTAGGATCGATAGCGTAACGTTGGTCATGTCCCAAACGGTCTTTGACAAAGGTGATTAATGATTCGTTAATCCAGTCGATAGAGATCTCACCTTTGTCGTTCAACTCTTTTTTCTTCAAGATTTTGCGATATTCGGGAGTTTCCGTCATCATCCGGTGAATAGTGGCTATGGTAAGTTTTACTATCTCTATGTTTTCTTTCTCATTGTGTCCGCCTACATTATATACTTCCCCTTCGCGGCCCTTGCGCAGAACCAAATCGATGGCTTTGCAATGGTCTTCTACATATAACCAGTCGCGTACATTCTTTCCGTCACCATATACGGGAAGTTTCTTTCCTTCCAAAATGTTTTTAATGATTAGTGGAATCAGTTTTTCAGGAAAATGGTACGGACCGTAATTATTGGAACAGCGGGTAATGGTTACCGGCATTTTGTAAGTATCACGATAAGCCATGACAATCATATCAGCGCTTGTCTTGGAGGCACTATATGGGCTGTGTGGACATAAAGGAGTTGTTTCAGTAAAGAAACCTTCTGCTCCTAGGCTGCCGTATACCTCATCTGTAGATACCTGGTGGTAACGTACATCTTTGCGCCAGGTGGGATAACCATTCTCATCTTTTCCCGTCACCCAAGCACGGCGGGCCGCATCCAGCAGGTTTTGGGTTCCCAAAATATTAGTTTGCAGAAACAATTGTGGGTTTTCAATACTGCGGTCTACATGGCTTTCTGCTGCAAAATTCACGATGTAGTCAAACTTGTATTCTGCGAATAGTTGGTCTGCCAAATCACGGTCGCATATATCTCCTTTTACGAAGAAACAACGTTCATTATCAATGTCTGATGCAATAGTTCCCAGATTGCCGGCATAAGTCAAGGCATCCAGTACCACCACCCTGATGTCATCATGTTTGGCCAGGATGTATTTTAAATAGTTGGCTCCGATAAATCCGGCAGCTCCTGTAACGAGATAAGTCTTCATATTGTTTTTGATATTAGTGTGTGCAAAGTTCGGAAAGATTTTTTAATCTTACAACTTATCCGCTAGTTCTATTACTTCTAAATCTTTAAATTCTCCATTATCGATACAAAAACGTACCAATGTTCTCACTTTATGAAATCCGGAAATGCCTGCTGCTCCCGGGTTGATGTGTAACATATCCAGTGTCTTGTCATATTTCACCTTTAATATATGCGAATGTCCGCTGATAAAAAGCTGGGGAGGTTTCACCAGCAGGCTGCCGCGGATGGAAGGATCATAGTTGCCCGGATATCCGCCTATATGCTTTATCAACACCTCCGCACCATCTACGGTGAAGCGGTTGGTTTGAGGATAAAGTCTGCGTATGTCCTGCCCGTCAATGTTTCCATATACTGCCCGGAAGGGGCGGAAAGCGGACAGTTTCCGGGCGACTTCCACCGAGCCGATGTCTCCGGCGTGCCATATTTCATCACAATTCTCAAAGTATTTCAAGTATTTGTCATCCCAAAATGCATGAGTATCCGATAATAATCCGATTCTTGTCATAGTTTTTTTGTTTATTATCGGCAAAGGTACTATATTTGGAACAAATCTAAGCATAATATGGAGAGCAAATATCATTATTTCAAGCGTGATATCAGTTGGTTGTCTTTCAACTATCGCGTGTTGTTGGAGGCGGATGACGACTCCCTTCCGTTGTATGAACGGATTAACTTTATCTCTATATATTCTTCTAATCTGGAGGAATTCTACAAGATTCGTGTAGCGGAACATAAAGCCATCGCTTCCGGTGGCCAAAGTGATGATATGACACAAGAAGAAGCCAGACACCTGATACATCAGATAACCGAAGCTGTCAATAGCCAGATGGAAGACCGTATCCGCATTTATGAGCATAAGATTGTCCCGGCTTTGCGCAGGCATCATATTATTTTTTATCAAAGTAAACAGGAGGTAGAGCCTTTTCATCAAGAGTTTATCAGTAATTTCTTTAAAGAAGAAATTTTTCCCTATCTTCAGCCTGTTCCGGTATGCAAGAATCGAATCAAGACTTTTTTACGTGACAACCGTTTGTATCTGTCGGTACGCGTGACGCGCAAAGACACGGGGGAAAAGGAATACTATATTATCAAATTGCCTTATAGCAAAGTTCCCCGTTTCATAGAACTTCCCCGACAGGGAGAAAACTTTTACCTGATGTATATGGAAGATATTATAAAGGCGAATATCAACCGTATGTTTCCGGGCTATGATTTGGATTGCAGTTATTGTTGCAAGATATCTCGTGACGCCGATATTTTCGTGGATGATGCAACCAGTTCCGAAGTTATGGTGGAACAGTTGCGTAAAAAGGTGAAAAAGCGTAAAATAGGTGCTGTATGCCGTTTTGTCTATGACCGCAAGATGCCTGCGGATTATCTGGAGTTTCTGGTCGATGCATTTGGCATCAATCGTGATGATTTGGTTCCGGGAGACAAACACTTGAACTTGGAGGATTTGGCTCATCTGCCTAATCCCAGTAAGGAACTTTGTACCCAATTGAAACCTCGTCCCATGACATTGAATTGTTTGGATGAGAAAGAATCCATATTCCGTTATGTGAGCAAGAAGGATTTGATGTTGCATTTCCCTTATCATTCTTTTGAACATTTCATCCATTTCCTGTATGAGGCCGTTCATGACCCGTCCTGTAAGGAGATCATGATTACCCAATATAGGGTGGCGGAAAACTCGGTTGTTATCAATACGCTGATTGCTGCTGCGCAGAATGGTAAAAAAGTAACTGTTTTTGTAGAACTTAAGGCCCGTTTTGACGAAGAAAACAATTTGGCTACCGCCGAGATGATGAAGCGGGCGGGGATACATATTATTTTCAGTATACCGGGATTGAAAGTGCATGCCAAGGTGGCGCTTGTACTGCGGTATAACAAAGAGGGAAAACAGACTCGCAGCTATGCTTATATCAGTACCGGAAATTTCAATGAGAAGACTGCCCGGATATATGCTGATTCCGGTTTGTTCACTTCCAACGAGATTATTGTGAATGATCTGTATACTTTATTCCGGGTATTACAGAAAGAAGTGACTGAACCCAAATTCAAGCGTTTGTTGGTAGCCCGTTTTAATCTGCTGCCGGAACTGAGAAGACGTATCGGATATGAGATAAATATGGCAAAGGCGGGAAAAGAAGCGCGGATTATCTTGAAAATGAATGCGCTGCAAGATCCTGCCATGATAGATGAATTATATAAGGCTAGTGAGGCAGGAGTGAAAATAGACTTGATAGTACGTGGTATCTGCTGCTTGATTCCCAATCAGCCTTATAGCAGAAATATTCGTATCACTCGCATTGTGGACAGCTTTTTGGAACATGCCCGGGTGTGGTATTTCCACCATGGAGGAAAACCGCTTCTGTTCATGGGTTCGCCGGACTGGATGAGGCGCAACCTGTACCGGCGTATAGAGGCCGTTACCCCCATTCTTGACGAAGATCTGAAACAACAACTGATAGATATGCTGGTTATTCAGTTGAAAGATAACAGAAAAGCCGGTTGGGTGGATGAAAATCTGAATAATGTGTTGAAAAGGAATCCGAAAGAAGAACCGGTACGGGCGCAATATGCTTTTTATGAATACTTGAAGGGGAAGAATAAATGAAGAATATGAAATAACATATTTTATCTTATTTGAAATGATTATCCGCAATCATACCACCGGATGATAAATGGAAATTTATAAAACGGGGTGATGGAATGCGAACTACACGGACGAAGCGGACAAACACGGACTTAAAATTTAAATTTGTACTTGCAAACCCAATGACAGGTAAAGTAAAAAAATCCGTGTTCCATCCGTCATCCCATTCTATAAATAAACATTTTGTGATATGATTGAGGATTATCATTTCATATATTCCCAATGGAATGGACTTTTACATATTTGTCTGCCCGAACCACCGTCCACGACTCCAGGAGTAATGCACCGTAAGTTCGGGCTGAAAAATCCTTCAGATGTTTCAGCCCAATCCCAAGGAGGATATAGCGGATAGTTTAGTTTTGACACATCCGGTTTTAACAGGTCTGTTTGTAAAAGATATGTAAGATGCGGCGATGCATGATACATAATGATTATCCGCCATCATACCACCGGATGATAAATGGGAGTTAATGGATGGAACGCGGATTTATTTCGTTCTATAAATTAAAATTGGAACACAAATGATACAAATTAATAACAGTACAGCATGGATATAAACCTGCCGGAGGTTAGATTTGTGTCATTTGCGTTCCGGTTTAACCGATAAATAATTGATATTGTTATGAAAAAATTATATATAACTTTCTGCCTCTTACTGGTTTCTCTTTGCATACATGCACAGATGATTAGTGGAATAATAGTGGATGAAAAAAACAGCCACTAGAGTTTGCCAATATAGTGTTGTTTTCTTTGCCTGATTTTACTTTTTTACAAGGTACTATCAGTGATCAAACCGGAGCTTTTAATATAAAATCAAATGAAACAAAAGGAATATTACCAATTTCTTCAGTTGGCTATTCCACTATTCTCCTACCTTGCACTAGTTCAAATATGGGAACAATACAACTATATTCAGATTATACTCTCGTCCATATTATGCTCAGTTGCGAAGTAATGTATATTAATCGGTATATATATGAGGGTGGTAATCCATTTTTATTACCTTCTTTATCTCATAATATAACTTTAGGAACAACTTATAAATGGGTATGCTTATCAGCCGGATATCAATATATTAAAGATGCGATTATTTCTTTTAGTGGAGCTTATTCAGAAGATGATCCTACGATTGCTTTAATTAATATGATTAATGCACCAGACTATGATAAGATTTTTGCCTCGCTGGTTTTATCACCTACTATGGGGCTTTGGTCTCCACAGAACAAAAGAATCGTATGTAATAAAAAAACTTAGTTTGACGGCTAAGGGGTTCAATCTGTCCCTATGGAATAATTGGACTTGGCTTGCTCCATTCATTTCCGTCTTAGCTGTGTTACCATTTCCCTGAACCAGGGATAATTTAGCCAGATATATTCATACCAGCGGTTCAGTCTTCTTTTCCATTTCCTGCTCCACGGATACAACTCCCACCATTTTAGTTGAAAATCCGTTTTCTGCATAAATTCGTGGGTGGGAAACAGAGTAAGAGTTATTCCTCTTATCCATAATGTTTTCATTTGGTTTTCCCAATATTGCATAGGGCCGAATCCCGGCTCCCAAATAATGAAGCGGCCTTCATGAATGCCATAACAAACCACATATCCCGGTACTTCGAAATCATTGATGGCAAAAAGTATGGCAGGAAATTTTCTGGTGGACAATTGTTCCATGTTCTGCAAGCAGATTTCCGCTTCCATTCCTGCACGTATAGCTGCCTGTTTCATACCCATCAACGTATATTTTCCATCTACTTTACACCATTCGGCTAGTGTGCGTGCATCTTGTTGACCGCCATAGTATTTCATGACAGTGAGCAGACAGGCCACTTCCATGGGACATTCGTCACTGGAACGGACAAATGATTTTTTTATTCTGTCAAGTTCGTCTTCAGTCATAACTTAATTTATTTTTCATGGCAGGAGCAAAACAGCAACGCGGATCGGGAAAATCCCAACAATCCTTTCCATAAGCTTTTATGATATCACTCCAGCAACGGTTCTGATAACTGAAACAGTCTTCAAAAAGACGGCATTCCCTGCATGGACTCTCTTTGTTGATATCCTGACGTGACAAGGAACAAAGGTGCAAGGCTTGAGGGGAATGCCAGACTTCTTTCAGACTTTGTGTGGTTACATTCCCTATGATAAATTGTGGATGCCAGTAAAGTTGCTCGCATACAGTCACTTTACCATCAGGCAATATAAACATATGAGTGGTCAATGCAGAGCATTCGCTTCCTTTGAAACACCGGCTTCCACCCCAGGTATCTTGATAGTTTTTATCGGTTACTTCTTTCCCTAGAATCACGGGAAAGGAAACCTGTGTGAGAAGAGGGCGTATTTGGTTGAATACCTTTGTAATTTGCGCTTTAGTAGGTTTCAAATGCAAAAATACATTATACTCTTTGTATATGGAATTACTGGCGGGGATAATACGCCAGTCGCGTATATGCTTCAGATGAGATAATTCATGCAGTAATTCCGCCAAGACATTCAACTGGCAATTGTAGTTGGTCAGCACAGATGAAATCTGATAATTCAGTCCGCTGTCATCCAGTAATTGCAGGCCGTGAAGCATCTCTTTGGCATAATTTCCGTTTACTCCCAGTGAGGCGGTCAGTATTTCGGAATGAATGGCATCCAGTGAAATTTGAACAATTCCCTGATACCCTGTTTCCTGTACATCTTGCAACAGTTTTTGGGTTACAGGCATTTTGGTCGATATGAATTCGGGGGCAATACCCCGTTTTACCAATTCTTTTAATATGATTTTCCAGTCTTTATGCAGGAATATTTCACCACCTATCAGATTTACTTGTTGTACTTGCAGGTCTGAAGCTTCCTTGATCAGCTCCATCATGCGTTGGGTGGTGAGTGGGGATTTTATTTGCGTTGATGTATCTGCATAGCAATACTTACAATGCGTGACACATTGGTTGGTCAGCATGAATGTGAGGAGCAACGGACCGGAATACAGCCTTTTTGTAGTAAGATCCAGTTTTTTCCAGACAAAAGAATTTGCTTGCAGCCGGTCAAACCGCAATGCTTTGCCTGCCTTTTCCGCTTCAATCAATATACGTTTGGGAAAATAAATTTCTCCCTGCTGGGAGGAGGTATAAATGGGGGTCGGATTATCAATGAAGTCCGATACCCATTTGATCATCTCCTCCTTGCTCCGGCAGAAGAAGTCGCACAGCAGAGGGAGAGTTGTCTGCAAAGGTCTGTCATACGTGAAAAAACTCAGCATGACAGCTTGCAGCGGGTGAATAAAAGTATGCCAGTTCCGGGAGCAGTCGGTATCTGTCCCCGTACTGGAGAATAATGCGACCCTGTGAATATCATGTCTCAGATGATAATGAGGGTTCAGCACATATACTTTATTCATTTCCGGTATTTTCATCTTGTGTTTTTGTAGGATCGACGAATCCACCTGTATAGCATCCCAGGCCACATTTGGATAACTCCTTGTCATCTATGCCACCTTGTACGTCCATCAGTTCGTTCAAGTCCAGCACTTGTTCTTCATCTTCGGAATAGCGGGTGTATTCCGGTTGCTTGTTGTTGGGGTCTTCTTTTTTCATATTCTTCTTTGTTTAAGTTGGTTATTCTCTGTAGTGAAAAAAAACGGTGTTACTCCGTGGTGGAAAACAATTCATACACGGGTGCGAAAATCCTGCTCAGTATGCTCCGGCTCGAAGTGATGATCTCCGCCCGGCCGGACATGTCTATTTCATATTTTATTTCCTTTCTGTTGGTTGTCACCAGTCCGTCCGGAAAGTCCACTTCCACGGCATAACTTTTATTGTAAGGCACAAAAGAGACGGAGGCGATTCTTCCCGGCAGTACGCCATACGAGTGGGTGGGGTATTTGTTCAGTTCGATATTTACTTTGTCGCCCACGGCAATTTCCGCCACTTCGTCTTGTGAAAGAGTGATGTGCCCGAGGGGATTCCCCTGCTGCTTGGAGATAACGGTGCACAGGGTGTCTCCTTCATTTACCCGGGCGCTCATGCCCCATGTCTTTCCCCATACCACTATGCCGTCGTGATGGCTTTTGATGAGGTACTTCTTGTCCCACGTGCGGAGGCTGTTCACCATGTTTTCGTAAGCCAGTTCCAGCATCCGGAGGTTTTTGGCAGTCTCCATCCGGTGGTTTATATCCAGTTCAAAGAGTTCGCGTTTCACATTCAGCACCGCCATGGCATCTGCCTTACCGGTACTTTCCAGTATCCGGAGTTCTTCATCTAGGTATTTTTTCTTCTGCGGATAGATATCAAACTCCTGATACATCACGCACGTACGCACGGCTTGGGTGAACTGTTCGTAGGCGGAGGACATTTCACCCATGATGAGGTCAAAGGGATAGTCTTGCAGGTACTTGATGTCGTTGGTGCGGTAGTACCATTCTATTTTGGTCAGTACGCGGCAAAATGTTTGTACGTCTTCCAGTAGGGCAGTATTTTTCAGTATGCCCAGCGTGTCGTTCTTTTGTACAGGTGATTGGTTTTCCACAAAAAAGCGGTCTATCATTCCTGTCTGATTGGCAGTGATCCATTCCGCACTTCCCAAGTCGTCAATGGTTATCGTTTTTCTTATTGTGTCAGGATACTTAAATAATGCCGTGCCTGCAATAAGAAAAACAATCAGTCCATATACGATGTAGCTTCCCGTATGGATCAACCATTCGGGCATATCTCCCAGCATATCATTGTTTTCGCGGCTATATACTTCTACCTTTTCCGGTCCGTCCGCATCAGGTTTATAGATTTCCTCCATACCTTATTGCTATTATTTTTTAATTCTCAATTCTCATTTTTTAATTTCCTAAGCGCTCAGTTCCAGCTGATTCTTCACCAGCCTGTAGTAATCGCCCTGCCGGGCAATGAGTTCTTCGTGCGTGCCCCGTTCCGTTATCTCCCCTTCTTTCAGCACCACTATCTGGTCGGCATTCTTTACGGTGCTCAGGCGGTGCGCCACGATGACCACCGTTTTGTCCTTGAAGAATCTCTCCAGATTTTCCTGTATCACTTTCTCATTGTCCGTATCGAGCGCATTCGTCGCTTCATCAAAAAACAGGTAATCGGGATTACGGTAAATGGCGCGCGCTATCAGGATGCGCTGCTTCTGCCCTTGGCTCAATCCTTGCCCCGTGTTACCTATTTTGGTGTTATACTTTAAAGGCAAGGATTCGATGAACTCACGTATATTTGCCATCTCTACGGCATACAGCAGGCGTTCTTTGTCTATCATGCTGCCATCCGGCGCTATGTTGTTGGCAATGGTATCGCCGAATATGAATCCCTCCTGCATCACTATTCCACAATGTTTGCGCCACTCCTTGAAACTGATTTTTTGTAGCGACTGATTGCCTATCATCACCGCTCCTCCGGTGGGAGGATAGAATCCGAGCATCAGTTTTATCAGCGTTGTTTTCCCACTGCCGCTGAGGCCCACGATGGCGGTAGTCTTTCCGGCTGGTATGTCCAGCGATAGCCCTTTGATGATGCGTTTCGATTTTTCTGATCCGTAAGTAAAGACTACATTTTGCAATTGAATCGGGTCTTTGCCTGATATTTGGGTATCCTGGTCCATGCCTTCTGTCTCTTCATCGGGCTTGCCATGTATTTCTCCGAGACGTTCCAGGCTGAGCTGCGCGTCCTGCGTGTCCTGCATGAAGGAAACGAATTGGCTGATAGGCCCTTGCATCTGTCCGATGATGTACTGTATGGAAAGCATCACACCCAGCGTGATACTTCCATGTAGTACGGCGGTGGCAGAGAGAACTGTTATCAGTACGTTTTTCACTTCGTTGATAAGTACGGCTCCCACCTGCTGCCACTGCCCCAGGTTGAGTGAACTCATATTAATGCGGAAGAGAGAAGCTTGTATGTTTTCCCATTCCCAGCGTTTTTGCTGTTCGCAGCCCAGCAGCTTGATGTCCTGCATACCGTAGATGAGTTGCATCAAATTATTCTGATTGACGGACATCTGTTCAAAGTTCTTCCTGTTCAAGTCGGCCCGCTTGCGCATGAACAGCTTTACCCAACCCATATAGGCTGCGCTGAACAGGATGAAAATGAGGAATATTTTCCAGCTGTATATGGCCAGCACGATACCGAAGATGACTACCGTGAGGGTAGAGAACAAAATATTGAGCACGGACTGGGTGAGGAAACTCTCGATGCGGTTGTGGTCTTCGATGCGGCGTATCAAGTCGCCTGCCAGTTTGCTGTCAAAGAACCTCATGGGCAGCCGCATCAGCTTGGAGAGGAAATCCGAGATGAGCGACACGTTGACGCGCGTACTGATGTGGAGCAGTATACAGCGCCGGATCACCTCAATAAGTGTGCGGCTGAATACCAGCATGAGTTGTGCGGCCAAAATGAGCTGTATAAAATTCAGATTCCTGTGCCCTATGCCTTGGTCTACAATGGTTTGTGTAAGAAAAGGGAAGACCAGTTGCAGCAAACTGCCTGCCAGCAGGCCGATGATGAGCTGTATCATCGCCTTTTTGTAGGGACGTACATAGTGAAACAGATACCATAATGACAGCTTTTCATATTTTATGGGTTCCGCTTCATAAAATTGCGGGGTAACATCCAGCAAGAGGGCAATTCCTTTTTCTATTCCGCCTTGTGTGGTACTGATCCAGCATTTTTTCAACTCCTGTTCCTCATATTTCAGCAATCCGTAGGCAGGGTCGGCAATGTAGAACCAAGTTTTGCCCCTTTTCTTTTCTATTTTATAGAGGACCACGAAATGTTCCTGGTTCCAGTGGATGATGCATGGCAGTTTTGACTGTTGTTTCAGTTTTTCCATTGAAGTGCGTATACCGGTGGCGCGCAGCCCTATGCTGGCTGCCGCTTCACTGATACCTAGCAAGTTAACTCCCGTGCGCTGTATGTATGATTGCTCGCGTAACTGCTGTACGGAGAATGTCTTTCCATAATATTTGGCTATCATTCTCAGGCAGGAGGGGCCACAGTCCATGCCGTCCAACTGTTTGTAGAATGGAAATTTGCTCATAATTGTCTTTTTTGTTTTACTCTGTTTATCAGCCAGTCGGCTATTTCGTTCATCCTTTCACTTTCGCTCTCAAAGAAGGCGCACAGGTGTTTTTGCCGTTCTATGATGTATTCCCGGTTTGCCAGTAGATCAATGATCTGCCTGTCCAGTTTCACGGGAGTAATTTTTTTTATTTCCTGTGGCGTGAACTCTGCCATGGGCACATGGGCAAAGGTGCATTCCGTCCAGTGGGTTATTCCTCCGGTGATAAGCGCCATGTCGCACAAGGGCAACAGGGCTTGCAGGCGGGGCAGGCGGTAAATGGCTATATTGGGCGGTAATGAAAACAACCGGGTTTCCACCTCTCCATGATTGGTCAGCAGGATGAATTGATATTGCGGATGGATGCTCGCACTCTGCTTCATGGCTTTGTAGAATGATTCCATATGTGAGGGGGTGTTCACTTTTCTTTCTTCTTCCTCGTCTTCCAGCAAGCCTATAATAACAGTGCGTGAACGGTCTTCTTTTATTTCCGTCAGTTTGTCGATGAAATCATCGTCTTTTGCACCTTGCGGCAGCAATTTATAAGGAATAGGCGGCAGGGTGACGACGGGCATTTCCGGCATTAGGTCTATCTTTCTGTCGGTTTTGTTTATGGCTATAAACAGATAGTTTATGTCATATTCATTATAGACTTGCTGCTTATCTTGCAGTTGATAGTCCAGCAATGCCAAATGTGGCGTAAACCATCGGAAATCATGTGGATAAATGATGCGTCCTATTCCTTTCCGCAGCAAACCGGTAGTGAAAACGGAGTCGGAGGTATCGGTATAATAGACCTTGTTTCCCCGTTCACTAATCAGGTATGCCAGTCGGGTGGTGGGACATACATTTCCTGCATCCGGTTTTATATCAAAAAGAAATTCAAACATGCCCCGTTTTTCTCATCACATTTCAATTCGTATTATCCTACTACTTTAAAGCCTAATGACGTATATAGATTTTTGCCATCATAATAATATGTTCCTAAGAATTTATCGAAAAGGATGCACACTTCCAGTTCATCGCGCATATAGGCAATGTACTCAAAGAGAGTGGAACGTGACATATCCATCTTTGCTGCAAATTCCTTGGATGTGCCTGTGCACTTGTGCCGGATAAGAAAATCCATATAGAGGATTTTCTTAAGGTCTACTCGTTTCATGGTCTTTGTAGTTTTTTAGGATGAATAATTAGGGTTATCTTTTAAAAGCTCCAACCAAGTATTTCCCATCTTCACTAGTTAGTTCTAATGTATATTCTCCGGATGGGAAACTGGCTATGGAAATGATAATATAGCTTGTTTGTGCTTGGGGCACTAACTGTTCATACATCACTTCTCCTGTTTGATTACCGGTGATGGTAATTTGTATGTCACAGTCCGGAGATGTGTTTTCAATGTAGATGTTCTGGCCATCGGTGCAGGCTGTGATGGGAATAGATGGCAGGCTTCGTGTATTAACTTTTTCTTGATTGCTATACCACTTCCCATTTATAATAATTTCTGTACTATTACAAAAAGAATACACTTTCTGCACCGATAAACCACTAAGCAATATGGTGAATAATACCATACGCAAACTCCAAATCTTTAATTCTAATAATGTTTTCATAATAATATTATTGATTGATTGTTATGCTGCAAAGTTATGGATTTAGAATGAAAAACAGATAGACCGGATATGTACGTTATATGGACAATTAAAAAAGAGATAATATGCTAATAATTAGAATATTACCTCTTTGTGCGAATGCGGAATGTGGACAGTTGCTTCCCTAGAACTCCCATAGCCACAGATCCAGTGTCTGTCCTTTGCCGAATGCTCCTATCTTTTGAGTGATACGTTCTTTCAATCTTAATTTTCTTTTAGATACCGAAGCCGATTCTATCCCCAGCAAATCAGCTATTCCCGGATTGGCTATTCCCAACTTGATGAAGCAGCATATCTGCAAATCGCTTTCTGTCAATGAAGGTACAAGAGTGGAAAGCCTTACTATATAATTATCGAATAATAGATTCATAGTTTCCTTTACCTCTTCCCATTGCTCGTCTTTCATGTATTGGGGCTTTGTCTTTAGCCGGTAAAGAATATCTGTCTTTTTTATCAGTTGGTTGCACAGGAATCTTTCACGATCATGCAATCGTTGGTTTTCTTCTCCTAAAAGTCCCAATCTTTCAAGTTCTTTGGACTTTTCATTCAGCGAAGAAGAATATTTATCAATATGTTGCTGCAACATTTTATTCTCTTGTTGCAGGGCTTCATTTTGGCATTTTATTTCAGATAGTACATTCTTTTGCTCCTCCAACTGTTCCTGCGCATCTTTATTCGCCTCCATTTGTTCTGCCAGCTCCTTCATGCGGCTTTGGTTACGACTGATTATTCTCTCATTCTCTTGTCTTTTTAAGGTATTCAGCTGTATTTCTTCTTCATTTCTTTGTATGATATGCTCTTTACGGATTAATTTTCGCTGGTATATATAGATAAGGATAGCTATCAGGCAGAATACCACTACCAATATGATTAGTACATTACGGATGATAGTATTATTTTCTATTTTTAGCTGGTTCTTTTCATTCAATAGTTTTTGCTGGTTATACTTTTCCTGCATATCCATAAGCTCTTTATTTTTATGCAATTTCCAGACAGAATCTTGATAAACTACCATACTATCGCAATATAGGCTCATTTTTTCATAGTCTTTTTTCTCTTTGCTTAGATTATATAAAATTTTATAAGTTGCACAAATCGTTTCCATGCGATTGGAGGATAATGTTTTATTCAGATAATAATAGGCAGAATCTGTTTTATTAATGCGTCTATATATGTCACCAATTACCAAGTAACTTTGTTCTAGCCCTTTTTTTAGGGGTAATTCGCTTGTTTCTTTAAGTATTAAAGCTTTTTGGGCATAGGATAGGGCAGGTTGATAATCTTTTGTTTCGGTATATACTCCTGCTAATTCGTTCATTCCATCTATTAATATACCATTATTATGTAGAGTTTCTGCCATTTGTATAGCTTCTTTATAATATTTGATGCTATTATCAAAATCAAATAATACGGAATATACTTTTCCCAAATCATAATATGCAGAACATATATAATTCTTATTTTCGGATAGCTTCGCATAGTGCAATGACTGTTTAAACATTTGCAATGCATATTCATTCAGCGAATTATATAGGTATATATTTCCTATACTGCTATAAATCAAATGTGCCAGTTGATAGTCTTTCGTCTTTTCTACTTCCTCTATCGCCTTTAAATAGGATTCTTGCGCTTCTTGCGTTTTATCTGCTTTTCCATATAATACACCTTTATAATATAGAACCATCGCTTTCCGCCGCGCATCATCCTGCTTCATAAAGTAATCATAGGCTATATTAATTAAGGTAGAGTCAGCAAGCTCTTCTTTATAATTCTTATACTTGGCTTGCACTGTTAGCAACGCCCATGTAGCATTTTGCAATTTGTCCGATGATGCCGGAACTTTCATCCCTTGCAATACACCCAGTGCACTATCCGGATGTTCATACATCACCGCTTCCGCTTGAACCAATTCAAGCAACAACGCTTGTTGAGAAGCATTTTCTTTTTGTGTGCAGGCAGAAAAGAGTATACCTATTATTATAATAATAAAGTTTCTTTTTATTCCAATTGTTTTTTTCATAGTCATAGTGTTTGCATTTATGTATAGCGAACAAATGTAGAAATTAAAAACAATATTGAAAAGATTTTATATCACTATTTACAAAAAAAGAGTGATTGATTATAGTTTGCATCCAGTGTTGATAGAAGTATTATGGATCTTAAATATTCAATTTAGTAAGGAGGCATGCCCTCCTTACTATTTTATGTATAAAAACGGCTGTATTATGTATATCTATTTGAATCCACAATATGTGATTAGAAACGAAAATAATTGTTCTTATATCATTGCTAAATCAGCTTTAATTACTGCTAAGCTAGAACATGCCATGGCTTTTGCAAGCGTAGTTCCACCTTCTATTGGATATATCTTGTCACATATTGGAGAAGGAGAATTAAATGCTTCAATAGAAAATATAGCAAATACCCTAAATATAAAACCAGACCTGATAGATAAGTTTATTCGAAAAATAATCGGCAATCCAGTAAAAGTAGGATGAATTATAAAGGAGTGACGATTTCTTTTCCCCCGTATCTGCTGACTTCTGTTAAGGAAGAATCGGAGGGAAGTGTTTATACGGATAATGAATTATTTTATATTACAGACTTTATACCTAAACGTCCTTCTGTTCCGCTGAATCTTAACTTTATGATTACAACCCAATGCAGGACGGATTGTATGTATTGCTATGCGGATAGAAACAGGAAGAACGATTTGACAAGTTGGCAAATTATAAAGGTGATAGATGAAGCTCATGATATGGGGGGGGAATCTGGCTTTGACAGGAGGTGATATTTTTGCTTTCCCTGATTGGAAAGAGGTGATACGAAAAGTGGGGCAATATGGATTCACACCTTTATTGAGTACAAAAATACCGCTAAAAGAGGATGATATTTACTTTTTAAAAGAGTCTGGAATTAAATTCTTGCAGTTTTCATTGGATTCTATATTTACCTCTACATTACAGACAATGGTACGTGTAAAAGAAGACTATATAGATAATGTGAAGCAAATGTTTGAGTATTCTTAATCCAATCTGTGGTCAGATTGATAAGAAAATTATAATTCGCAAATAAAAATGAGGATTAAACTTATATATATTTGTAACAAATGATTGAAGCAAGAGCATTAGTTTCTATTAATTTTCTGAATTTGTCAGAAAACTATGATTTTATGTCACGTTGGTTAGGTGTATATGATAAATATGCAAAGCTATTGAAAGGTTCGTCGGATGCAGTTGTAAAAGACGGATCTGGAAAGATACCTGAATCAGCAAACGATAAAGTGGATTTAACCAACAAGCATTTGGCATTACAGGCTATATTAGCTGAATATGGTCAAAAGTTAAATAAAAGCCATCTTTATTCTGAAACAGTCGGTCTGTCCGAAGCCCATGATATTCGTCGCAAATGTTTCAGCGCATTACAGATGAACATCAAGAGCAAGAGATATAGGAACAAAAGAAGATCAAGATGCTGCAAAAAGCCTTATTGATCAGACTGGAAATTATAAAATGAATAAGATAATTACCCGTTCCGATATGTCTGCCCGTATTGCAGGTTACATTTTGATTCTGCAATCAGAGAAAAACCATGATTCAGTAGAACGACTGAATCTGGCTGATCGCATCACTGAAGTGGAAAAGGCAAATAATCTTTATTTGGACTTAGATACACAGCGTGGTATTGTGAAAGAACAGAAAGGTCTTTCTATGAGAATACGAAAGAATGTTAAATGAAAATTTTTTTTGTTCAGTCCGGAGGCGTCGGACTGTGGGAGATTACATTTGCAATGTAATTAAGAAATCACAATAGTTTACTAGTTTGTTAATTTTAAAATTTAACGATCATGAAAGACGACGAATTAAAAAAGCAGGAAGTAGTAAATGCTGAAAGTGAAAAACAGAATGTTACCTGAGTTCGGGATAAGTTTAGAATAAGGCCAGTTGTTTTGAGTCCTCAATA
>ERZ1027044.316-NODE-316-length-29236-cov-9.508413_pt1 | contig 29236 bp, 22 predicted proteins | sample MGYA00519433_ERZ1027044 | MGnify/ENA primary metagenome ERZ1027044 (study PRJEB26926, sample SAMN06164589) | human gut metagenome | biome: ENVO:00009003; feature: ENVO:2100002; material: ENVO:00002003 | host: Homo sapiens | place: USA | collected 2012 ... | reverse complement strand
GGTCGCCCGCCGCAAACATATTCTGCAAACAGGTGGTGGTGTTATCGCCGCTGTACGGCACGACCTCGATGTTCACCTCCGGATAAACGCTGTGCACCTGCTCAATAAAGGCTTCTACCTCCAGATAAGGTGCCATAAAGGTGACGGCTTCGCGCACGTCCTCTGTCTGGCTTTCAGCCTTGCCGCCGCAGGCGGTCAGCGCTGCCGCAGCGGCCACGCCGCCGGCGGCCTGCAAAAAAGAGCGGCGAGAGATTTTGTTCATCATAGGATGCTCCTCACATTTCCAGTATTTTCAAGTTTATCATTATAATAGAGGTGTTTCAAGCGTTTTTGCCAAAAAAAGACGCGCGCGCGGCCTCTTTTGGCCCTCTCCGCCCTCCTTTTGCGTCAGCAGCCCGGAGGGGCAAAAAGAAAAGCACGAAGGCCGAAACCTTCGTGCTTTGTGGTGGGCCAGGCAGGACTTGAACCCGCGACCAAGCGGTTATGAGCCGCCAGCTCTGACCAACTGAGCTACTGGCCCGCGAACGCGGCGCGCTGCCGCGTGTGGACTGACTATAAGTATACCAAAAAAATCCGGAAATGCAAAGCCCTCCGGGCGAATTTATTTCGTGCGGCGGGCGTCGAGCTTGCCCAGCATGAACTCATCGAGCATCTCGGGCTGGAACAGCGGCTCCTTGTAGCCGAAGGCCTCCCGGATGAAGATGAGGGTCACGACGGTCTGACGGCCCGGGTCCAGCCGAAGGGTGTAGAGGGTGTCCAGCGGCTGCTGGGTGGGCTGGTGGAGGGTCAGGTGAAGGGCGAAGCCGCCGTCGTTCTCCCGGCGGCACTCGTAGGCGAAAAGGTCGTCGGGGCTGTGCTGGTCGAGCCGGTCGAAGCAGTCGTCCAGCGGCAGGTCGGTGCGGAACTCGGAAAGGCCGCTGGGGCCGTACTGGCTGCGGCGGCCTTTGTCCTGCTTTGCCAGCAGGAAGACGATGAAGCCGAGGATGGCGGCCAGAAGCAGGATGGAAAAAACAGCGTTCATGGATGTCCTCCGATGGAATTTGAGTCATGTTTTCCTTATTGTAACACAACCCGCCCCAAATTGTGTTATAATATTTGAAAAATTCCAAAAACTGATGGGGAGCCTGCGCCCTTTCTGCGGGCGGGAGGGACGATATGAAACTCAGATTCACGCGCAAGACATGGTATTTCCTGCTGCTGGCCTCGGCCGCAGCCTCCATGCTCAACGGCTTTGCCGTCCTGAGCGGGAACAGCTTCGGACTCATCGAGCAGGTCGCATTTGCGATGGCGGGCATCTCGGCCCTCTTCCTCGCCGCCGAAAAAGGCTCGGCGGGCTGGGAGAAGCGGAACTTCACTGGCGTGTTCGTTCTGCTGATGGTCAGCTACATGGTCAACGGCTGGGCAGGCTACCTCTGCTCGGCGCTGGCGTGGCCGCTGCTGCTGAGCACCGAGTACAAGCGGGGGATGGCCGTCCAGCGTCAGCTCCAGCTGGTGGGTGCGGCGGAGGCCCTCCACCTGCTCTTCCTGCTGATGGCGAAGTACGGCGGCATGGCCGCGCTGGGCTTCTGGACGAATCTGCTCTGGGTGCTGCTGGCCTGCGCCCGGGGCTGGGCAGCACTGAGCCTCTACAAGATGCAGGAGGACGCATGACGCAGCGGCGGAGAAAGCGCCGCAGCCGCTTCGGGCGGCGGGCCTTTCTGGCGGGGGCAGGCTGTGCCGCGCTGGCCGGCGCGGGGCTGATGCTGCGCCGGGGGCAGACCGTCTCGGCCCTGTCGGTGCCTGCCCCGGAGGCAGAGCCGAACGCCGCCCTGCCCGCCGGGGAGTGGCGGGCTGTCTGGGTGAGCTATCTGGAATGGGCCGGGATGGACTTTTCCTCGGAAGAAGCCTTCCGGGCCGGGGCGGCGGCCCTGATGGACAACTGCCTGTCCATCGGGCTGAACACCGTCATCGTGCAGGTGCGGCCCTTCGGGGATGCCCTCTACCGCAGTAGCCTCTTCCCGTGGAGCCATGTCTGCACTGGGGAGCAGGGGAAAGACCCCGGCTTCGACCCGCTGGACGTCCTCATCACCGAGGCCCACAGCCGGGGGCTTTCGCTGGAAGCGTGGGTCAACCCCTACCGTCTCCGTTCCTCGGCGAAGATGCCCGCCGTGCTGGCCGAAAGCAGCCTCGCCAACACCCATCCCGAGTGGGTCTGCGCTGTGGGCGAGGGGCTGTACCTGAATCCGGCCCTCCCCGAGGCGGCGGACTATGTGGTGCAGGGCGTGGCCGAGCTGGTGCAGAACTATGCCGTGGACGGCATCCACTTCGACGACTATTTCTATCCCACCACCGACCCGGCGCTGGACGCGGCTCAGTTCGCCTCCAGCGGCGCAGGGAACTTGGACGAATGGCGGCGGCAGAATGTCACGGCGCTGGCCAAGGCGGCTCACGACGCCGTGAAAGCCGCCGATGCCACCCTCCGCTTCGGGGTCAGCCCGCAGGGCAACCCGGACAACGATCTCTCGGAGCAGTACAGCGACGTCCGGGCGTGGCTGACGGCAGAGGGGGAGGATGCCGTGGTGGACTACCTCTGCCCGCAGGTCTATTGGGGCTATGGCTACACCCTCCGGTCCGGCAGCACCCGCTTCGCCTTCGAGAACATCGTGCCCGAGTGGCTGGCCATGCCCCGGGCGGCGTCCACGGCCCTCTATTTCGGGCTGGGGGCCTACCGTGTGGGCAGCGGCGACGGCGGGGCCAACGAGGACAGCCTGAGCCAGTGGTGCACCGGCAACGCCCTTGCCCGGCAGGTGAATGACCTGCGCCGTCTCGGTGCGGGGGGATGGGCGCTCTACCGGTACGATTCGCTCTTCCGGCCTGCCCAGCCGGAGCCTGCCGCCGCCGAGCGGGCGGCGCTGGCCGCGCTGACTGTGGGCTAAGGCCTTGTATGGAAAATAAAAATGCGGTATACTATAGCAATCGTGAGCAATCGTGCAAAAACAATGTTTTGAGGATAAAAAGTCATGAAAAAGACAAAGCGAATCGTACTGCTCGTTCTGGCGGTGGTGGTATTGCTGCTGGCGGCGTATGCGGGAAAGACCGTGCTGGACCTGAAGAACAGCGCCGCCACGGAGGTGCAGGAGGAGGACAGCACCCGCTGGGCCGAGCTGACCAGCGACCCGCTCACCCTCGAGGGCATCGCCGACGGCTCGGCCAAATACGCCTCGGCGGCGGTGAACGGCAGCCTGAATCTTGTGTTCAACGGCATCTGGAGCCGCCAGACCGACTATTTCACCGTCCCGGGCGGCAGCCTGACCGTCACTGGCTATGGCACCGCCGAGGGCACCCAGCGGTATAAAATATCCGTCTGGCAGAAGGTGGCCGGCGGCGCACAGTACGTCAACGACAGCACCTATTACTTCAAGACCGACGGCCAGAACTACCGCTGCGTCATCTCCGGGCTGGACCCGGCGGCCAGCTACCGGCTGACCATCTCCTACGATTCCAGCCGCTACTACCTCTACGGCGGACTCAAGGTGGAGGGCATCGCGGCATGAAGACACAGACGAAAAATTCGCTCATGCTGATGCTCTGCGCCTTCATCTGGGGCACGGCGTTCGTGGCCCAGAGCGCAGGCTCCGGCATGGGAGCCTATTCCTTCCTCGCGGGGCGGAGCTGGCTGGCTGTCCTCGTGCTGCTCCCGACGATGGCCGCCTTTGATGCCCTGCGCAAAAAGCAGGGCTCGGCCTACGGTTGGCCCAAGGAAAGAGCGGAGCGGAAGACTCTGCTGACGGCGGGCCTCGTCTGCGGCACCCTTCTGTTTGCGGCCTCTGCGGCCCAGCAGATCGGCATCACCATCAACCCCTCCACGGCCAAGGCGGGCTTCCTGACGGCCATGTACGTCGTGCTGGTGCCGGTGTTCGGCCTGTTTCTGGGCCGGAAGGGCAGCGCCCAGCTCTGGGCCAGCATGGTCATCGCCGTGGTGGGCCTTTACCTGCTCTGCATGAAGAACGGCTTCGGCGGCGTCGAGGCCAGCGACTGGATCCTGTTCTCCTGCGCGGTGCTGTTCAGCTTCCAGATCATGTCCATCGACCACTTTTCGCCGCTGGTGGACGGCGTGAGGCTGAGCCTCTTGCAGTTTATCGTAGTCGCAGTGGAGAGCACGGCGGCGGCGCTTCTCTTTGAGACGCCGACGCTGGCGGAATTTGGTGCCAATCTCCTGCCCATCGCCTATTGCGGCGTGCTGTCCAGCGGTGCGGGCTATACGCTCCAGATCTTGGGACAGAAAAACCTGAACCCCGCCATCGCCAGCCTTATCATGTGTCTGGAAAGCGTGTTCAGCGCCTTGGGCGGCTGGCTGCTGCTGAACCAGAGCCTTTCGCTGCGGGAGAGTGTGGGCTGCGCCCTCATCTTTGCCGCCGTCGTGCTGTCCCAGCTGCCGCTTGAGGAGCTGCGCGGATGCAAAAAGGGCGCGTGACGCTGCGGGTGGCCGGGGGCATCCCCTACGAGCTGACGCGGAAGAAGGTCAAATACTTCAACCTTCATGTCCGGCGGGACGGTTCTGTGGCCCTCAGCTCCCCTCTGCGCATATCGCCGGAGGCGGCGGATCACTATATCATCGGCCAGATGGACTGGATACGGGCGGCACAGGCCCGGCAGGCCGCCCGCGAGAAGCGGCAGGCGTCGCTGCCCGACAAGGATGTCGCGCTGGCCCACTTCACGGCCATGAGCGATAAGGTCTACCCGGCCTTTGCCGGGGTCCTGAACGGGCAGAAGCCCGCCATCAAGGTGCGCAGCATGACCAGCTGCTGGGGCGTCTGCCATATGGCCAAGCGCCAGATCACCTTTGCGCTCCAGCTTTACAATATGCCCGAGGCGGCGCAGATCTATGTGGTAGTACATGAGTACTGCCACTTTTTGCAGCCGAACCACAGCCCGGCGTTCTGGGCCGAGGTGGCCAAGCTGATGCCGGACTGGAAGGCCCGGCGAGATTTGTTGAAAAGATAACGGCCTAGCCCGCTCTGTTACCTTCGGGGACATCTCTCCCAAGGGGAGAGGCAGAAAGGCTCCCCCTCTGGGGGAGCTGGCAGACCCGGAAGGGTCTGACTGAGAGGGCAAGCCACTGAAAAATAAGAGGAATACGTCATTGGAAAACGAAAAAAAGGCCGGCGGCGATAAATATTCGAAGCTCGCCGGAAACACCATCATCTTTGCCATCAGCAGCTTTTCGTCCAAGCTGCTGACGCTCATCGTCCAGCCGTTTCTGACCTATGCGATGGCCGAGATCTCCGACCTCGGCCTGTCCAAGATCCTGAGCCAGTACGCCAACCTGCTCATCCCCTTCGTGTCGATGGGAATGTCCAACGCCATCATCCGCTTCGGCCTTGACAAGGGCAACAGCGAAAAGCAGGTGTTCACCAACGGCCTGCTCACCATCCTCGGAGGCTTCGGCATCCTCGTGCTCTGCTGGCCAGTGGCGCAGTTCCTGCCCGACATGGCCCAGTACGGCCTGCTCATCTATATCTACGTCCTCATGAGCTGTCTGCGCACCCTCTGCACCCAGTTCGTGCGCAGCCGCCAGTGGAACAAGCTGGTGGCCGTGGACGGCGTACTCTGCACGGTGGCGACCATGGCCTTCTATGTGCTCTATCTGGTGGGCTTCCGCTGGGGCGCGAACGGCTACCTGCTGGCCATCATCAGCGGCGACTTCGTCAGCGTGCTCTTCCTGATGCTGACCGGAAAGCTCTGGAACTTTATCGAGCTGAAGGGCCTCAACAAGACCCTCTGGAAGCAGATGCTCCGCTTCTCGCTGCCCATGATCCCGGCCCAGATCAGCTTCTGGATCATCAACGCCTCAGACCTGTTCTTCGTGCGCGAGATGTGCGACGGCCTTGACGGCCACAGCGGCGATGCATGGAGCGGCCTGCTCTCCACCGGCTACTTCCTGCCCACCATCCTCACCACGCTGGGCCTCATCTTCTACGATGCATGGCAGCTGTCGGCGGTGACGGAGGAGGAGGGAAGGGCCAAATTCTTCACCCAGATCTTCCGCACCTATTCCAGCGTGCTGTTCTGCTGCGCGGCGGGCATCATCTGGCTCTGCCGCCCGGTCATGCACATCATGAAGGCCAACTATTACTATGCGTGGCACTTCGTGCCCTTCCTCGTGATGGCCTCCACCTGCAGCTGCTTCAACCAGTTCATGAACAGCGTCTACGTCGTGAATAAGAAGTCCCAGCGGAGCATGGTCACGATGATGGCGGGCGCCGTGAGCAACTGCATCATGAACTACTTCTTCATCAAGTGGTGGGGCCCTGTGGGTGCGACCTATGCGTCCTTCCTCGGCCTCGGTCTGGTGTTCACCCTCCGTGCCATCGACGCCCACGGCATGATCGGGATGCGCGTCCATCCGGGCCGCGTCCTCATCAACGCCGCTGCGCTGGTGTTCGAGGCCTTCGTGCTGCTGGCAGAGACGCCGCTGTACGGCCTCTGGACGGGCCTCATCACCGCCCTCATCATCCTGTACAACTTCTCCGGCGTCTGGGGCATGGCCCGCATCCTGCTGCCTAAAATTCTGGGCCGCCGGGGCAAGGCCCTTGTGGCTGTCGTGGACGGCTGGGCAGCCAAAAAGTAAAAATGGATCTATAAGCGCTCTGTCAGGCGGCTTTCGGGCCGCCCGGCGGGGCACTTTTCCGTAGTCCAGAAGAAAAAGCCCCCACATCGTCAGTCCGATGAAGGAGCTTTGGATTCAAGGATGCAGTTGTTTTTCGAGCCAGTCGGCGATGTCCGCAAACACTTCGGCTTTGTTCGTCTCCATCAGCAGCTCGTGGCGGGCACCGGGATAGAACTTCGCCTCGATGTTCCGGACGCCGATGTCCCGGAGGCTCTGGATGGCCCGCCGGACTCCGGCGGTGCGCTCGCCTACAGGGTCGGCGTCACCGGCGAGGAAGAGCAGGGGCAGATCCTTGGGCATTCCGGCCAGAACGGCGGGGTCGTACAGCCGCAGGATGCCGGAGAACATACTGTAGTAGGCGTTCAGGGTGAAGGTGAACATACAGCGCTCGTCGGCACGGTACTTGTCCACCTCGGCGGTGTCGCGGTTGAGCCAGTCGTGGGGCGTGCGGCCCTCGAGGCCCTTGTTGTAGCCGAGGAAGGAAAGGCTGGCCACAAGCCGGCTGCGGTGTTCCCAGCCGAAAAAGACGGCCAGCACCCGGCAGAGGGCTTTCGCTGCGGCGACCAGAGCTTTGGGCTGGAAGCCGGTGCCCATGAGGATGGCTCCGTCCAGCTCGCCGCCCCACTCGCAGAGGTACTGGCGGGCGTAGAACGACCCCATGCTGTGCCCCAGAAGGAAATAGGGGACGCCGGGGTAGAGCTGCTTGGTCAGGACGGTCAGGGCGTGGAGGTCGTTGAGGACGGCACGGTTGCCGTCCGGCTGGGCGAAGAAGCCGTAGTCATCCTTTGTGCGGATGGAACCGCCGTGGCCCAGATGGTCGTGGCCGGTGACGAGGATGCCCTGCCCGGCCAGATGCTCGGCCAGCGGCTTGTACCGGTCGATGAACTCCACCATGCCGTGGGACAGCTGCAGGACGGCCCGCACCCTGCCCTCCGGCACACAGCGGAATGCGTGGAGCGTCCGGCCCGGCACGCAGGAGGGGAGGGTGAAGTCGGTCATCTGACTCATGTGAGGATTCTCCTTTTCCGCTTACAGCGCGGCGATCTTGGCCCGGCAGGCGGGGCAGATGCAGTAGCCCTCATACTGGGCCATGCCGGCCACCAGCTCGCCGCAGAAGTCGCAGCTGCCGGCGGGACGGTGCTTTTTGAGGATGATCTGATCGCCCTCCACGAAGATCTCGAGCTTCGAGTCCTTGTCGATGTGCATATTGGTGCGCAGTTCCTTGGGAAGGACGATGCGCCCCAGAGAGTCGATGCCACGAACGATGCCAGTTGTTTTCATATTCATTTCTCCTTTGGTAGTGTGTCCGGAAGAATGGCAGATATGGCACTGATTGCGACGATGCGACGCAAAAAATGTTCCTGTGCAGGAAAAACAGGAAAAAACTGCCAACTTCTTTCCTGCTCAGTATACAAAAAGTTGAGCCGTTCGTCAATCGAAACGCGGAGTTTCGACAAAAACTTCTCAAAGAAACCGCAAAATCAGGGTCAGGCGCTTCCGGGAACGCTCCTCTTTGCTGTCTCCGTTGACAAACAGGGCCGGAGAGGGTAAACTTAGGCAGAGATATTTGCAATTCATTTGCCTATGATAGATAAAAAGGAGAAATCATTATGCCGAATCCGAAGATCCGCACCCGATTTGCCCCCTCGCCCACGGGTTATATGCATGTTGGCAACCTGCGCACCGCGCTGTACACCTACCTGATGGCCAAGCACGACGGCGGCACCTTCATCCTCCGCATCGAGGACACCGATCAGGGCCGCTACGTCGAGGGCGCTGTGGACGTCATCTACAACACCCTGCGGGAGACCGGCCTGCTGTGGGACGAAGGCCCCGATGTGGGCGGCCCCGTCGGCCCCTACGTCCAGAGCGAGCGAATGGGGATGTTCAAGCAGTACGCCGAACAGCTGGTGGCAGAGGGCAAGGCCTACTACTGCTTCTGCACCGAGGAGCGTCTGGAGGCCCTCCACGCCGAGCAGCGCGCCCACGGCGAGATGACCCACTACGACGGCTGCTGCCGCGACCTGCCGAAGGAAGAGGTGGAAAAGCGCCTCGCCGCCGGTGAGCCGTACGTCATCCGCCAGAAGATCCCCCGCGAGGGCGTGACCGGCTTTGACGATATGGTCTACGGCCACATCGAGGTCAACAACAGCGAGATGGACGACCAGATCCTCATCAAGACCGACGGGATGCCCACCTACAACTTTGCCAATGTGGTGGACGACCACCTCATGGGCATCACCCACGTCATCCGCGGCAGCGAATACCTGTCCTCCACCCCGAAGTACAACCTGCTGTATCAGGCGTTCGGCTGGGACATCCCGAACTACATCCACTGCCCGCCGGTCATGAAGGACGCCCAGAACAAGCTCTCCAAGCGCAACGGCGATGCCAGCTATCAGGACCTCGTGGCCAAGGGCTACCTGACCGAGGCCATCCTGAATTACATCTGCCTGCTGGGCTGGAGCCCCAAGGGGGAGTATGCCGAGCAGGAGATCTTCTCGCTGGCAGATCTGGTCAAGATCTGGACGCCGGACGGCATCTCCAAGTCGCCCGCCATCTTCGACCCCCTCAAGCTGCGGGCCATCAATGCAGAGTATATCCGCCGCCTGTCTCCTGAGGAGTTCCTTGCCAAGGCCGAGCCGTGGATCGACAGCGCCGTCCACACCCCCATCGACAAGAAGCTGCTCTGCGCAAACCTTCAGCCCCGCTGCGAGGTGCTGGGCGAGATCCCCGAGCAGCTGGACTTCTTCGACGTCATGCCCGAGTATGACGTGAGCCTCTACACCAACAAGAAGCAGAAGACCACCCCCGAGTCCGCCAAGGAGGCGCTGGAGGCCCTGCTGCCCGTCCTGAGCGACGAGGCGCTGGACTTTGGCGACCGTGACACCGTCTTTGATGCCTGCAAGGCCAAGGCCGAAGAGCTGGGCAAGAAGAACGGCTGGCTGCTCTACCCGCTGGGCATCGCCCTCTCGGGCAAGCAGCGCACCCCCGGCGGCGGCACCGACCTCGCCTGCATGATGGGCCGCGAAAAGACCCTCGAGCGGGTGAAGGCCGCCATCGGGAAGCTGAATGGGTAAGCCGTTTTTTGGCGAAGCACACTATTTCTGCTGAGATTTTATCCCATCCCATCACCCCGCCAAAAACCGCGCCGCGTCTGGGCTAGAGTATATGCAACAGGCGTGGGAAACAGAACAGCACAACGTGATATTGCAGAAGATCCCCGCCGGAAAGCGGGGATTTTTCTATGCAGGTGTCTTTTCGGACCATCCAGACCTCCGTGGGCAGAAAGCCGGTGGGCGGCGCGCTCCGGGCGCGGGCGGCGGTACGGCCCGCCCTGCGGCAGGGGTGTGCATTTCTGCTGGGACTGGCCGGAGGCTGGGCCGTGTTGTACGGGGCGCTGATGCCCTTCGGGCTGGGGCTGACACTGGGCTTTGGGGAGGACTGCTTTGCCGTGGGGGCTGCCGGGGCGGCGCTGGGGCTGCTGGCGCGGAGCTTCGGTGCGCTGACGGTGGAGAGCGTCTGCCTGCTCTGCGGGCTGGGCGCGGCGGTGGCTGCGCGGTGGCTCTGGCCGGGCCGGTTCGGCCCGGCGGTGCTGGCAGGCTGCGGCACGCTGGCGGGGAGCGCCGTCTGCTTCGCGGCGGGGGAGGAGAACGGCGTTCAGCTCCTGCTGCTCTGCGGCGGGGACGCCCTGCTGGCGGCGGCGCTGGGGCTGGGCCTCCGCCGCTTCCCGCCCGAAAAGCCGGGGATGGGCAGCCTGCTGCTGGCGGCCGCCGTGGCAGCCGCATGGGGCGGGGTGAGCTTCGGGCTTCTCCTGCCCGGGGTGCTGGTCTGTGCGGCGGCAGAGCTGGCCCTCTGCTGCAAGGGTCTGCCGCTGGCGGCACTGGCCCTCAGCGGGGTGACGGGGGCGGCGCTGGCTTCCGCCGACCCGTCCCTTGCCCCTGCCGCCGCAGGGCTGGCCTGCGGGTGTGCCGCTGCGGCGGTGCTTGCCCCGGCAAGGCGCATCGAGGGGCTTGCGGCCTACGGAGGCGGCTGTGTGGCGGGGGTGCTCTGCGTCCAGCCGCTGGCCGGGGCATTCGGCTTCCTGCTCAGCGCCGGGGCGGGCGCGGGGCTTTGCGCCCTGCTGCCTGCGGGCTGGCTGGCCCCTGCCGCCAAGGACGATGACCCGCCCGGGGACGAGCGGCCCCGCCTCTCCGCCGCCGCGACCCGGCTGGAAGCGGTGGCCGAAAGCCTCTCCTCGCTGGCGGAGACGGTGAACGAGGTATACGACGCCTTTCCGCGCCGGTGCGAGGACTTCCGCTGGGTCATCGACAACATCCACGACAGCCTCTGCGCCAACTGCGGGAGGCGGGAGGTCTGCTGGAAGCAGGAGCACGCCGCCACGCTGGAAGGGATGGAGGCCCTGCGCCCCATTCTGGAAGAGCGGGGCCATCTGGAGACCATGCTCCTGCCCGGACAGCTGGCCCGGTGCATCCACCCGGCGGCGCTCTGCGCGGCGGGAGACAGGGCCTTTGCCCTCTACCGCAGCCGCCGGGAGGCCCGCGTCCACTCCGAGGCCATGCGGACGGCCCTCACCGAGCAGTACAGCGCGGTGGCCGATGCGCTGGGCGTCCTCAGCGAGCAGCTGGGCCGTCCCGGAAGCCCCGAGCCGTACAAATCGGGCCGGGTGGCGGCGCTGTTTGCCCAGCTGGGCACACCGCCGCTGGAATGCGCCGTCACGCTGGATGACTTGGGCCGCACCCGGGCGGCGGTGACGCTGCCCCGCACCCGCTTCAGCGAAAAGGAGCTGGCCGCGCTGGCCGGGGAGGTGGGGCGCATCTGCCGCCGCAGCCTTGAGCCGCCGCAGGTGCTCTCCTGCAAGGGGATGACTACCCTGCTCTTTGCGGAAAAGCCGCTGCTGCGGGCCGTGTTCGGGACGGCGGGCGCAGCGGCGCGGGGCGAAATATCCGGCGACGCAGTGCAGCAGTTCTGCAGCGCGGCGGCGGCGCAGATGATCCTCTGCGACGGCATGGGGACGGGACGCCCTGCGGCAGTGGACGGCAATCTGGCCGCAGAGCTGACGGCCCGGCTGCTGAAAGCGGGCTTCACCGCCGAGCTTGCGGCGAGGCTGGTGAATGTGGCGCTGGCCCTCAAGAGCGACGAGGAGAGCGGTGCGACCCTTGACCTCGTCAGCGTGGACCTCTACACCGGCACGGCACGGCTCTTCAAGGCCGGCGCGGCCCCGGGCTTCCTCGTCCATGGGGGCAAGGCCCGGGCCGTGGGCGAAGCCAGCCTGCCCATGGGCATTCTCGGAGGCGTCAGCGGCCAGAGCCGGGTGGTGCATCTGGCAGCGGGGGACTATGTGGTGCTGGTGTCGGACGGTCTGCTGGCAGACGGCCCGGGCTGGGTGCTCCAGCAGCTGGAGCTTTCCGCTGCCAAAGCCGAAGCCCCCGACCTGCTGGCGAAAAAGCTGGTGGAGGCGGCCCGTGCCCGGGCTGTCCAGCGGGGCAGGCCCGACGACATCACCGCTGCGGTGCTCCGGCTCGAGAACAGTTGAGATTGCTTTTTGGGCGGCAAGAGGGTATACTGAAAAGTATCCCAACTGACCATAGGAGAGATTATCATGCTGACGATCACAGTTGCACAGGACGGCAGCGGCGACTTCGCATCCATCGCGGAGGCGGTGCTGGCCGTACCTTATGAGGAGGAAGCATTGGTGCAGGTCGGCCCCGGGCTTTACCGGGAAAAGCTGGTCTGCGAGAAGCGCTGCATCACCCTGCGGGGGGCGGGTGCAGACCGGACACGGCTCGTGTGGGGCGACGGCGGAAAGCTGCCCCACAAGGACGGCCGCCCTACCCATACCTTCCGCAGCTACACCGCCTTTTTCAGCGGCGGGACGCTCTGCGTGGAGGACATGACCATCGAGAATGACGCCGGGCCGGGCGCACAGGCCGGGCAGGCCGTCGCGGCCTATGTGGACAGCGCCCGGGCGGTGTTCCGGCGGGTGAAGCTGCTGGGCAATCAGGATACCCTCTTCTGCGCCCCGCTGCCCGAAAAGGAGCGGGAGAAGGACGGCTTCCTCGGCCCGAGGGGCCTTGCGCCCCGCCGCCCGACGGCCCAGTACTATACCGAATGCGAGATCGCGGGGGACATCGATTTCATCTTCGGCGGCGGAGACGCGCTGTTCGAGAACTGCACCCTCCGCACCGTGGACAACCACATCCCCCACAGCTATGTCACCGCCCCGTCGGGCAAAGCCGACGGGCTGGGCTTCGTGTTCTGGAACTGCGATTTCGTCTCCGACTGCCCGGCGGGCAGCGTCTATCTGGGCCGTCCGTGGCGTCCCGAGGGGAAGACGGCGGTGCTGGACTGCCGCCTCGGTGCCCACATCGCCCCGGAAGGCTTCATCGCGTGGAACGACCGCACGGACACCGGTCTCGCCACCTTCGCCGAGGCCGACAGCGCCGGCCCGGGCGCGGCAGAGCGTCCGGCGTGGGTGCGTGCCCTCTCCGGGCCGGAGGCGGCGGCGCTGCTGGCCCGCGCCCGCGCCCTCTGCCGCCCGGCATGACGGAGGATGTGACCGATGAAAAAACTGCCTGACTTTGTAAAATGGCTCATCATCGCTGCGGTGCTGGCCGGGATGGCCGCCCTGATGGTGGCCGTGAACGACCGGGCCTCCCGGGTGGAGATGCCGATGCCGGACAACAGCCTCGGCATCTACCGCACGACGCCCGCCGCCGGAAACTGAATCCTGAACCTTGAAACGGGACTGCTGCAAAGCGGCCCCGTTTTTTGCATAATCCTGCCCCGCTTTGCGTATGCTGTACGGACAAAACTGAATGGGTGGGAGGCATGGGTATGTTTGTGGTCACACTGAGTAAGGCAAGCGTCAAGAAGGTGGGCGTTGGGGCACTGTGCTGTGCGCTGGTGGTGTTCAGCGCCATGCTGGGGCGTTACATCAGCACCCGCACGGTGGCCGTCGCGGCGGCGAACAATAAGATCGAAAGTGCACAGGACATCCAGACGTGGTTCACAGGCTACGGGCTGGACGTAGATGGGGCGTCCATCACCGCCGACAAGGTCAAGATCCCCCGGAAGTGGGACGACAGCTTCTCGGCCTTCAATGGGGTGGTGCAGCAGAGCGGGATGGACCTCACCCGCTACAAGGGCAAGACGGTGGAAAAGTGGACGGCGTTCATCCCCGCCGCCAGCCGGGGCGACGTGAGCAGCTACGGCGTGCTGCTGGTCTACCGGAAGAAGGCCGTCGGGGCGTATCTGCTGGAAAAGCCCTCCGGCGTCGTCACGGGACTGAAGGACGCCCAGACCGCCATGGCATTGCAGGAGGCCGAGCAGGTGTCCGGCGAGGACTTCAGCGGCGACTGGGGAGAGCGGCACGATGAGGAGCTGACCGACGAACAGGCCCGGCAGACCTCGGGCGAGGATTTCAGCGGGGACTGGGGCGAGCGCCACGACGAAGAGCTGACCAGTGAACAGGCGCAGCAGACCTCCGGAGAGCCGGAAAATGCACAGAGCCAGCCCGTGCAGTATACCGACCTGCCGCTGGACGCCGAGGGTTACCCGGTCGAATAGGTGTCATTTTGCACGAAAAAGTGCGGTGAAGCAGAAAAGATGTGCAATAGTGGTATTTCTGGAAAAATATTCTGTTCAATGTTACTAAAATTTTTGATAAAAAATCGGCAATATGGAAGGGTGAAAAAAGAACGACTAAGGTTTATAATAGAAATAGACATCCAGCAGCCAGAAGGTTCGAGCGCTGTGTCCCGATGGGCAGGGTGAGCTGCCCGGGAGGATCGGATGAAGTAAGGAGAAAATGATCATGAAGGAATTCCAGTACACCGTTAAGGATGCCTGCGGCATCCACGCACGTCCCGCCGGCCTGCTCGTCAAGGTGGCCAAGGGCTTTGCAAGCACCGCTACCCTCGAAAAGGCAGGCAAGACCTGCGACCTGCGCAAGCTGATGGCCCTGATGGGCATGGGCGTCAAGCAGGGCGACACCGTGACCATCAAAGTGGAGGGCGACGACGAGGCCGCCTGCGCCGAAGCGATCCAGAAATTCCTGAGCGAGAACGTCTGATCGCCCAGTGTGATGAGAAGCCCTTGCGGGGAATGCCTGCGGGGGCTTTTTGTTACAAAGATGAAAACGATGAAATAAGGAGAAAATGCAATGCAGGTAGGCACCGGTAAAAGCATCCTGAATGGCATTGCCATCGGAAAGCTGAAGATCTATAAGAAAAAGAATACCGTTATCTCCGCCGCTGAGGTGGCCGACACCGCCGCCGAACTCCAGCGCTTTGAGGATGCCCGCGCCAAGGCCATCGATCAGCAGACCGCCCTCTACGAGAAGGCTCTGGCTGAGGCCGGCGAGGACATCGCCGAGGTGTTCAACATCCACGCCATGATGCTGGACGACGACGACTTCGTGGACGCCATCAAAGAGATCATCAACGGCCAGCACCGCTGCGCCGAGTATGCCGTCAAGACCGCCGGAGACAATCAGGCCGCCGTCTTTGCGGCTATGGACGACCCCTATTTGCAGGCCCGCAGCGCCGATGTCATCGACATCGCGCAGGCCATCCTCGATATTCTGCAGGGGGTGGACAACGCGACGCTGCAGGGCACCGAGCCGAGCATCCTCGTGGCAGAGGACCTCGCCCCCTCCGAGACTGTCCGGATGGACAAGAGCCTGCTGCTGGGCTTCATCACCCGGGAGGGCAGCTCCAACAGCCACACCGCCATCCTCGCCCGCAGCATGAACATCCCCGCCCTCATCCAGTGCAAGGACATTCAGGACGACTGGGACGGCAAGATGGCGGTCGTGGACGGCTACAATGCCTGCGTCTACGTTGACCCCACCCCCGACCTGCTCAAGAGCCTGAAAAAGCGCCAGCAGGAGGACCAGAAAAAGCAGGCCCTCTTACAGGAGCTGAAGGGCAAGCCCAACACCACCCTTGACGGCAGGACCATCAACGTCTTTGCCAACATCGGCGGCATGGGCGATGTGGGAGCAGTGCAGCAGAACGACGCCGGCGGCGTCGGCCTCTTCCGCACCGAGTTCGTCTACCTCAACTGCAAGGACTTCCCGACGGAGGACTACCAGTTCGAGGCCTATAAGCAGGTGCTGGAGAGCCTTGCGCCCCGCAAGGTGGTCGTCCGCACCTGCGACATCGGCGCAGACAAGACCGTGGATTACATGAAGCTGGACCACGAGGACAACCCCGCACTGGGCTACCGCGCCATCCGCATCTGCCTGACCCGGAAGGACTTCTTCAAGACCCAGCTGCGTGCGCTGCTGCGGGCTTCGGCCTACGGCAACATGAGCATCATGTTCCCCATGATCACCAGCCTGCGGGAGCTGCAGGACGCCAAGGCTGTGCTGGACGAGTGCCGCGCCGAGCTGCGTGCAGAGGGCAAGAAGTTCGACGAGAAGATGGAAGTGGGCACCATGATCGAGACGCCTGCCGCCGTCCTCATCGCGGACGAGCTGGCGGAGGAGTGCGACTTCTTCTCCATCGGCACCAACGACCTGACCCAGTACACCTGTGCGCTGGACCGTCAGAACGCAAAGCTGGAGCCGTTCTTCAACCCCCACCACCCCGCTGTCCTCCGGGCCATCAAGATGACCATCGACGCGGGCCACCGCCACGGCATCTGGGTGGGCATCTGCGGCGAGCTGGGCGCAGACACCGCCCTCACCGAGACCTTCCTGCGGATGGGCGTGGATGAGCTGTCCATGAACGCCAAGAGCGTGCTGCCCGTGCGCAAGATCATCCGCAGCATCGACCTGAGCAAGCCTTCGGATAAATAAGGCATTCCGCGCTGAACCCTCGGCCCCCGGCAGGGAACTTCCCCGCCGGGGGCTTTCTGCACCCGAAAAATTTGCAGAAATGCTTTAAAACCATAAAGTGCAGTGCTATACTGATGACATTAGAGTACATCTGCTGAGAGGAAATATTTATGACACGACTGCTTATCCGCCTGTTCATCAGGCACCCGGAGGACACGAAGGACGCCGCCGTCCGCACGGCCTACGGCAATCTGGCCAGCCTTGTGGGTATGGCCTGCAATATTCTGCTCTGTCTGGGCAAGCTGACGGCGGGCACCCTTTTCGGCTCCATCGCCATCATGGCCGACGCGCTGAACAACCTTTCGGACGCTTCCTCCAACGTGGTGAGCCTTGTGGGCTTCCGGCTGGCAGCCAAAGGCCCGGACGAGAAGCACCCCTACGGCCACGCCCGGTATGAGTACCTCGCGGGCCTCGTGGTCTGCGTCACCATCCTCGCCATCGGGCTTTCGCTGCTGAAGGAATCGGTCCTGAAGGTGCTCCACCCCACGGCGGTGGTGTTCAGCTGGCTCAGCGTGGCGGTGCTGGCGGCGTCCATCGGCGTCAAGCTCTGGATGAGCCGTTTCAACAAGACCATCGGCCAGCGCATCGGCTCTGAGACCCTGATGGCCACCGCTGCCGACAGCCGGAACGACGTACTGACCACCAGCGCCGTCCTCCTGTCCACCGTCCTCTCCCGCCTGACGGGCTGGGATGTGCTGGATGGCCTCATGGGCGTGGCGGTGGCCGGGTTCATCCTCTGGTCGGGGTGGGGGCTGATGATGGATACCCTCAGCCCGCTTCTGGGCGAAAGCCCCTCGCCGGAGCTGGTGGAGCACATCGAGCGCACCGTCATGAGTTACCCGGGGGTGCTGGGCGTCCACGACCTGATGGTCCACGATTACGGCCCGGGGCATCAGTTCGCCTCGCTCCACATCGAGTTCCCGGCGGAGGCCGACCCCTTGGAGGCCCACGACATCATCGACAACATCGAACGGGAATTTATGGAAAAAGACCGCCTGCAGGTCACCATCCACTACGACCCCATCGTGACATCGGACGCCGCCGTGGGCGTCCTGCGCAGCCGTCTGATGGAGAAAGCCCGCCAGATGGACCCGCGCCTGTCCGTCCATGACCTGCGCATCGTGCCGGGAGACAGCCACACCAATGTTCTCTTCGACCTTGTCTTCCCGGCGGGCTATACCGGCGATAAGGATGCCCGGCTGGCCGAGATGTGCAATTTCGTCAAGGAGCAGGACCCGAAATACTGCTGTGTCATAAAGGTGGAGCAGAGCTATGCGTCTGCCCCGCCCGAAGAGGAACAATAAGAAAAAGAGGGAAAGTATTATGCTGAACGAGACTTACCGCGCCATGCTGGGCCATAAGAGCGTCATCCGCGAGACTTTCATGTATGGCAAACAGCGCGCCGCCGAGATCGGCTATGAGAATGTGTTCGACTACTCACTGGGCAACCCCAGCGTGCCCTGCCCGGACAAGTTCACCAAGACCATGCAGACCCTGCTGGCCGAGGAGGAGCCGGTGGCCCTCCACGGCTACTGCCCCAGTCAGGGCGACCCGGGCTTCCGCACCGCTGTGGCGGCCCATCTGGCCGGGACCTTCGGCCTGCCCTACGAGCAGAAGGATATTTTCCCCACCACGGGTGCGGCAGGGGCCATCGCCCACGCCATCCGCGCTGTGACCAAGCCCGGCGACGAGGTGCTGACCTTCGCGCCCTATTTCCCGGAGTACGGCCCCTATGTTGGGGGCACCGGCGCGGTCCTGAAGGTCGTGCCCCCGCAGGCCCCGGCGTTCCAGCCGAATCTCGACGCCTTTGAGGCGATGCTGAACGAGAATGTCGCCTGCGTCCTCATCAACACCCCCAACAACCCCACCGGCGTGGTCTACTCTGCCGGGACGCTGACCCGGCTGGCTGACATCCTGACCGAGAAAAGCAGGGCCTTCGGCCACACGATCTTCCTCGTCAGCGATGAGCCTTACCGCGACATCGCGTTTGATGGCAGAAAGGTGCCTTACCCGGCGGCATTCTATCCCCACACCCTGACCTGCTTCTCCTTCTCCAAGAGCCTGAGCCTCCCCGGCGAGCGTCTGGGCTATGTGGCCGTCCGGCCCGGCTGCGAGGGCGAGGAGCTGCTGGTGGATATGATGGCCCAGATCTCCCGCTTCACCGGCCACAACTGCCCGCCCAGCATCATCCAGCGCGCCGTGGCCCAGTGCCTCGACGTGACCAGCGACCTTTCCGTCTACGAGACGAACATGAACCTGCTCTACGACAAGCTCACAGAGCTGGGCTTCGAGGTGGAGCGCCCCGGCGGCACCTTTTACATCTTCCCGAAGGCGCTGGAAGAGGACGCCAATGCCTTCTGCCTCAAGGCCCGGGAGTTCGACCTGCTGCTGGTGCCCAGCGACACCTTCGGCGTCAAGGGCTATGTCCGCTTTGCCTACTGCATCGACACCGAGAAGGTGGAGCGCAGCCTGCCTGCGCTGGAAAAGCTGGCTGCGGCCTATAAGTGAGGAAATAAAATGCATCCGCTCCCCGAATATCCCCGTCCCAGCCTGCGCCGGGACAGCTATCTGAATCTGAACGGCCTGTGGGATTACGCCATCACCAGAAGCCCGGAGTTTCCGGCCCGGTGGGACGGCAGCATCCTCGTGCCCTATTCGCCCGAGGCAAGGGCCTCCGGTGTGAGCCGCACCTTGCAGCCCGGCCAGTGGCTCCACTATCACCGCGCCTTCACGCCTCCGGCGGGCGAGGGAGGGCGGGTCCTGCTCCATTTCGGGGCGGTGGATCATGTCTGCGCGGTGGAGGTCAACGGCCGTCTGGCCGGGGGACACCGGGGCGGCTACTGGCCCTTCACGCTGGACATCACCGACCTGCTCCGCCCGCAGGGGCACAACACTCTCTGGGTGGCAGTCCAAGACCCCACCGGTGCGGGCACGCAGGCCAGAGGCAAGCAGACCCTCAAGCCCGGCGGGATGTTCTACCCGGCCCAGAGCGGCATCTGGCAGACCGTCTGGCTCGAGCGGGTGCCGGAAAACTATATCGAAAGCCTCACCGTCACCCCGAACTATGACGCCCGGACTGTGACGGTCAGAGTCCATACCACAAAGCCCGGCGGCGCGGTAAATGTCTGGGCGGCTGTCCGGGCCGGAGGCGTGACCATCGCCGAGGACTGGGGCAGCGACGAGGCCGACCAAGACGGCGAAGTGACCCTGAATATCTCCGAGGAGCACTTCTTCCCATGGAGTCCCGACAGCCCCTTCCTCTACGACCTGACCGTTGGTACGACGCAGGGCGAAGAGGAAGGGCTCGACACCGTACACAGCTACTTCGCCCTCCGCAAGTGGGAGTGCAGGGAGGACAGGCGGGGCATCAAGCGCTTTTTCCTGAACGGAAAGCCTATCCTCCTGAACGGCCTGCTGGATCAGGGCTACTGGCCCGAGGGCCTTTACACCCCGCCCTCCGACGGGGCAGTGGAGCACGAGTTGCACACTGTGCGGGAGCTGGGCTTCAATCTGCTGCGCAAGCACGCCAAGATCGAGCCGGAGCGGTGGTATTACCACTGCGATAAACTGGGCATCATCGTCTGGCAGGATATGGTGAACGGCGGCGGGGCCTACCCCATGTGGTACGTCACCTATCTGACGAACGCTTTGCAGCCGCTGCTGCGCTATGCCCCGGACGGGAAGCTGCTCTGGGGCCTGCTGGGCCGGGGCAGCGCCCGCAGCCGGGAGGAGTACAGCCGGGAGCTGGCCGACACGGTGGCCGCGCTGGGCCAGCACCCCTCCATCGGATGCTGGGTGCCCTTCAACGAGGGCTGGGGGCAGTTCGACGCAGAGAAAGCGACGAAGGCCCTCCGCGCCCTCGACCCGACCCGTCTGGTGGACGAGGCCAGCGGCTGGTTCGACCGGGGCGGGGGAGATGTCCACTCCATCCACAACTACTTCTATCCGCTCCGCATCCGCCCGAAAGCGCGGACGGTGGCCCTCAGCGAGTACGGCGGCATCGCGTGGCCCATGCCCGGCCATGAGCCGCCCCGGAAGACCTACGGCTACGGCACAGTCAGAAGCCGGGCCGAGCTGACCGGGCGCTACCGTGACTTGCAGCTCAAGACCATTCTGCCCCAGCTGAGAAAGGGCCTCTCGGCGCTGGTATACACGCAGCTGACCGATGTGGAGGATGAGGTGAACGGCCTGTTCACCTACGACCGCCGGGCCATCAAGCCCGAGGCCGCTGCCATCCGGGCCGTCAATGAGGCGCTGGAAGCGGAATTTGAAAAGGTCGTATCCTGACAGCAAAAAAACTCCGGGAGCCGGAAGGCCCTCGGAGTTTTTTGCATCTTATTCCGGAAAAATTACTGGTCGCTCTGGGTGTTCTTGATCTTGGAGGCCGGAAGCTTCTTCATGGCGGCGGTGTCCAGCGCATGAGGCAGCGAAGCGCCGAAGGACTGGATGCTGTCCTGCAGCTCGCTGCTCTTCATGTCGGAGAGGGCCTGTGCGCGGAGAGCGTCCAGCGTGTCGGCCTCCAGCGGGTCGAGGCGGACGAGGAGCATCAGCGCATAGCCGGAGTACTGCACCGCAGCTGCCTCGCCGGGCTTCAAGGCACGGACGGCGTCGGCAGCGCCCTCCTCAGAGAAGGTGGAGTCGATGTCGGCAGCACCCAGCAGGGCGGTGGAGAGAGAAGCAGCGTCGGAGGACGGCGTGCTGTCCAGCACGGCGTAGATGTCGGGCAGAGCGGCAGAGACGGCAGCGCCGAAGGCGGAGGTCTGCGCTGCGGCGTCAGCGTGGACGGCGGCGTTGTAGCTCTCGGCGGCGGTCTGGGCCAGCTCCAGCATCTGGGTGCTCTGGTCGTCGTCGGCGAAGGCGAAGGTGCTGGTATTGTACAGCGGGATGACGGTGTAGCGGATGTAGACCATATCGTCCTCGAGATGGCTGGTCAGCTCAGCGTCGGAGACGGGGGTCTCGCCGTCGGTGCCGTAGCAGAGGGTGAGCAGGTCGCTGCTCTTGATGAGGATGCGCTCGAACCGCTTGAGGGTGTCGAGGCCGATGCCGTTGGCCTTATAGAGGTCGCCGTTCTGCTCCATCAGCTGGGAGGCGTAGCTGTCGGCCTGTGCCTCCTCGTCGGGGGTCAGCACGCCGCCCAGCGCGTCAAAGCGGGTCTCGATGGCGGCGTAGGACTCGAGGTTCTCGAGGGTCTTCTGGGCCACATAGTCGCTGACCACGGCGGTCTCGCCGGTGGCATCATCGACGGTGATGGTAGCTTTGAGGAAGCTGGACACCTTGGAGGCATCCTGCTCGTCGGAGGCGAGGTCGGCGGCGGTCTGGTAGGCGTCGAACTGAGCCAGCAGATAGAGGCCGGAGGGGATGTCCACATCGCCGATGGTGCCGACGGAATCCGGGGTGGAGAGGCTGCAGCCCACGAGGCCGACGGCCAGTGCGAGGGCGCAGACGAGCGCGATGAGTTTCTTTTTCATAAGTGTACTCCTGATAAAGTTTATTTTTTGCCGGAGGCTTCCTCCTGCGGGGCGGCAAGGATGTCCGCCATCGCCCGGAGGATGCTTTGCAGCAGTTCCAGCGGCTTTTCGTCGGGCTGAAGGACCACTGAGAGGTAGGGCTTGGTACCCGCGCCTGCCGTCACCCGGCCATTGAAGGCGATGAGCAGGCCGCGTATCATGGCGACGTCCAGCGTCTCGACCTGTAAGAGCAGGGTGTCCTTCTTCTGGGTGACTTCGTAGACGCCCACGGCGGCGGCTTGGACCCGCACCAGCGAGACGCTGACAAGGTCGCTGACCGAGGGGGGCGGGTCGCCGTAGCGGTCGATCAGTTCGTCCAGCACGTCGGCGGCGTCCTCGGGGGTCTGGATGGCGGCGATGCGCTTGTAGGCCTCGATGCGGCCCGGGCCGTCGGCGATATACTTCTCGGGGATGAAGGCGTCTACCCGCAGGTCCACGAGGCACTCGCTCTTGTCCCGCTGGATGGGTTCGCCCTTGGCCCGGGCGATGGCCTGTCCCAGCATCTTGACATAGAGGTCGTAGCCCACGGCCTCCATGTGGCCGTGCTGGCTGTGGCCCAGCAGACTGCCTGCGCCGCGAATTTGTAGGTCGCGCATGGCGATGCGGAAGCCGGAGCCGAAGGCTGTGAACTCCCGGATGGCGGAAAGCCGCTTCTGGGCGATGTCGGTGAGGGTCTTGTCCCGCCGGAAGGTGAAGTAGGCGTAGGCTTTCCGGCCAGAGCGGCCCACACGGCCTCTGATCTGGTACAGCTGGGCGAGGCCCATCCGGTCGGCATCCTCGATGATGAGGGTGTTGCAGTTGCGCACGTCGATGCCCGTCTCGATGAGGGTGGTGCAGACGAGGATGTCGATCTCGCCGTTCAGCAGATGCTGCCAGACGGGGTTCAGCTCCTCCTCGGTCATCTTGCCGTGGGCGATGCCCACCCGTGCGCCGGGCACCATCTGGCTGACATGGGCGGCTGTGGACTCGATGTTGTCCACACGGTTGTGGAGATAGTAGACCTGACCGCCCCGGGCCAGCTCCTTCTTCATGGCCTCGGCAAGGATGACGTCGTTATATTCCAGCACGAACGTCTCCACAGGCTGGCGCTCGATGGGGGGCTGTTCGATGGTGGAAAGGTCGCGGATGCCGCTCATGGCCATGTTCAGGGTGCGGGGGATGGGGGTGGCCGAGAGGGTCAGCATATCCACGCCGATGAAGTTCTCCTTCAGCTTCTCCTTGTGCTTGACGCCGAAGCGCTGCTCCTCGTCGATGATGACAAGGCCGAGGTCGTGGAAGCGGACGTCCTTGGAGAGAAGACGGTGGGTGCCGACGACGATGTCCACGCTGCCGGACTGTAAGCCCCGCAGCGTCTCCTTCTGCTGCTTTGCGGTGCGGAAGCGGGAGAGCATCCCGACCTTCACCGGGAAAGCCTCCATGCGGGAGATGATGGTGTTGTAGTGCTGCCACGCCAGCAGGGTGGTGGGGGCGAGGATGGCGCACTGCTTGCCGCCCATGACGCACTTGAAGGCCGCCCGGAGGGCGACTTCGGTCTTGCCGACGCCGACGTCGCCGCAGAGCAGGCGGTCCATGGGCCAGCCTTTTTCCATGTCCTTTTTGATCTCGGCGGTGGCGTTGAGCTGGTCGTCCGTCTCGTCGTACTCGAAGCGGGATTCAAAGTCGCTCTGCCAGTCGCCGTCGGCGGGAAAGGCGTAGCCCGTGGCCTGCCGTCGGCGGGCGTAAAGCTCGATCAGCTCCTGCGCCATCTCCTCAGTGGCCTTTTTCACCTTGGCGCGGGTGCGCTGCCACTCGGTGCCGCCCAGCTTGGCCAGCTTCACCTTTTCTTCGTCGCCGGGGGCGGTATAGCGGCTCAGCAGGTCCAGCTGGGTGACGGGCACATAGAGCACGTCCGAGCCGGAATACTGGATCTTGAGGTAATCCTTTATCGCGCCCTGTACCTCGAGGCGCTGGATGCCCGCATACATACCGATGCCGTGGCTCTGGTGCACCACATAGTCGCCGGGCTTGATGTCCGACAGGCTGGAGAGGGCGTTTTTATTTTTCTTGCGCTTTTTGGCCTCGGCGGCCTCGTCGCCCAGACCGTGGCGCCGGGACGAGAGGACGGCGGCATGGGCAAAGGGGAAGGTGCAGCCTGCCGTGAGGTGGCCGGGCAGGACCTGCACCAGCCCCTTTGCGGGCCGGACGTCCCGGCTCATGCTGACGGCGTAGCCCTTGTCCGCGAGGTCCCGGGTGAGGGCCGCCGCGCCCTTGGGCGTACCGGCAAAGAGGACGACCGCGTACCCCTGTGCCACCAGCGGGTCGAGATCCTCCCGCAGGGAGGCAAGGTCGCCGCCCCAGTTGGGGGCAGCAAAGGCCTCGGCGTTGATGAGGTCTTTGAGTTTGAACTCATTCATGCCCCGCAGGAAGTTCTCGCAGAGCAGGGTGCTTTGTTTCTGGGCTGCGATGGCGAGGTCGTCCATGGTCTGGTAGAGCACATCGAGGCCGGGGCAGAGGACGCCCTCTTCCAGCAGGCCGGTCAGCTCCTCGCTGCGGCGGAATTCGGTGGCCTTCTGGGCGTCCCGGATGCCGCCCACCTCGTCGAGGATGAAGATGGGGCTGCGGAGATGGTCAAGGAGGGTGGCGGGCGTCTCATACCGAAGGCCGTAGTATTTGTCCATGGCCTCGGGCATGACGCCGCTGTCCAGCTGGGCAAGGTCGGCCTCCATCGCCTTTTCAAGGGCGGTGCGGCGCTTGCCCCGGGCTTTTTTCTGGGCGGCGCGGAGGGCGTCCGCCGTGTCGGCGGTGCTGCCGAACAGCACCTCACGGGCAGGGGAAAGATAAATTTTCTCGAGTGCGCCGTCCCGCCGCTGGGTCAGCAGGTCGAAGGAGGCCAGAGAGTCGATCTTATCGTCCCAGTATTCCACACGGGCGGGCTGGTGCATATCCGGGGCGTAGATGTCCACGATGTCGCCCCGGACGCTGAACTGGCCCGGGCCGTCCACCTGACTGCGCCGCACATACCCGGCGGCGAAGAGCCGCTCCACCAGCGCTTCCCGGTTGTAGACCATGCCGGGCTTGAGGGTGAGGGTGTTTTTCAGGAACTCATCCTGCGGCACCGTGTATTGGAGCAGGGCTTCGGCGGGGACGCAGACGGCCTGCAGCCGTCCGCCCGCCAGTGCGCCCAGCACCGACAGCCGCCGGTACTCGTACTCGCGGCCCGCGCCCTCCACGGGGCGGAGCATGAAGTCCCGGGGCGGGAATACCGCCGCCGAAAGGCCCAGCGTCTTGAGGTCGTCGGCGAAATGGGTGGCCTCGGCCTCGCCGGGGGTGACGATGCAGAGGACGCGGCCTGTGTCCTTCTGGAGGGAGGCGTAGAGCAGCGCCCGGCCCGCCGGAGGCAGGCCGAACAGTGCCGCCGGCCCCGGCGACGCAAGGCTGGCCGCGATCTTCTGGTATTCAGGGGTGCTTTTCAGGAGCGCTTCGTACATGGGAGACCTCCTTTCTGGTGGGGTTAAACCTCTCCGTCACGGCTGACGCCGTGCCACCTCCCCTATCGAGGGGAGGCTTTGGCATACCGGAAAACTTTACCTCTTCGCCAGAGGCTCCCCTCGGTAGGGGAGCTGTCGAGCGAAGCGAGACTGAGAGGTTGCGTCAAGCGGAGCTTTACCCGTTATACTTGCTCTGCGCCAGACCGAGCTTGCCGTCCATGATGAGCTTGGCGGCGGCTTCGAGGTCGGGCAGGCGGTCGGCGAGGGCTTTGGCGTCGTCGGGCGGGAACTTGCCCAGCACCCAGTCGGCAAGGTCGTAGTCCGGGCGGGGCTTTGCGCCCACCCCGATGCGGATGCGGGGGAAGTTTTCGCCGCCGAGGCGGGCGATGATGCTCTTGAGGCCGTTGTGGCCGCCTGCCGAGCCGGAGGGCCGGATGCGCAGCTTGCCGGGGCTTTGGGTGATGTCGTCGCAGAGGACGATGACGTGGTCGGCGGGGATCTTGAAGAAGCCCGCCAGCGGGGCGATGGAGTCGCCCGAGAGATTCATATAGGTCAGGGGCTTGAGGAGCACGACCTTATGACCGTCCACCTCGCCCTGCCCCCACAGACCCTGAAACTTGGTCTTGGAGACGGAGATGCCCCATCTGCCCGCCAGATCGTCCAGCGCGGAAAAGCCTGCGTTGTGGCGGGTGCCGTCGTATTTTGGCTCCGGGTTGCCGAGGCCGGCAATGAGCCAGATGTCATTGGTATTCATACTGTATTCTGCCTTTTTGTGTCTGAGCTGCTTTTCGAACAGTATATTATTATAACATACGCGCGCGCAAAAAGATACACAAAAAGCGCAAAAAAGCCGCCGTGCGGGCGACACGGCGGCGTGGGGAGCGGGGGTCAGCCCTGCTCCTGTTCCAGCTTCTGCTTTTTTGCAATGTACGCTTCCATCTTCGGCTCGGCCCAGCCGTCGAGGTTGGTCTGGCGCTCGCGGGCGATGCCAAGTGCCTGCGGGGGCACGTCTTTGGTGATGGTGCTGCCGGCGGCGGTGTAGGCTCCGTCGCCAATGGTGACGGGGGCCACGAGGTTGGTGTTGCAGCCGATGAAGCAGTAGTCGCCAATGGTCGTGCGGAACTTATCCTTGCCGTCGTAGTTGCAGGTGACGGTGCCGCAGCCGAAGTTGCAGTATTTGCCCACATCGCTGTCGCCGATGTAGGTCAGGTGGCTGACGGTATTGCCCCGGGCGAAGCTGGAGTTCTTCGTCTCAACGTAAGCGCCCAGATGCACGCCGTAGCCGGTGACGGTGTTGATGCGGACATGGGTAAAGGGGCCGATGTTGTTGTGGGGGCCGAGATGGCTGCTGTAGACCTGACTTGCGTTGACGGAGGTGCCCTCGTCCACGGTGCTGTCCTCGATGAGGGTGTTGGGGCCGATGACGCAGCCTGCGCCGATGACCGTCCGGCCCTTCAGGATGGTACCCGCGAGAATGACAGCGCCCGGGGCGATGACGACCTCGGGGTCGATCTCGACACTGCGGCTGCGGATGTCCACGCCGTTTGCGATGTGGCGCAGCAGCACCTCTTCACGCTGTGCCTCGGCGGCGTCGAGCTTGGCCTTTGCGGCGGCCAGTGCGGATGCATCGATATTCTGCATAAGGAAAAACCTCCTCCAACTCTGCCTTTCGCAGAAGCCAAACAGACTGCGACGGCCTCTGCGGAAGAGGGATTGTTGTATCCAAGATAAAAGAAATTCGAAAAGAAGAAAGACAAACAAAAGGGGCAACGAGTTTAATGGATAGAAAGTTGTATCCAACTGCCCAAAAGTGGCGTCAAAACTCGAAAATCCTCTTCAAATCTTTCCCATTTTATATTACCGAAAAAGAGAGTAAAATGCAAGAGTTTGCACAAAAAATATCAAACAAATTCGGTGATTTGCCCGATGGAATGGGCGCGAAATTCTGGTATAATAGTTTAGCATTCACAGAGAAATGTTTATCGTATGACAAGACAGAGCATCGATAAGACCGCCGGAGCATCGCGCCGGGGGCCATCATTTGGGAGGTAAACACGCATGAGCAAAAAGTATCTGTACTACTTCAGCGAAGGCAACGATGCCTTTGGCGGCGACAAGGTTACCATGAAGAACATTCTGGGCGGCAAGGGCGCTGGTCTGGCTGAGATGACTGCAGCCGGCATGCCGGTCCCGCAGGGCTTCACCATCACCACGGAAGCCTGCACCCAGTACTACGCAGACGGCCGTCAGATCAACGACGAGATCACCGCTGACATCTTCGAGCACGTCAAGGGCCTCGAGAAGATCACCGGCAAGACCTTCGGCGACAACGAGAACCCGCTGCTGGTCTCCGTCCGCTCCGGCGCACGTCAGTCCATGCCCGGCATGATGGACACCATCCTGAACCTCGGCCTGAACGACGAGGCAGTCGAGGGTCTGGCCAAGAAGACCAACAACGCCCGTTTCGCATACGACTGCTACCGCCGCTTCGTGCAGATGTTCGCCGACGTCGTCATGATGGTCCCGAAGAGCCTGTTCGAGGTCGAGATCGATAAGATGAAGGAAGCCAAGGGCGTCAAGAACGACGTTGACCTGACTGCCGAGGACCTGAAGGAGCTGGTCGGCACCTTCAAGAAGATCTACGAGGACAACGAGGGCAAACCCTTCCCGCAGGATCCCAAGGATCAGCTGATCGAGGCCGTCAAGGCTGTCTTCCGCAGCTGGGACAACCCCCGTGCAAACGTCTACCGTAAGATGAACGAGATCCCCTACGAGTGGGGCACCGCTGTCAACGTCCAGCAGATGGCCTTCGGCAACTCCGGCGACCGCTCCGGCACCGGCGTCGCATTCACCCGTGACCCCGCCACCGGCGCAAAGAAGCTGATGGGCGAGTACCTGATCAATGCACAGGGCGAGGACGTCGTTGCTGGTGTCCGCACTCCGTCCCCCATCAGCCACCTGCACGAGCAGATGCCTGAGGTGTACGATCAGTTCGTTGAGATCGCAACCCGTCTGGAGAACTACTTCCGCGATATGCAGGATATGGAGTTCACCATCGAGGACGGCCACCTGTATATGCTGCAGACCCGCAACGGCAAGCGTACCGCTCAGGCTGCCCTGCAGATCGCCTGCGATCTGGTGGACGAGGGCATGATCACCGAGCAGGAGGCTGTCCTGCGCGTTGAGCCCAAGCAGCTGGATACCCTGCTGCATCCCCAGTTCGATGCTGCTGCTCTGAAGGCTGCCGAGGTCGTCGGCAAGGGTCTGGCAGCTTCTCCCGGTTCTGCCTGCGGCCAGATCGTCTTCACCGCCGAGGAGGCTGAGGAGATGGTCAAGTCCGGCAAGATGAAGAAGGTCGTTCTGGTCCGTCTGGAGACCTCTCCCGAGGACATCGTCGGTATGCAGGTGTCTCAGGGTATCCTGACCGTCCGCGGCGGCATGACCAGCCACGCAGCCGTTGTTGCCCGTGGTATGGGCACCTGCTGTGTCTCCGGCTGCGGCAACGACAACGAGGTGAAGATCGACGAAGAGGCTAAGACCTTCGAGATCAACGGCCACAAGTTCGTCGAGGGCGACTGGATCTCCATCGACGGCTCCACCGGCAACATCTACGGCGAGCAGGTCGCAACCGTCGCCGCTACCGGCAACAAGAACTTCAACCGCTTTATGGGCTGGGCAGACGCTGCTCGTCAGCTGCTGGTCATGACCAATGCGGATAACCCGCGCGACGCACAGCAGGCAGTGGATCTGGGTGCTGAGGGCATCGGCC
>ERZ1027044.289-NODE-289-length-30519-cov-11.779609_pt1 | contig 30519 bp, 26 predicted proteins | sample MGYA00519433_ERZ1027044 | MGnify/ENA primary metagenome ERZ1027044 (study PRJEB26926, sample SAMN06164589) | human gut metagenome | biome: ENVO:00009003; feature: ENVO:2100002; material: ENVO:00002003 | host: Homo sapiens | place: USA | collected 2012 ... | reverse complement strand
GCTCCTTGCCGGTGCCCAGATCCTTTGCGCTGACCTTCACGATGCCGTTTGCATCAATATCGAAGGTGACTTCGATCTGAGGCACGCCGCGGGGAGCCGGAGCGATGCCGTCCAGATGGAAGACGCCGAGGCTCTTGTTGTCCCGTGCGAACTCACGCTCGCCCTGCAGGACGTTGATCTCAACCGAGGGCTGGTTGTCCGCAGCAGTCGAGAAGACCTGGCTCTTGTGGGTGGGGATGGTGGTGTTGCGCTCGATGATCTTGGTGCAGACGCCGCCCAGAGTCTCGATGCCGAGGCTCAGAGGAGTGACATCCAGCAGCAGCAGACCCTTGACGTCGCCCTGCAGGACGCCGCCCTGAATGGCAGCACCGACAGCCACGCACTCATCGGGGTTGATGCCCTTGAACGGCTCGCAGTTCAGCTCTTTCTTGACTGCATCGTAGACGGCGGGGATACGGGTGGAGCCGCCGACCATCAGGACCTTCTTCAGGTCCGATGCGCGCAGGCCTGCATCCTGCAGAGCCTTGCGGACAGGGGTCATGGTGCGATCGACCAGATCCGCAGTCAGCTCGTTGAACTTTGCGCGGGTCAGGGTCATGTCGAGGTGCTTGGGGCCGGTAGCGTCGGCGGTGATGAAGGGCAGGTTGATCTGGGTGCTCATTGCGCTGGACAGCTCGATCTTTGCCTTCTCGGCAGCCTCCTTCAGGCGCTGCGCGGCCATCTTATCCTTGCGCAGGTCGATGCCGTTCTCGGTCTGGAAGGCGTCTGCCATCCAGTCGATGATGCGCTGGTCGAAGTCGTCGCCGCCCAGATGGGTGTCGCCGTTGGTGGCCAGAACTTCGGTGACGCCGTCGCCCATCTCGATGATGGAGACATCGAAGGTGCCGCCGCCCAGATCGTAGACCATGATCTTCTGGTCATCTTCCTTATCGATGCCGTAGGCCAGAGAAGCGGCGGTCGGCTCGTTGATGATACGCTTGACGTTCAGGCCGGCGATGGTGCCTGCGTCCTTGGTGGCCTGACGCTGGCTGTCGTTGAAGTAGGCAGGAACGGTGATGACAGCCTCGGTGACAGGCTCGCCCAGATAAGCCTCAGCGTCAGCCTTCAGCTTCTGCAGGATCATCGCGCTGATCTGCTGGGGGGTGTACTCCTTGCCGTTCAGGGTCACCTTGTGGTCGGTGCCCATCTGACGCTTGATGGAGGACACGGTGTTCTCGGGGTTGGTGATGGCCTGACGCTTTGCGACCTGACCGACCAGACGGTCGCCGGTCTTGGTGAAGCCAACAACAGACGGGGTGGTGCGTGCGCCCTCAGAGTTTGCGATGACGACAGGCTCGCCGCCCTCCATGACAGCCACGCAGCTATTCGTAGTACCAAGGTCAATACCAATGATTTTGCTCATAAATGAAGTCTCCTCTCAAAAGAACTTGTTTATCTCATGCTCGATGTGTGAAGCGGATGTCTTATCTTCAAAACCCTTGCGGGTCTCTGCGATGTCACTCGGCCACCACGACGGTCGCGTGGCGGACGATCTTGTCGCCCAGCTTGTAGCCCTTCTGGTACACCGTGATGACGGTGCCGCTCTCCTGCCCGTCCGGGGCGGGGATCTGCTGGACGGCGTTCATGATGTTGGGGTCGAAGGGCTTGCCCAGCGCCTCGATCTCCTCCACATGGAGGGTATCCAGCGCCTTGGCAGCCTTATCCAGCGTCATGATGACGCCCTTCTTGTAATTCTCGTCGGTGGTGGGAGCGTTGGCCGCCATCTCCAGCGTGTCAAGGATGGGGATGATCTGATTCACGGCAAAGGACACACCATCGTTGAACTTCTGGTCAGCCTCGCGGGTGGAGCGCTTGCGGTAGTTCTCGTACTCCGCTGCCATCCGCAGCAGCTGGTCTTTTGCCTGTGCGGCATTCTTCTCGGCCGTATCGAGCTTCGCCTTCACGGCGTCCATCTCGCGGGCCTTCTTGTTGAACCAGCCATCTTTCTTCTTGGCGTCTGCCGGTTCTGCCTCGGCCTCCTGCTCGGGGGCTGCGGCGGTCTCGGGCGCTTCCTGAGGTGCGGCTTCGGTCTCCTTCGCTTCCTGCTCGGGAGCTTCTGCCGTCTTCTTCGTCTCTTCGCTCATTCCAGATCCTCCTTATATATCACAGTCCGCCGGGGTGCGGCCATCTGCGGGGTGTCTTTTCGTTTGCCGCTCATACCCTCGCCAAGCTCATCGGCGAAGAGGTGGAGCAGCGGCATCAGCTTCTGGAAGGGCATCCGGGTCGGCCCGATGAGGGCCACCGTGCCCCACAGCCCGCCGCCCACAAGGTAGCGGTCGCTGACGATGCACAGGCCGGGGATCTGAGGCTCCAGATCCTCGCCCAGCAGCACGCTCTCACTGCGCTCTGCCGGGGGTGCGATGATGTGGGCGGCCTGCTCCTCGTCATTCAGCAAGGTGAGGATGTCGCCCACCCTGCCCTCCAGCTGAGGCCAGTCCAGCAGGTGCTGCTCACCGCCCAAGAATACATGGGGCTGTGCGGAGTCCTGCAAAATCGCGGCTGCGGCGCTGATGACCGGCACAAGCTCCGGGTCGATCTGGCTGCACAGCTCGGCGAGCAGTCGGCTCGAAAGATCCACCGGCGCAACGAAGGTCAGGTTGCGGTTGAGCAGCGCGGCCAGCGCAGCGGCATTCTCCCGGGAAAGCCCGGTGCGGACCCGCGCCACACGGGTGCGGACGTAGCCTGCCGTCGTGACGGCCAGCACAGCCGCCGCGCTGCGGCCCACCTGAACGACTTCGTAGTGGGCGACGCAGAGGTCTTCGGCGCAGGGGGTGCTGACCGCAGCGGTGCAGCCGCTGATGGCGGCCAGCGCCTTGGCGGCACCCTGTGCCAGCTTTTCCGGCTCATGGTCAAGGCTGGCGAAGACGGCCTCCACCCGGGCGCGGGTCACGCGATCCAGCGGCTGGTCGTCGGTCAGCAGATTGTCGAGATAATAACGGTAGCCCTTGGCACTGGGGACACGGCCCGCGCTGGTGTGGGGCTGCTCCAGCAGACCCAGCTTGGTCAGCGCCGCCATTTCGTTGCGCAGCGTGGCGCTGGACACGGCCATATCAAAATAGTTTGCCAGCACACTGCTGCCCACAGGCTCGCCCTCGAGGCCATACAGCGCCACGATCGCCTGCAAGACTCGCTGCTTGCGTGCATCCATCGTCATAGCGCCTGCCTCCTTCTTGGCTTTTGTTTCTTTAGCACTCCATCTTCCTGAGTGCTAAGACCATTATAGCCAAAATTTTTTCCCTGTCAATAGCTTCTCGAAAAAGTTTATAAAGATTCATAATTCTGTCATAAAACCAGCGGGAGACCCCCTTTCCGGTATAAAGAGAGCTTCCCGCTTGACAACGCCCGGCAGGGCGGCTATACTTATTTATAGAAAAGGCGCTGTCTGCAACATGGCCAGCTCCTTACCCGTATGTCAAAAAAGATTGACTGACAGAGTGTGGGAACTTAGGCGGTCAATCTTTTTTGTTATGTTCTCTATCCTCGTGAGAAATCTTCCAAGTGATCTCGAAAGTCACGTGGACGGCATCGACGAGCAGCACCAGCAAGCTGATGATGACCGCCAGCAGCGCAAAGGTTTCTGTCAGAGACATGACACATCCCTCCCTTCACCGACAGACGGCTCCGGGAAAGGTTTTTTGCTAACAAAAAAGGTCCATTCCCGGACGCCTGCTTCGCTCCAAAGAGTAAAACAAATCGTCAGGGTAAGGAAGCTTGACCACCTGCATTTGCAGACAGCGCCTCGCTGCCAGAGGCAGCATCCAAAGGATACCATAAAAAGCGCGTGAGCACAAGGTTTCACGCGCTTTTTATGCTTTTATAGCCTCATTCCTCCATCTGCTTTGCCAGAAACGCCGCCGCCACGGCCACGGCCTTCTGCTGGGCGGGGTCAGGCTGCTGGGCGCGATCCTCGGCCAGCAGCCCGACGACCCCGGTGACATCCCCCGCTGCGATGATGGGCCACGCGCAGAGCAGAGGCCGCAGCGAGCCCTCACAGGGCAGCAGGACGTGCTCCGGGTCGCCCTCGCTGAGATAGGGCTTGCGGGACTCCATCACCCGTTCCAGCGGCTGGCTGACACTACGGTCGGCAAGGTCGCGCCGGCCTGCCCCTGCGGCGGCGAGGATGCGGTCGCGGTCGGCCACGAAGGCCGTAAGGGCAAAGCTTCGGCTCAGCACCTCCACATACTGCACCGCCACCCCGTGCAGCTCCCCCACCGGGGAATACTTCTTGAAGATGACCTCGCCCTCGCCGGTGGTGAAGATCTCGAGGGGGTCGCCGCGGCGGATGCGCTGGGTGCGGCGGATCTCCTTCGGGATGACCACCCGGCCCAGCTCATCGATGCGGCGGACGATTCCGGTTGCTTTCATCTGGTGTACCTTCCTTCCCATTCTTTGCTTTCGGATGCGGTACAGTTATTATGTGGAAACGAGAGGGAAATATACACCTGCCCGCCCTCTGTTTGCCAAACCGGAGCGGCTATGATACAATGAACTCATCTCAGAAGCTGGTTTGCTTCTGAACACAGCTTCTTGGAAAGGATGGACAGAGGATGCAGCATATCCTTGTTTTAGGCGGCGGCGCAGCGGGTCTGGCCGCTGCGCTGGCGGCAGCGCAGACCGCCAAGGGCAGCGCCCGCATCACCGTACTGGACAGAAACGCAAAGGTGGGCAAAAAGCTTCTGGCCACCGGCAACGGGCGCTGCAACCTCGACAACCGGGACATCTCGCCCGAGCGGTATTTCACCAGCAGCCCCAAGGCCCTGCGCCGCCTGCTGGACGCCGTGAACGAGGCCGCGCCGCTGGCGTGGTTCGAGGGCCTCGGCCTCTACCCCCGCACCGACGAGGCCGGGCGGGTGTACCCCTACTCCAATCAGGCGGCAGACGTGCTGGCCCTGCTGGAACACCATCTGGCCGCGCTTGGCGTCGAGCTTCGCACCGGCTGCACCGTCCGGAGCCTGAGCCAGAGCCGGGGCGGCTACGACCTCCAGTTCGAGACCGAAGCGGGCCGCGAAAGTCTGCGGGCCGATGCCGTCATCTGCGCCATGGGCGGCGAAGCCGGGCCGCAGTTTGGCACCGACGGCTTCGGCACCCGGTTCGCCGCCCAGTGCGGCGGGCGGATGGCCCCCCTCTACCCCTGCCTGACGGCCTTACAGTGCGCCCACCCCCGTAAGTCGCTGGCCGGCATCCGGGCCAAGGGCTGCGCCAGCCTGTTGGACGGCACCGATGGCCGGGTGCTTGCCCGGGAAATGGGCGAGGTGCAGTTCACCGATTACGGACTCTCCGGCATCTGCATCATGCAGCTGTCGGGCCTGCTGGCCCCGGGCCGCGGCCCGAAGCAGCCCGTCGTAGCCCTCGACCTCTTCCCCGCCCTGAGCGAAGCGGAGCTGTCCGCCCTCTTCGCCCGGCGGGCCGGGCTTCTGGGCGGCGCTGCGGAGTTCTGGCTGGGGCTTCTGCCCGCAAAGCTGGGCCGCGCCCTCTGGGCCGACGCCGGGCTGCCCGAAGACGCCCGCGCCCTGCCCGCTTCGGCGTGGCCGAAGCTCGCCGCCGCGGCCAAGTGCTGGCGGTTCGAGGGGCTGACCCCCTGCGGCTGGAAGCAGGCCCAGACGACCGGCGGCGGACTGCTGCTGGACGAGGTGGAGGACGACTTCCAGTTCAAGGGCTGTCCGGGCCTTTACTTTGTGGGCGAGACGCTGGACTGCGCGGGCAGCTGCGGCGGCTACAACCTCCACTGGGCCTTCGGCAGCGGCATCCTCGCCGGCCGGTCGGCGGCGAAGCGCCGCCCCGCCCCTGCCCCCCGGAAAAAGAAAAAGACCTGAAGCAGCACAAGACCCCGGAGGGCATTTCTCCGGGGTCTTGTTTTCTGCGTTATTCGTTCGCCGCTTTCTCCAGCTCTGCGGCCTCGGCGGCAGCTTCCGCCTCTTCTTCCTTCTGATACTCCGCAAAGGCCGACCACATCGGCTCGATGTCCTCGCCCCGGACGCGGCGGGCGAAGTAGTTCTTGGTGATGTCCACCACAGTGCCGGACAGCGCCAGCACGCCGATGAGGTTCGGGATCATCATCAGGCCGTTGAAGGTGTCGGAGAGGTCCCACGCAAGGCCCAGCTTCATGGTCGCGCCCACGACGGTCATACCCACGAAGACGACCTTATAGATGCGGCTGCCTGCCGTGCCGAAGAGGTACTCGACGGCCTTGGTGCCGTAATGACTCCAGCCGAGGGTGGTGGAGTAGGCAAACAGCAGGATGGACACCGCGATGAACTTGGGGCCGAAGCTGCCGAACGCCGCCGTGAAGGCCTGCCCCACCAGTGCATTGTCCTGCACTCCCGCAAGGACAGCGCCGCTCTCGAGGTCTACCACGCCGGTGGTCAGGATGACGAGGGCCGTCAGGGTGCAGACCACGATGGTATCGGCAAAAACCTCGAACACGCCCCACATTCCCTGATGCACCGGTTCTTTGACGTTGGAGGCCGAGTTGACCATGACCGCAGAGCCGAGTCCGGCTTCGTTGGAGAACGCGCCCCGCTTGAAGCCCCATGTGATGGTCTGGCTGATGCCGTAGCCCAGCGCGCCGCCGCCTGCGGCGTTCAGATTGAATGCGCCCCGGAGGATCGCCGCCAGCGCCGCCGGGATATTGCCTGCGTGCATGACCACGATGATGAGCGCGCCCGCGATGTAGAACAGGGCCATCAGGGGCACCAGCTTCTCGGTGACAGCGGCCACCCGCTTGAGTCCGCCGATGACGATGAGGGCCGTGACCACCATCAGCGCAAGGCCGGTGGCAAGGTAGGGCAGATGGAACGCGGCGTTCATGTTGCCCGCGATGGAATTGATCTGGCTCATGTTGCCGATGCCGAAGGACGCAAGGATGCAGAAGCAGGCGAACAGGGCGGCCAGCACCCTGCCCACCGTCTTACAGCCGGGCTTTGCGCCCAGACCGTCCGTTAAGTAATACATCGCGCCGCCGGACCACTCGCCCTTCTCGTTCCTGCGGCGGTAGTAGACGCCCAGCACGTTCTCGGCGAAGCTGGTCATCATGCCCAGCAGCGCCATGACCCACATCCAGAAGATGGCCCCCGGGCCTCCCGAGACGATGGCCGTGGCCACGCCCACGATGTTGCCGGTGCCGATGGTGCCCGCCAGCGCCGTGCACATGCTCTGGAACTGGCTGATGGCCATGTCCTCCTTGCTGGTGTGGGCGGTGACGTCCTTATTGGTAAAGATGGCGCCGATGGTGTGCCGGAGCCAGTAGCCCATCCTCCGGAACTGGAAAAAACCGGTGCGGATGCTGAGCCAGAGGCCGGTGCAGAACAGCAGCGCCAGACCGAACGGCCCCCAGACGAAGCCGTTGACCACGTTGTTGATCCGCGTGACGATGTCTACCATAGGAATCCTCCTCCAAATATCCCAAACAAAATGCGGGCAGAACCTCTTTCCCAAAGGCTCTGCCCGCAAAAAACGCAGCGTATGACTCCGCGCAGGATATGCTTCCTGCACAAAAGACGTTTGCTCTGTCCTTCTGCCTGAGAGATCGGCCCATTCGGCCTTACACCTTCGGCACCCGCTTTCTGCGGGCTTCTCCAGAGTGCGGCGCACCCGGCGCACCGGGCGGCACATCTTGTGATTTCGTTCTCCCTTTATGCACAGCTGTGCACAGTAGAAAAACTTTATCATATTTTCGGCTTCTTGGCAAGCCTTTCACCGCATTTTACGCTCCGGTTTCATCTTTTATTCCGGAAGGTGAATTTTATTTTGGTATGACTTTCTCTTGTCTTTATCGGTCGATGGGCGGCACATCGTCGGGGCTGCCCAGCGCGTCCAGCCACTCCTCAGCCTTCAGCTGGGGCGGCAGGTGGGGCACCGGCTCACCGTCCGGGTCATCGTCGGGCGGGGGCACGAGGTCTTCCGGGCCTTCCGCGCCCTCAAAGCCGTGGGCGAGGCCGTCCGGGCTGGCATCGCCGTCACGGCGGGCGGTTTCGCAGCAGTCCAGACCCTCGTAGGCACTGGCGGGGCCGAGGTCGAGCCAGAAGTCCTCCCGCTCTTCCTTGCTGGGGGTATCATCGAATTTCATAGCGTTTCCCTCCTTTTCTGCATAAAGCTTCCCCCGCCCGGCCATGCTTTATGCAGTTTTTTGCAGGGAGGCAGAGGAATGAACGCAAAAGGTTGGAGGCCCTTCTGGGCCGCGCTGCTGGCAGGGCTGCTGGTGCTGGTGCCTCTGGTGGGCGGGACCGTCCTGCTCACCCGCCGCACTCTGCGGACAAAGCTGGCCTCCCGCCCTCAGAGCGGTGTGGCCATCCGACAGCCCAAGGAGGAAAACCGCCTGAGCCTGCTGGTCTGCACCGCCCCCACCGAGACGACAGCCCCCGGCTTCCTGCTGCTCTACCTCAGCGCCAGCCAGAACTGCATCCATGCGCTGGCCCTGCCCGGGGAGCTGACCGTCCCCTTCGGGACGGACGAAGCCGCTCTCGCCGACTGCTACCGGGCGGCAGGCCCGGCCCGCTGCCGGGAAGCACTGCTCTCTGCCCTCGCCCTGCCTGAGGACACCCACTACCTCGCCCTTGCGCCCTCGGTCTTACAGGCCATCGCTGACCGGTACGGGGCGCTCCGGGTGGGCTTTTCGGGCGCGCTGACCGCCGATGAGCTGGCCCGCACCGGCTGCAGCGCCAATGTGCAGGCCCTTTCAGCCCGGGAGGCGGAAGCGCTGCTCAGCGGGATGGAGGGCGTCGTCCCTCCGGCCCACAAAGCAGCCGCCCGGGCAGCGGTGTGGGACGCCTTCTTCCGGCAGGAGCTGGAGCTTCTGCCCGCCACCCTGCCCGACGCCCTGCGCACCCACAGTCCGAGCCTGCTCACCGACCTGACGGCACAGGACCTGCTCATCTTAGAGGATACGCTGGAATTTCTCGCCGACCGCACAGCCTCCGTCCATGCCGAGGCGCTGCCCGGGGATTGGGATGCCGACGCCGGGCGTTACACCCTTACCGAAGACTCCCGCGCCGCCGTGCAGACCCTCTTCAACGTCTCTCCCACCGACGGGCAGCTCTCGTCCGCCAGCGAGCCATAGCCCAGCACCAGCGTGCCGACCGGAGCGGCTCCGCCGCCGGTGAGGTCGTAATCGCTCAGGAGGCTGAGCCGGACGCCCTCGGCCTCGGCGGCGGCCCGGAGGGCGTCATCCGGGGGCGGGTCCCGCAGCTCGGCCAGCAGATGCAGGCCGGTGTGCAGCCCCGTCAGATGCAGCTCCTCGGGCGCGAAGGCCTCCTGCAGCGCCGCCGTCAGGGCGTCCCGCCGGGCCTTGTAGGCCACCCGCTCCCGGGCCAAGTGGCGGGTGAAGTAGCCTCCGGTGATGAAGCGGGCCAGCGTCTGCTGCTCGAAGCGGCTCACGGTACTGGAGTAGAGCCGATACTTCGCGTGCCACGCGGGCAGAAGCTGCTCGGGCAGCACCATATAGGCGATGCGGATGCTGGGCGCGAGGCTGCGGGAGCAGGTGGAGAGGTAGACCACCGGCCCGTCGGCCCCGGCCATCCCCTGCAGGCTGGGCAGCGGGCGGGTGTCGAAGCGGAACTCGGAGTCGTAGTCGTCCTCGATGATATACCGCCGGCCCGGGCAGCGGGCGGCCCAGTGGAGCAGCTCGGCCCGGCGTCCGGCCGGCATGGTGACGCCTGTGGGGAACTGATGGCTGGGGGTGACGTAGCAGACCGCCGCGCCGGAGTCCGACAGCGCCCGGATGGAAAGTCCATCCTCGTCCACCGGCAGGCAGCAGCAGGCCACGCCGTTGTTTTCCAGCACCTGCTTTGCGCGGGGGTAGCCGGGATTCTCCACCGCCGCCGGCCCGGGCAGAAGCGGGGCCAGCAGCCCCAGCAGGTACTCAAGGCCCGCTCCCACGACGATCTGGTGCGCACCGCACCGGACGCCCCGGTACTCTTCGAGGTAGCCCGCCAGCGCCTGCCGCAGCGCAAGGTCGCCCTGCGCATCGCCGTGGGTCAGCAGCTCGGGCGACGAATACAGCAGCTCCTTTTGCAGCCGCGCCCACGTCCGGAAGGGGAACAGCCCCGGGTCCACGCCCCGGGTGGAGAGGTCATAGCGGATGGGCCGCTGTTTCGGCACAGCCTCAGCCTTCGGCGGCGCGGCGGGCGCGGCGCTCTCGGGCAGAGCCAGATACTCCTGTACATAAAAGCCGCTCCGCTCCCGCGCCTCCAGATAGCCCTCCGCTGCCAGCATCTGATAGGCCGCGTCCACCGTGTTCACCGAGACGGAAAGCTCTACCGCCAGACGCCGCTTGCCGGGCATCCGCGTCCCCGCCGGGACAGCTCCCGTCCGCATCTCGGCGGCGAGGCTGCGGTAGAGCTGCTCATAAAGCGGCACATCGGATGCCGCGTCCAGCGCTGTCGTCAAATGGACCATAAAAAGCCCCTCCTTTTCAGCCAGTGTGCCAAACTGACCCCATAAAAAATCTTTGTTCTGGGTATTTGCACGGGGCCAGTTTTGCGTATAATAGGAGCATACCCGCAAGAACCAAAAAAGTCAATCGGTTTTGTGGGTTTTTCGTAAAATGGGAGGGAAAAATCATGTCTACCACTGCAATGTGGCTGCTTCTGGCAGTCGTTGTCATCGTGATCGTCTTTGCAAGTGTGCTCTACAAGCGCACCTTCACCGTCCACGAGCTGGCGCTCACCGGCGTCATGGCCGCTCTGAGCCTCGTGGCCTACTTATTCTTCCGGGTGCCCTTCTACGGCGGCTCCTCGTTCCATCTGGGCAATACCTTCACGGCCCTGACCGCCCTGCTGCTGGACGGCGTATCCGGCGGTCTGGCCGGTGCCATCGGTCTGGCTCTGGCCGACATCCTCGCCGGCGACCCGGGCTATGCCGTCACCACTTTCATCCTGAAGTTCCTCATCGGCATCACCTGCGGCGCAGTGGCCCACAAGGTCTTCAAGCTCCGCGAGCTGGATAAGCACGCCCCCGGCTATCTCGTCAAAGTGACCGCCGCCGCTGCCTCCGGCCTGCTGCTGAACGTCTTTACCGACCCGTTCCTCGGCTACTTCCGCAATGTATATATCTTCGGTCAGGATTACACCATCGCCAAGGCCCTGACCAAGATCACCGGCGGCGTCACCTTCGTCAACAGCGTGGCCTCCACCGTCTGCGTCGTTCTCCTCTATCTGGCCCTGCGCCCGGCGCTGGAGCGTGCGAACCTTCTGCCCAAGGCCGAGAAGAAGGCGGGAAACAAGTAACCAACTCCATCCCTGTCTGATGTACTCATAAAGCGAAAAAGGCATCTGCCCCTGCGGACAGATGCCTTTTTCGTTTATTTCTTTTCAAATACGAGGAACCGGAACGAGATGTCAGTGGTCAGCTCCGGCAGCGCCGCAAGGCGGGCTGCACCATCCCGGGGCGTTTTCCAGTAGTAGGGCGTCATGGCGAAAAGGGCTTCCAGCTGTCCGGCCGGCACCGTGATGCGGCCGGACACTTCCCGCTCCCCGACGGCCTCAAAGCCCGGATATTCCACTTCCTGCACCGGATTTTTGTAGGGCTTTTCGTAGAGGACGGCCTTCATCTGAAAGAGGTGCTCCGGGCCGGGCACGGCGTAGATGAGCCGCCCGCCCGGGCGCAGCACCCGGAGGAACTCCTCCTGCGCGAAGGGCGAAAAGCAGTTGAGCAGGACATCGGCCCATCCCGTGCGCACCGGCTGATGGAAGCTGGACGCCACGGCGTACCAGGCCGAGGGCAGGGCCTTTGCGGCCAGACGCACTGCATGCTTTGCGATGTCGAAGCCTGCCAGTTCCAGCGGACGGCCCGCCTCCCCGAACTGCCGGGCGATGCAGCGGTCATACCAGCCCTCGCCGCAGCCCGCGTCCAGCAGGCGGAGCGGCCCGTTTGCGGCGGGCTGGCCGTACATAAGGCACAGCTCCCCCAGCGCCTGCCCGAAGATGCCATAGTAGCCCGCGCTCAGGAACGCGCGGCGGGCGGCTACCATCTCTTTGCTGTCGCCGGGGGCTTTCGTGCGGGTGTTCTGCACCGGCAGCAGATGCCAGTAGCCCTCTTTTGCCCGGTCGAAGCTGTGGCCGGAGGGGCATTTCAGCGCATTCTCCCCGGCAAGCGGTGCGCCGCACAGCGGGCAGCACCACGGAGCGAATCCCTCTGCCATCACACTTCCTCGCTGTGGTCCTCGATGGGGGCCGTCGCGCCGCCGTGGGCGTTCATATACTCCTCAAAGCTGGTGAACTTCTGCTGCGGCGGGCGGCGGCTGATGAGCATAAGGCCCGGGTCTTCGTCTTTTCCCGGCGCGTTGCTGCGGCTGCGGCCGTTGTTCCGGCCGGGCTGCTCGGCTCTGGGGGCGCGGGGCGCACGGCCTGCGCTGCCCTGCTCGCTGCGGTCATTGCGGCGGCTGTTCCGGCCCTCGCTGCGGGCATTGTTCTGCTGGGCAGGCTGGGCCGGGCGGGCGTTCCGCTCATTGCGGGGGCTGCGGCCTGCGCCATTGCGGCCATTGTTCTCGCCGCGCGGGGCGGGCTGGCGGCTCTGCATCGCGGTGGGGATGCTCTGGGCCGGGGCAGCGGGCGCGGCGGCGTTCTTTTTGGCGGAGCGGAGAGGGGTCGCCTCCGGAGCGCTCACAAAGTGGGGGTCGAATTTCGGCTGGGCGTTGCTGCCGCGGCCTGTGCCCTGTGCAGGGGCGCTGCCCTCGCGGCGGGGCCGGTTGTTATTGTTACGGCGGTTGTTGTCGCGTCCGCCGGGAGTGCGCTTGTTGTTCTCATCCATGAGCTGTTCCTCTTTTGCTTCGATTTTGGGGGCTTTCTGCTTTTTTGCCGCAGAAAGCTTGGCCGCGCCCTTTTTTTCAGGTGCAGCGGGCTTGGCGGCGGCTGCCGCCTTGGGGGCCTCGGCCTGCTCCGAGGCAGGCTGGTCGGCCTTGGGCTTGCGGCCCCGCACCGGCGGGGCGGCTTTTACGGGGGCGGGCACGCCGTCCCACGGATGGCCGGACACCACCGGGATCTTCCGGCGGTTGAGCTTCTCGATCCCGGCCAGATACTCCATCTCCTCGGGGGCGCAGAAGCTCACGGCCGTGCCGTCTGCGCCTGCGCGGGCGGTGCGGCCGATGCGGTGGACGTAGGTCTCCGGCACCTCGGGCAGGTCGTAGTTGAACACATGGGAAAGCTCGCTGATGTCGATGCCCCGGGCGGCAATGTCCGTGGCCACCAGCACCTTGGTCTTGCCCTCCTTGAAGCCCTCCAGCGCGGCCACACGGGCGCTCTGGCTCTTGTTGCCGTGGATGGCGGCGGCGGTGATGCCCTGCTTGGTGAGGTCGCGGGCGATCTTATCTGCGCCGTGCTTGGTGCGGCTGAACACCAGCGCGTTCTGCACCGGCGGCTCCAGATTCTTGATGAGCCAAGGGAGCAGGAGCTTCTTGTTGCCCTTCTCGACGAAATACAGGCTCTGGTCGATCCGCTCCACTGTGCTGGACACGGGATCCACCTTGACGAAGGCAGGGTCGTGGAGGATGCCTGCGGCCAGCTGCTCGATCTCTTTGGGCATCGTGGCGCTGAACATCAGGTTCTGGCGCTTTGCGGGCAGCTTTGCGATGACTTTCTTCACGTCGTGCACAAAGCCCATGTCCAGCATCCGGTCGGCCTCATCCAGCACGAAGATCTCGATGTCGGCAAGGTCGATATAGCCCTGCCCGATGAGGTCGTTCAGCCGGCCCGGGCAGGCGATGAGGATGTCTACGCCCTTCTTGATGGCTTCCACCTGCGGGGTCTGGCCCACGCCGCCGAAAATGACGGTGCTGCGCAGCTTGAGATACTTTCCGTAGGCGGCGAAGCTCTCGCCGATCTGGAGCGCAAGCTCCCGGGTCGGGGTGAGGATGAGGGCGCGGATCGCGCCCTTTTTGCGGGGAGCTGCCCCGCTCAGGCGGTCGAGCATGGGCAGCGCAAAGGCAGCGGTCTTGCCGGTGCCGGTCTGGGCGCAGCCCATCAGATCCCGCCCTTCCAGCACCGGCGGGATGGCCGAGGCCTGAATGGGCGAGGGGGTCTCATAGCCCGCCTCGCTTACAGCTTTGAGCAGGGGGGCGGACAGATTCAGTTCATTAAAAGTCATGGTACTCCTTGGTCATTCTTTGATCCTGCGGCACTCGATGTAATACCGCTTCTCCTCCGCATGGCCCATGCTGAAGGTCTTGCGGGGCAGCACGCCGCCCATCACGATGCCCTTGAACAGGTCGCTCTTCTCGAAGGGCGGCAGCAGGAAAGCCACGCCGCCCTGCTTGGTCAGGGCGCGGACAGCCGGCTCGTCGTGGACATAGTCCACCCGGGCCTCGCTGTGGCGGGCCATAAAATATTCGATAAATTCATCCACCGTGCCCACGGTCAGCGGGGCGACGGGGTCCTCAAAGCTGAGGACATTGGACACATGAGGGCCTGCCAGCGTGAACGCCTGCTGCTTCGAGTCGCCGAAGCAGATCCCAGCCATGTTGGCGTCGCTCCACGCGATGAGGGCCAGCAGCACCGCGCCGCAGTCCACATTGAAGAGGACGCGGTGGATGGGTTCGATCTCGATGGCGGGCGAATGGACGTTGCACACCTCGGCCAGACACCAGCGGGCGGGGTGGTTCTCCCGCTCTTCCGGCGTCAGGGTGGGCTTCAGCTCCTCCCAGCAGGCCTTGGCCGCAGCCAGCGAATGGTTGCCGTCGCCCACGGCCAGTGTCAGGGGCGCTGCGCCCTTGGCCTGCGGATACTTGGCGTCGAAGGCCTCCTGACTGCCCAGTCCGGCCAGTGCGGCCTCGATCTGGGCCAGCAGGGCGGGGTCTTCCACGGCCCATCCGGCGATGTGGCCGCCGCCCTGCATCAGCTCGCCCTCATACAGCTTTTTCAGCGCACTCTTGTGCGCGCCAATCGGCTCGATGAGGGTGCAGCCGGGGTCGTCGGCCAGCATCATGACATGGGGCGTCTCCAGCGCCGCCCCCCGGCGCACGGTCATACGGGGCGGGATGCGCTCGGTGACGGTGCGCTCGCTGGGCCGGATGGCCGGGCGGCTGCCCTTCTCGTAGCTGTAGGCCTCAAGGTCGATCTTACCCACAAGGCCCTGCCGCACCCGTCCGCTCTGCTCGGTGCGTTCGACGTAGACGAAGCCGTCCACGGCGCGGGTCAGCACATCCCGGCTGTAGGCGTCCATCGCGGCGTGGATGCGCTCCACGCGCTGGGCCGTGTCCTTGTCCCCGAGGAAAACCTCCGGCAGGATGAGGCGCAGGGTGCTGGGGCAGCTGCCCACAGCAGCGTCTGCCCGCTCCCAGTAGGCACGGTCGCTGGTAAACTGGTCACAGGCCACACAGCCCCACTTTTCCAGAGGGATGTCCTCTCTGGGCAGAAGGATGTGGGCCGGGCCAAAGCAGGATGCAGGTTTCATGGTTACATTCCTCACTCTCTATACGATCACCGGCAGCGAAACAGGCCGCGTGATCTTCTTACCGGAACAGCCCCGCAGCGTCGTCCCAGAACACAGTGTGCTCCACGCCGGAGGCTGCCAGAGCGTCGCTCAGCGCATTGCGGGCGGCTTCGTCCATCGTCTGCTTGGCGGGCACCTCGACGACGAGATTCTTAACGCCCAGTGCCTCGGCCTTGCCGCCCACGGTGGCAGCGCCATCCGTCACCTGCGCCAGCGAGTAGCCGTACCACAGGGTAACGCTGCCGCTGAAGCGGGCGTCCCACAGGGCGATGTCCGCCGCCAACTGGGCGCTGCGGTCGCGTCCGCCGGTGGAGCCGAAGTCCTGTTTGCCGTTCTGGGCCAGCGGGAACTGGACATTTTCCAGCAGGACATGGTCAAAGCCCATGCTCTGCACCTCGCCGATGAGGTCGCCGATGAACTGCACAGCCTCGTCGGAATAGGGGTTCAGCCACGGGTTGCCGCCGGCCGAGGCCTTATTGTCCAGCCAGAGGTATTCCTGCCCGGTGTAGCCGATGGCCATGCCGCGGTTGGCGCGGGCGGCGGCGGGGTCGCGGAAGGCAGCCAGCTTGGCCACCGGCACAAGGCCGTTCTCCTTCAGCACCGAGGCGATGAGGGATGGGTCGAGGGATGCGCCCTCGATGCTGCCCGCCGCAGCGGGGAGGGCGGAGGGGTACAGGATCTGCCCGCTGCTGTCCTTCAGAGTCACGACGGCATACGCCGCACCCTGCCGGGCCAGCTCCTGCGCCGCAGCCCGCAGCGAAGCTTCATCCCGGGCCGCAGCGGTGTCCAGAACGCCCCAGCTGCCCTCAATGATGGCATTGGCGGGCGCGGCGGCGGGTTCCGACGAAGCAGGCTGCACCTCCGAGGAGGCCGCAGACTCTGCCGCCGCCTCGGACGAAGCGGCCACGCTGGACGCTGCCGGCCCGGACGAGGCCGAGAGGTCGCGGTTGCGCACCACGGTATACCAGGTGTGGGTGGCCCAGTCCAGCACATGGGGCGCAGCCAGCCAGCCCACCACCAGCACCACGGCCACCAGCACCACGATGCCGACGACCTTCTTGGCCCACATACCGGGGCTGTAAAAACTGCGGTGATACCGCTTGACCTTTTTATACTTTGCCATGTTCGTCCCTTTCTCCTGCACTCCTTACAGGATCACCGAGTGGCCCGTAAAACCATAGATGGCCAGCGCCAGCACGCCGACATAGACCAGCGTGATGGGCAGGCCCCGGAACGCCTCCGGGATGGCCTCGCTGCGCAGACGGTGGTCGGCCTCCGTCACCAGCATGACGGCCAGCAGGTAGCCGAGGCCGCTGCCGAGGCCGAAGCCCATGCTCTGCTCCAGCGTAAAGCTCTGGGTGCGCTCCACCAGCACCGTGCCCAGCACACCGCTGTTGACTGCGGCAGCAGGCAGGATGCGGAGCAGCTGGCCGCCGTGGCGTCTGCCCCGCGCTGCCCAGAGCACAAGGAATTCAAACAGGCTCACCACCGCCACGCAGGCCAGATAGACCAGCGGGCGGAGCTGGGCGAAGTTGGGCTGGGCGGCCGCGAAACTGCCCGCATAGAAAGCCAGCGGAGCCACCAGCACCTGCGTCACGCAGAGCAGCAGGGCGAACCACCCGCTGCTGGTGCGCTCGTCGCCCACCAGCTGGACCAGCCGGGAGACGCCCAGACCGCGGGTGAACACCGCATTCTGCGCAAAGATGGCCAGCACGGCGTAGCTGAAAAAGACGCCGACGGCCTGCATCACATCATTGCTCATCCTGAGGCTCCCCCTCTCTCTGGCGGTAGACGGCCATGAGGCCCCGGGCCTCCGATGTCAGATAATCTTTCTGCTTCTTGGCCAGCGTGCGCCAGACAGCGCACAGCACGCCCAGCACGATGAAGCCGCCTGCCGGCATCCCCGCCATCGGCAGGATGGGGCGGCTGAGCAGATGGCCGAACACCGTACCGGCGCTCAGCCACTCCCGCACGCAGCCCAGCAGCAGGAGCAGCAGGCTGTAGCCCACCGTGATGCGCACGCCCTTGGAGAGGGCCTTGCGGGGCGACTCCTGCACCCGGCCAAAGCGGTAGGTCAGCAGCGGCTCCACCACCAGCATGGGCAGGTAGATGCCCAGCACCAGCAGGCTCACCCCGAACAGGCGGTTCAGGATGGGGTAGGCTGCCAGATAGACCACCGCCGCGCTGCCCGAATAGAGGATGCTGCGGGGCAGCAGCTTCTTTTCCAGTTCTGCTTTGGACGGGTGCTCCTCCCGCAGGGGGAACAGGCGGCTCAGCAGACAGGCCAGCAGACGGGAGGGCGTCAGCAGCAGCGCCACCGCCGCCGCCAGCATCAGAGCGTTCTGGCCGTTGGTGGCAAGGACCACCAGCGGCGCAAGGCCCATGCCCTGCATGACCACGGGATTGTTCAGGAAGACGCGGTCATGGTGGAAGAATCGCTCCGGGTCGCGGGCGATGAGTTCTGCACTTCTCCGCTTCATACGGCATCCCCCTTTCCGGTCTGCTTTTTCCAGCTGCTGTGGAGCAGCTCGTAGAGATGGACTTCGGTGCGGTCGAGCCAGCCGGAGATGCTGTTGACAGCCAGCAGCGCGAAGCAGACGCCCGTCTCATAGACGCCAAAGTAGCGGAAGCCCATCGTGAAGGCACCCACCATGATGCCGTAGAGGATGCGGCCCAGCCGGTGGTGGGCACAGGTATACGGCTCGTTGAGCAGGAAGACGGCGCTGAAGATCATCGCGCCCGTCAGCAGTTCGTCGCGCACGCAGCGCAGACGGAACATGGCGCTGACGGCAAAGGACGCATCCTCGGTCAGGCCCAGCTGACGCGGGAAGAGGAAGACGATGACGCCCGCCGTGACGAGAAAGCTCAGGGCAGCGCTCAGCTTGATGTCCTTCTGCACCCAGAGGAAAAGCCCGCAGGCCGCCAGCACGAGGGCCGAGCCTGCACCCATCGGGGCGGCATACTCGCCCAGCGCCAGCGACAGACCGCTCAGATTGATGAGGCCGCCGCTGCGCAGGGTATCCGAGATGGTGCTGGCCGTAGCCACGCCGGAGGCGTCCCACAGGGGGATGCTGGTGTAAGGGGTCGGATAGCGGAACACCTGCTCCGGCCACGACACCGCCGCCACCGCATAGCCCACGGCAGCCGGGTTGAAGGGGTAGCTGCCATAGCCGCCGAAGACCTCTTTGCCGATGAGGACGCCGGCCACGATGGCAGCGGCGAGGACATACCAGTCCACCGTCGCAGGCATCAGCAGTGCGATGACGAGGGCAAAGCTCTCGTTGGAATAGTCCCCGGGCCGGTAGACGCGGCGGCGCAGCAGCGAGATGAGCCGGTCGCACAGGTTGCCCATCAGCAGCGCAAAGCCGCAGAGCAGCAGCGGGCGCAGGCCGTAAAGGTAGCAGGAGACGCAGAGCAGCGGCACGCAGAGAAAGCAGATGTGCTTGTAGTATCTGCCGGTGTGCTGCAGCTCTTCTTCCTGCTTCCGGATCAATGCTTCATCCATGGGCCGTTCCCTCTCAGAGCGCGGCCAGCGCGCGGACGGCGGCAGCGGGGTCGGCCGCACCATAGATGGCGCTGCCTGCCACCAGCACGTCTGCACCGGCGGCGACGCACTGCGGAGCGGTGGCAGCGTCCACGCCGCCGTCCACTTCCAGCAGGAAGCGCAGGCCCCGGCGCTCCTTCTCTGTCTTGAGCCAGCGGAGCTTGTCGAGGGCCGAGGGCATGAACTTCTGCCCGCCGAAGCCCGGCTCCACGCTCATGACCAGCACGAGGTCCAGCTGGTCGAGATAATAGCCCAGCTCCTCCACCGGGGTGCCGGGCTTGATGGTCATGCCCACCTTGCAGCCCTGCGCCTTGATGGCGTCGATGGTCTCCTGAATGTCGTCATCGCACTCGAGGTGGAAGTTCAGCAGACTGGCACCGGCCTTGGCAAAGGCCTCAGCGTACTGCTGCGGGTGGGTGATCATCAGATGGACGTCATAGAATGCATCCGGCATGGCCTTGTGCAGGCTTTTGAGCACCGGGACGCCGAAGCTGATGTTCGGCACGAAGTGGCCGTCCATCACATCATAATGCAGCATTTTTGCGCCGGCATCCAGCACCATGCGGCAGTCTGCGCCGAGCTTGCTGAAGTCAGCCGAAAGGATCGAAGGACTGATCGTTGTCATTTTATTTTACTCCCTGTTGTTTCCAAGAGATTTTTTGTATTTTTGCCCTGCCGCCGCCCCCTGTGGGGGACAGTCGGCATAGTTGTTTATAGTTTACATGAAAACGGCGAAAAAATCAAACCCGCCGCCGTGTTTTTCACGGAAAAGACGTAAACTCCGCCCGCACCCCTTCTTCTGCAATGCAAAAAGCAGCCAGACCGCTCCTCTGGGGAGCAGTCTGACCGCTGTGATTCAGTCTACCGGCTTCATGCTGGCCGGGTCTTCCACTGCGCCGGGAAGGCCGCTCTCGTCGGGCAGACGCTTCATGCCGCCGGGGTTCGGGGGCTGGACGGGCAGGGTGAACACGAACCTGCACCACTCGCCCTGCTGGCTCTCGACGCGGATCTGACCGCCGGAGAGGTTGACCAGCACCTTGCAGATGTTCAGGCCGAGGCCTGCGCCCCGGGCGTGGAGACCCCGGGACTGGTCTTCCTTATAAAAGCGCTGGAAAACGTAGGGCAGCGCCTCGGGGCTGATGCCCTGACCGGAGTTCCAGATGGAGACCTCCACCTCCGGGCCGAGCTTTTCCACCCCGAAGCGGATGGTGCCGCCGGCGGGGGTAAACTTGATGGCGTTGTCCAGCAGGTTATAGGCCACCTGATGGATGAGGTCGGGGTCGGCGTAGACCAGTACCTTCTCGTCCATCGTCAGGCCGTCGATGTCGATCATCCCGTCGTTGATGCGCTGTTCGGCCGAGAGCGCCACGCCGGTAAGGGTCTCCCAGATGTTGAACATCCGGGCATTCACCTGATATTCGCCGCTCTCCAGCTTGGACAGGTCCAGCATATTCTGGATGAGGCGGGCCAGACGGCCCGTTTCCTCGCTGACCAGCTGCAAGTAGTGGTTCTGCATCTCGGGCGGGATGGTGCCGTCCAGAATGCCGTCGATGAAGCCCTTGATGGTCGTCATGGGGGTGCGCAGCTCGTGGGCGATGTTGCCCATGAACTGGCCCCGGGAATTGTCGTTGGACTGGATGTTGTCTGCCATCTTGTTGAAGGTGCGGGCAAGGTCGGCCACCTCGCCCTCGCCGTCCACGCCCTCGACCCGGACGGACAGGTCGCCGCCGCCGAAGCGCTGGGCCGCGTCCGTCACCTTCTGGAGCGGGTCGGTGAGCTTGTGCATCATCACCTTCGTGAGCACGCTGGCCAGAAGCAGCATCAAGCAGGCCGAAAGGAAAAAGTTCGAGAAGAACTCTCTGCGGAACTCCGCCAGCCGCTCGCCGGACGAGCAGAGAAAGAGGTAACCGGTGCACGCGCCGTCCTCGCTGCGCATCTCACGCACCGAGATGTAGCTTTTCTCCGCCAGCACACCGCCCAGTGTGTCGAAGAGATGGTAGTTCTCCTTGGCCTTGCCCGCCTTTTCCAGCACCTCAGCCTCCACCGTATCGCCGGTCAGCTTTTCCGGCACGGACGCCAGCATCACATTGCCGTCGCAGTCGGTGAAAAACAGATAGGCCTCCGCGCTCTCGCCGATGATCTCGAGCTTGGTGCTCAGGGCTTCCAGCTCTTCGCCCTCGGGCAGAGAGGCCTCCTGCACAAGATAGGACGCCGTCCGCTGGGCGACGTTGACCACCTCATCCAGCGTATCGTACCGCTCCTGTGCAAAATACCGGCTGAAGAGCACCAGCTCAGAGCCGCCCATGACCACCGTGCCGAAGATGAGCAGAGTGCTCATAAGCGAAAAGAACGCAACTGGGATACTTTTGCGCATTACTGACGCACCTCGAACTTATAGCCCACACCCCAGACGGTCTTCAGCTCCCACTTGTCGGAGGCCCCGGCCAGCTTCTCGCGCAGGCGCTTGACATGGACGTCGATGGTGCGGCTGTCGCCGTAGTACTCGAAGCCCCACACCTCGTCTAGCAGCTGGTCGCGGGTGTAGACCCGGTTGGGGTGGGAGGCGAGGCAGTTCAGCAGCTCCAGCTCCTTCGGGGGAGCCTCCACCACCTTGCCCTTGACCCGCAGCTCGTAGCTGTTCATGTCGAGGCGGAGGTTGTCGAATTCGATGACGCCCTCGGTGCTCTCGGTCTGGGTGGTGGCGGCGGTGCAGCGGCGGAGCACCGCCTTGATGCGGGCCACCACTTCCTTGGTGTCGAAGGGCTTGACCATGTAATCGTCTGCGCCCAGCTCAAGGCCCAGCACCTTGTCGAAGGTCTCGCCCTTGGCCGTCAGCATCATGACCGGGGTATTGCCCAGCTTGCGGATGCGGCGGCAGACCTCGAGGCCGTCCATCTTGGGCATCATCACATCCAGCAGCACCATATCAGGCTTGAGCTGGTTGAATTTCTCAAGGCCCTCTTCGCCGTCGTTGGCGGTCGTGACCTGATAGCCCTCCTTGGTCAGGTAGAGCCGCAGCAGCTCGCAGATGTTGGTATCGTCGTCCACGACGAGGATCTTTTCGTTTGCCATGTGAGTGTTCCTCCTCTATCCAGTCAAAAGCCAGCCCCGCACGGGCACCGGCTGCGATCCCGAGTTTAACTCATATTCTATTATACGGGACAGTTATGACAAAATAAAGAAGGTTTTGTATGATTTTTTGAATCTTTGGCGGCCAAGGGCCGGAGAACACAAAAGGGGCCTCCTTTGCAGGAAGCCCCTTTTGCATCACACGGGCCGGTCAGAATGGGGGGACGCAGCCCGGTTTCCGGTATTTTCAGGGAAATGCGCTCAAATCTTTTGATGGTCCTTACAGGATCGGGGTCTGGAGGTTGTCGTTGTTCTGGATGCCGTGCTTCTCAGCGTAGCCGGTCAGCATCAGGGTCAGAGCGCCGTCGCCGGTGACGTTGCAGGCGGTGCCGAAGCTGTCCTGCAGGGCGAAGATGGCGAGCATCAGAGCGGTGCCGGCATCGTCGAACATCAGGACGCCGGTGATGAGGCCCAGAGAAGCCATGACCGTGCCGCCGGGGACGCCGGGCGCACCGATGGCGAAGATGCCGAGCAGGGCGCAGAAGAGGATCATGGTGCCGATGCTGGGCAGGTGGCCGTAGAGGATCTTGGAGATGGTCATGCAGAAGAAGACCTCAGTGAGGACAGAGCCGCACAGATGGATGTTGGCGAACAGGGGGATGCCGAAGCTGACCATATCCTTGCGCAGGACCTTGCTCTTGCGGGCGCAGTCCAGAGCGACAGCCAGAGTGGCGGCGCTGGACATGGTGCCGACAGCGGTCAGGTAAGCGGGGCCGTAGTGGCGCAGGACCTCCCACGGGTTCTTGCCAGAGTATGCGCCGGCCAGCAGGTACAGGACAGCCAGCCAGATATAGTGGCCCGCCATGACGATGAGGATGATCTGGATGAAGGCGGGCAGCTGGTGGGTGATCATGCCCTCATAGCTCAGGTTGCAGAAGGTAGCAGCGATATAGAAGGGCAGCATGGGGATGATGATCTTACCGACGATGTCCAGCACGATGTTCTGGAATTCGCCGAGGATGTCGCAGGTCAGCTTGCTGTTGGTCCAGGTAGCAGCCAGACCCACCAGAACGCTGAGCACGAGGGCGCTCATGACGCTCATGATCTGGGGGATGTTCAGCTCAAAGACGACGCCGGGCAGGGTCTTCAGACCAGCCACCTCAGTGTCGATGGACAGGTGCGGGATGAGGGCATAGCCTGCGGTGGTGCTCATGAGGGCTGCGCAGACGGAGGAGACGTAGGCGATGACGATCGCCACGCCCAGCAGACGGGAGGCGTTCTTGCCCAGCTTGGTGATGGACGGGGCGATGAAGCCGATGATGATGAGCGGCACACAGAAGGTGATGAGCTGGCCCATGATATACTGTAAGGTAACGACGACCTTCATGACGCTCTCGGGGAAGATCTGGCCCAGAATAACGCCGATGATGATGCCGAGAAGCAGCCGGAACGGCAGGTTATTGAATAGCTTTTTCATAATATTTTACCCCTAATCTTCTCCTGCGCTGTGGGCGCAGGGTGTTTTTTGCAGGATGCGGATGCAGGCTTGCTAGAGGGTGAGGACGCTTATTGGGCGTCCGGAGTGTGGTCTTTGTTGAGCATCAGGTCGAGGATGACGCTGTCGCTGGTGCCGTGGGTGCTCAGGATGGCGAAGTTGTCCAGCGTGCGCTCCACGTTCTCCTCCACGATGCCGTCCGTGCTCTGGACACGGACGCCGCGGGTGCCCATGGCCGCTGCCTGACAGGCGGCATTGACGCAGGTGGAGATCTTCAGCGCGCAGTCTGCCTTTGCGCCGTCGCACACCATGCCAGTGACATTGCCCACCATGTTCTGGATGGCGCAGCAGATCTCGTGATAGCCGCCGCCCAGCAGGTATGTAATGCCGCAGGCCGCGCCGGTCCCGGCGACGGTCGCGCCGCAGAGGTTGCTCAGGCGTCCGAACTTCGACTTGATGCGGATGGCGATGAGGTTGGACAGGGTGACGGCACGCAGCATGGTCGGCTCATCGATGCCCAGCCAGCGGGCGGCTGCCACAACGGGCATCGTTGCGGTGATGCCCTGATTGCCGCTGCCGGAGTTGGCCACCACCGACACCGGCGCGCCTGCCATGCGGGCGTCTGCACCGGCGGCGGCAGCGATCATGGAGTTGGTGGTCAGGTCGCGGGTCATGAGGCCCTTGCGGCAGTTGAGGTCGAGATTGCGTCCGATGGCAAGGCCGTATTCCTTGGAAAGGCCCTCATCGCTGATGACGGAGTTGACCTGCACGGCGCTGCGGATGATGTCGATGGGGTCGTGCATGGGGTCAAGCTCCTTGGTGCAGTAGTCCCAGATGGAGCGGACGGTCAGGAAGGACGCGATCTGCTCCGGGGTGACGACATCGCTGTCGCCGGATGCGGCGGTATCCGCGTCCTGCTTGTCGAGGGTCGCCGTGCCGTCCTGCTCCACCAGCACGACGTTGGTGTGCAGGTCGCGGACGATGGCGCGGCCGGTGTGGCCGCCGCCCTTGGCGATGACCTCAATGTAGAGCTTCTGAGGCACCTGCGCCACATTCACCTTGACCTTGCCGGCCTTGACCAGCGCGGCGGCCGCCTCCACCGTCTCACGGGGGACATGGTTCATGACCTCCAGAAGGTAGACCGGGTCGCCGCCCAGCGCACCGATGGCAGCGGCATAGTCCATGCCCTCGTAATCGGTGCCGGGGATGCCCGCCGACATGGCGTTCTTGATGATGTTGATGCTGGCGTTGACCGTGATCTCCTCGGCCTTGTCCACACCGGCCTTCCGCAGGGCCTGACCTGCCTCGGCGGCAGTCAGGGCCACAGCGCCCGGCTCGGTGCAGCCGGTAGCCAGCTCCATCTCACTGTTCAGGATGCGGATGAACATATTTTGTTCCATAGTATTGCACCGTCTCTTTCTCTTTTATCGCAATTTTCAAAAATAGTGCCTATCAAAATAGCATATTTGCGATATGCAGTTTGCGGATGTTGCTTGTGCATTAAAAACGCAAACTGCTATAGGATACTCTGTTATTTCACGGCGATGCATTCGATCTCCAGCGGTGCGTCCTTGGGCAGACGGCCCACCTGCACGGCGCTCCGTGCGGGGAAGGGCTGTGCGAAGTACTCGCCGTAGACCTGATTCATCTCGGCAAAATCATTCATGTCTGCAAGAAAGACCGTGGTCTTCACTACATCTGCCAGTGTCATGCCCTGCTGGGCAAGGATGGCCTGAATGTTCTTGAGGGACTGCGCGGTCTGGGCCGCGATGCCCTCGGGGATGGCCCCGGTAGCGGGGTCGATGGGGAGCTGGCCGGAGACGTAGACCGTCTGGCCTGCTGCGATGCCCTGCGAATATGGCCCAATGGCTGCGGGCGCCTGTGCAGTGGCGATTGCCTGTTTCATAATTCTCTCTCCTTTTTCCGAATTGCAGGGGCACGGTTTGCCCTCGTGCCCCTTGTCCTGCCCCTATCCTAACGCGGCGTGCGGCAAAAGTCAACAATTTTTTCTCTTGATAATAAATTATTATCACTTGTGACAAATCCGCGGGATTTTTTGAAGCAGTTTCACGAATTTTCAGCGAGTTTTCGAATCATCATTGTCAACAGCCGATGAACGTGATATGATACAGGCAGAGAGATGAGAATAAATTCTCATTATTTTTCTTATGAAGCAATGGAAAGTGGTGACATACATGGACGCAAGGCTGGAGCCGTATCGGACGCTGGTTTCGTTTCTGGGTGAGGCGTTGGGGCCGGACTATGAGGTGGTGCTGCATGATCTGACCAGCGAGGAGGGCACCATCGCAGCCATCGTGAACAACAACATCAGCGGCCGCACCGAGGGTGCGCCGCTGTCCAACATGGCGCTGCGGTTCATCCACGGCAGGGTGTACGAGAAGCAGCCCTACGTTGCGGGCTATCAAGGTGCATCGCAGGCCAAGGGGCAGCTGCGCTCCTCGACCATGTTTATCAAAGACGGCAGTGAGCTTATCGGGATGCTCTGCATCAACTTTGACGCCGCCAAATACAGCCGGATGGCGCAGGAGCTTCTGGCCCTCTGTGGGGCGCATCAGGAGCCAAGCCCCACGCTGGGCGTCGAAAATTTCGTCAGCAGCCTTCCCGACGCGGTGCAGGCCGCCATCACCGATGTGACCGGCAGTGTCCTTCCTCCCGACCGCCTGACGATGGACGAAAAAATACGCATCGTGGAAGACCTGCAGCAGGCAGGCATCTTCTATATGAAGGGCGCTGTCAGCGAGGTGGCAGCGCAGCTCGGCTCCTCGGAGGCGACGATCTACCGTTATCTGAGCAAACTAAAGGATTGACCCTTGCACTCCTACGCTCCTTCGCGTATAATGATAGATGTATCAATATGTCTATCAGACGTGAAGGAGCGTATTTTATATGAAACTTGGTATCGTCGGCCTGCCCAACGTCGGCAAGTCCACTCTGTTCAATGCCATCACCTCCACCAAGAACGCGGAGGCCGCAAACTATCCCTTCTGCACCATCGAGCCGAACAGCGGCATCGTGGCCGTGCCCGACAAGCGGCTGGACAAGCTGGCTGAGATCTGGCAGACCAACAAGAAGACCCCCGCCATCGTGGAGTTCGTGGACATCGCGGGCCTCGTGAAGGGCGCAAGTCAGGGCGCAGGCCTCGGCAACAAATTCCTCGGCCACATCCGCGAGTGCGACGCCATCGTCCATGTGGTTCGTTGCTTTGACGACGACAACATCATCCATGTTGTGGAGGATGTGACCAAGGCCGAGGCCGTGGACCCCATCTCTGACATCGACGCCATCGACTATGAGCTGATCCTCTCCGACCTCGAGGTCGTCCAGAACCGCGCAGGCCGGATGGCCAAGGCTGCAAAGAGCGGCAACAACAAGGGGGCCGCCGCCGAGGCTGCATGGCTGCAGCAGCTTGCTGCTCATCTGGAAAGCGGCAAGCCCGCCCGCAGCTTCGACTTCGACGAGAGCGACGCCGAGCAGCAGGCCGTGCTCCACGAGATGGGCCTGCTAAGCAGCAAGCCCGTCCTCTACGCCTGCAACGTGGGCGAGGACGACCTGATGGAGGGCATCGAAAACAACAAGTACGTCCCGCTGGTGGCTGCACGCGCCAAGGAAGAGGGTGCACGTTACATCCCCATCTGTGCCAAGACCGAGGAGGACATCGCCGACTACACCCCCGAGGAGAAGAAAGCCTTCCTCGCCGAGATGGGCATCGAGGCCAGCGGCCTCGACAACCTCATCACCGCCAGCTACGACCTGCTGGGCCTCATCTCCTTCCTGACCGACGGCAAGAAGGAGTGCCGTGCATGGACCATCCGCAAGGGCACCAAGGCCCCGCAGGCTGCCGGTAAGATCCACAGCGATTTTGAGCGAGGTTTCATCCGTGCCAGCGTCATCGGCTACAGCGACCTCGAGGCCAACAACTTCGACTATGCTGCCGTCAAGGCCAAGGGCCTGCAGCGCACCGAAGGTAAGGAGTATGTCGTCAAGGACGGCGATGTCATCGAGTTCCTGTTCAACGTCTGATTTTTGCTGTTGCAGTAGGGCCGGGTTTTCTTTAAGCAGGTTCTCGCGCTGGTGGCGCGGATTAAGTTTTTTCTTGAGGTCAAGCGGCTTGCGCTCCGCGCGGGCCAGAGGCAGGGAGGGGTGTTTCGACTCCCCCCTCCCTACCTCTGGACTCCACTCTCCCCGCAACGAGTTAAGGGCTGCTCGCCCTTAACAAGCCCAAGACGGAAGTCGAAGCCCAAAAATGCTAGCCGCTTCGCTAAGACGGGTTGCGGTGCCCAGCGTCCACTTCGTGCCTTGAGCGGCACTCGTGTCCTGCTGACCGCGGCCCCAACAGCTCCTCCCTGTATCCGCCGCAGGCGGCGGTCGTCGCTGTTGCACTTTTTTCTCGTTTCTCCCATTTGCTGCTTCGCAGCAGACTTTACGCCCTTGCAGAACGTAAAGTTCTGCGAAAGCGTAACACCATCGGCGGAGCCGTAAACCGGAGAAGTACAAAAAATGCGTTTAGCGAAGCGGCTAGCATTTTTGTGCTTCGACTACTCCTTCGGGGTCTGAAAGGGGCGAGCAGCCCCTTTCTTGCAACGGCGACGACCGCCGCCTGCGGCGGATACAGGGAGGAGCTGTTGGGGCAGCGGCCAGCAGGATGCGAGCGGTAGCGAAGCAGACGCTGGGAGCCGCAACCCGTCGCCTCCCGCGCCTCGAAAGTAGCGGGTGCTTTTCTGGTTCTCTTTTGGCACGCAAAAGAGAACTTAGCCTTACCGAAAAAGCGATTTAATCCGCGCTACCAGCGCGCAATATCGTTCCCCTTTTTTTACACACTCCGTTTTGCCTCAGGCTTTACGCTTTCGCATTATTTGCCGCCAGCGCAATACTCAGCTGCGCCACATCCGAGGGCGACACGCCCGGGATGCGTCCCGCCTGCCCCAGATTCTTCGGGCGGATGCGGGCCAGCTTTTCACGGGCTTCCAGCGTCAGGCCGGTGAGGCCCTCGTAGGAAAAATCCTCCGGGATGAGGGTCTTTTCGTGGCGGGCCACCTCATGGATCATCCGGTCCTGCCGGGCGATGTAGCCCGCATACTTGATCTCCGTTTCCAGCCGCTCCGCCAGCATGGGGGTCACGCCCTCACCCCAGCCGATGATGCCCGCAACGAGCGGGTAATCGATTTCCGGGCGGCGCAGCAGCTCTTCGGCAATGCCGCCCTCTGCGGCCGGGGCAAGGCCCGCCGCCTTCATGGCTTCCTGCAGGTCTGCCGTCCGCAGATGGGCGTCATGCAGGCGGCGGCGCTCGGTGTCCAGCACCGCCTGCGTCTGCTGGTACTTTGTCCAGCGGTCGTCCTGCACGAGGCCGTATTCCCTGCCGATGGGCGTCAGACGGGTGTCAGCATTGTCCTGCCGGAGGGTCAGCCGGTACTCGCTGCGGCTGGTCATCATCCGGTAGGGGTCCATGACGCCCTTGGTCACGAGGTCGTCCACCAGTGTGCCGAGATAGCTGGACTGCCGGGGCAGGATCAGCTGGCTCTCGCCCAGCGCCTTCCGGGCGGCGTTCAGACCGGCCAGAAGCCCCTGCGCGGCCGCCTCCTCATAGCCAGAGGTGCCATTGAACTGTCCCGCGCCGTAGAGGCCCCGCACCACCTTGCTTTCCAGCGTTGCCTCAAGGCTCGTGGGGTCTACGCAGTCGTATTCGATGGCATAAGCCGGGCGCATGATCTCGATCTGCTCAAAGCCTTTGATGCTCCGGTAAAACGCATTCTGCACATCCTCCGGCAGGCTGCTGGACGCGCCCTGCAAGTACATCTCCTCGGTGTTCTCGCCGCAGGGTTCCACAAAGATGGGGTGACGCTCCTTCCCTGCGAACCGCACCACCTTGTCCTCGATGGACGGGCAGTAGCGCGGGCCGACGCCCTCGATCATGCCGCCGTAGAGGGGGCTGCGCTGGATGTTGTCCAAAATGATCCGATGGGTCTCGGGGTTGGTGTAGGCGATCCAGCACTCCACCTTATTGTGCATGGGCGCATCGGTCATAAAGCTGAAAGGCTGCAGCTCGTTGTCCGGGTCTCCGGGCTGGCATTCCAGCTGGGAGAAATCAATGCTTCGCCGATGCACCCGGGCAGGCGTACCGGTCTTGAACCGGCGCAGCGGCAGACCGGCGGCTTTCAGACTCTCGGTCAGGGCGTTGGCGGCGTGCATCCCGTCGGGGCCGGAGGCATACCACGCATCGCCCACAAAAATTTTGCCGCCGAGGTTGGTGCCGGTGGCGATGACCACACATTTTGCACCATATTCCCCGTTCAGCTGGGTGACAACGCCCTTCACGCGGCCATCCTCCACCTCGACAGAGACCACCTCTGCCTGATGGATGGCAAGGCCCGGCGTCAGCTCAAGGGCGTGCTTCATATATTCGTGGTAACGCTTGCGGTCGGTCTGGACGCGCAGGGCGTGGACGGCAGGGCCTTTGCCCTTGTTGAGCATCCGGCTCTGTAAATAGGTGGCGTCTGCCGCCAGACCCATCACACCGCCCAATGCATCTAATTCGCGTACCAGCGTACCTTTTGCCGTTCCGCCGATGCTGGGGTTGCAGGGCATATTGCCGATGGCATCCAAACTCAGAGTGAACACTGCCGTTTTTGCGCCCAGCATCGCGGCGGCGTGGGCCGCTTCGATGCCCGCATGACCGGCACCGATGACGATAACGTCGTAGTCTCCTAAATGGTTCATTGCTGTCTATTTTTCCTCGATCGATTTTTCGTAAAGCGAAGTTCTTTTTGTATACCAGAATAGAACCAGAAATGGTTCTCGCGCTGGGGCAGATTGCTGTTACAGTAGGGCTAGGTTTTCTTTAAGTGGGATTTCGCGCTGGTGGCGCGGATTAAAGCGCTTTTTCATTAAGGCTAATGTTCTCTTTTGCGTGCCAAAAGAGAACCAGAAAAGCACC
>ERZ1027044.258-NODE-258-length-33047-cov-22.251667_pt1 | contig 33047 bp, 20 predicted proteins | sample MGYA00519433_ERZ1027044 | MGnify/ENA primary metagenome ERZ1027044 (study PRJEB26926, sample SAMN06164589) | human gut metagenome | biome: ENVO:00009003; feature: ENVO:2100002; material: ENVO:00002003 | host: Homo sapiens | place: USA | collected 2012 ... | reverse complement strand
TCATAAAACAGGCAATGTCCTAAGCGGGCTCCGATTACACTGCTTAGTATGCAATAGATAAAAAGCTTGTCTGCCCAGTTTTCCGGATAGCCTTCTTTTTTAAACAGGCGGGATACAATTTCATAAGCGAGGATAAATCCCAATCCCCACATCAGTCCGTACCAGCGGATTTCAAGTGGCCCTAAGTGAATTAATACAGGGTCAACATTCCATACGATACTTGCTAAAGTCATTTCTTTCAGTTTTAGGTTTTTTCTTATTCTTGAAACGCAGATTATTTTAAGAATGAATGCTTGGGTATGCCTGCGCTTGGTGCGCAAAGTAACAAAAAAAAGGTTTTCTTTCAAAAGAAAACCTTTGGTAAATCACACGCTGCATAGAGCAGATGTGTGTCTTTCTGTTTTTACCTGTATGGCTATGATATTAAACCAGATGGGCAATCAGTTCTTCGCGGTCGCCTTCCAGCAAGTCGATTACAGGCACTTCAATCAGGGTGTAACATCCCGGATTCTGGCGCATGGAAGCACGTGCTGCGCATACCAATACCTGTGCGGTAAGAGCCGGGTTGTTAATCTTCATGTCGAATTCGAATAACTGGTTATGTGTTTTTCCGGATACTCCTTTGCGTACAAGGTTTACGCCGTGTCCCACATCATTCAAGTCGTCTACACAAGGAACCTGGATTACGTGAGTTTCGTCGTTCACAAAATAAGGATCAGCCTTGATAGCAGCTTCTACCGTCTTGAAGTCGGCACCTTCTTCTAATTCTACGTAAACCATGCGGCGGTGAATGCCTGTGCCTACGGGAATCGTCATTGACAGTGCATCTTTCACTCCGGCAATGGCACGTACAGCCACTGAGTGTCCCATGCTGCGTCCCGGACCGAAATTGGTATAAGTGATGCCTTTGGGAGCAATGGCTTGCAGCAGGGTACGTACTACTGAGTCGCTTCCCGGGTCCCATCCGGCAGAAATGACTGCAACAGCATTGTGGGCTTGTGCGGTTTCATTCAGCGAACGGCGAAGGCTGGTTATCTGTGTATGAATGTCAAAGCTGTCAACCGTATTGATACCCAGTGCCAGAATTTCTTTTGCATACTGTTCTACACTGCGGGTAGGAGTGGCAAGGATGGCTACATCCACGTTTTCCAGTTCCTTGATATCTTTTACCACAGGGTAGTCGGCAAGCTCAGCCGGTTTGTTTTCAGCTCCGCTGCGGCGTACAATACCTGCCACCTCAAAATCGGGGGCAGCTTCAAGTGCTTCGAGTGCAAATTTTCCGATATTTCCGTAACCTACTACGGCTGCTCTAATCTTTTTCATAATTTCTCCTTTTATTGTTTAGTTTGATACTTCGTTTACTGTGATGTTGCAAAAATACAGAATTAGAATGATTCCAAACAAGAAGATTTGTCGGTAATTTAAAAGAAAACTTGCTGAAGTTACAATTTATAACTTTGTTATGGCTATTTTTGCTGTTCAAATTAGAATCTGTTATAAAAATATGATTGAATACATAAAAGGAGAACTTGCGGAAATTACGCCCGCCATGGCTGTTGTTGACTGTAACGGGGTGGGCTATGGAATCAATGTATCGTTGAATACCTATTCAGCCATTCAGGGGAAGAAAGAAGTAAAGCTGTTTATCTATGAGGCGATTCGTGAAGATGCCTATGTGCTTTACGGTTTTGCTACCAAGCAGGAGCGCGAATTGTTTTTGATGTTGATAACTGTTTCGGGTATAGGGGGAAATACAGCCCGTATGATTCTTTCGGCTCTATCGCCTTCCGAACTTTGCAACGTGATAAGCAGTGGAAACGAAAAATTACTGAAAACAGTAAAGGGTATAGGGCTGAAGACTGCTCAGCGTATCATTGTTGAACTGAAAGATAAGATTGCTTTAATGGGTGGCGATACATCGGTAGACTCGCCAATGCCAGCAATGACTATACATTCCGAGGTGCATGAAGAAGCTATCGCTGCACTGACTATGTTGGGCTTTGCTCCGGCTCCTTCTCAAAAAGTGGTTTCGGCTATATTGAAGGAAGAGCCTTCGGCTGCAGTAGAACAGGTTATCAAACTGGCTTTAAAGCGGCTTTAAACCACATGGAAAGGACTCTTTCAGTGAGTAATAAAAACGCCTAATCATTTCACTCAAAATGATTAGGCGTTTTTATTTAAGCGTCAGGGCGTTTTGAAGCTGATGACAAAGCATTTTTATCCTCGGCTGTCAATGCCCCACATCATCTTCTCGCGCAGGGTGTTGAAAAAAGAATGATGACAGCGTTTTACGATGCGGATATGATAATCGGCTCGGCGAATGGTGAGCCGGGTTCCTTCGCGGCACGTTTCGCTGCGCCCGTCGATAGCCACGAGGAAGTTATGGCTTCGGCTTTCCACATCAAGGGTTATTTCCCAGTCATCGCGAATCACTATCGGACGAACGTTGAGGCTGTGAGGAGCAACGGCTGTCAGTCCGATGGTTCCGCTCTGAGGAACGAGAATCGGACCTCCTACACTCAGCGAATATCCGGTAGAGCCGGTGGGAGTGGTTATAATCAGTCCGTCGGCTTGATACACATTCAGCAGTTCTCCGTTGATATAGGCGTGGATGGTAATCATCGACGAACTGTCACGCTTGAGGATTGCTATTTCATTCAGTCCGTAAGGATTCCCTTTCAAGACCTGTCCGTTACAGGTCAGCTTTAATACCCGTCGGGGTTCTGCCAGATACATTCCCTGATAAATTTCATTGAAAGCCTCTTCCATCTGGTCTGGTGATATGTCAGCCAGAAAGCCTAACCGTCCGGTGTTGATTCCTAAAATAGGAATTTCTTTATCGCCTACATAACTTGCTGCTTTCAGGAAAGTTCCGTCGCCGCCGATGCTTAATGCCATGTCTGCATGAAACTGGTTTCCTTCAAATACTTCTAAGTTTGTCAAATCGGCTTTTGTGTGGTTCTGTAAGAAGTGATAGAACTCGCTATGTATGCAGATTTGTGCTTCTTTACGGCGCAGGATATCCAGCAAGTGGGTTACATGCGCTGATTTATGTTCCTGAAAAGTATTGCCGAAGAGGGCGAATCTCATGATTTGTTGCATATTTTATCAATCTTTTTAAGGATAATCATAACAGGTTTATCACAAATCCTGTTAACTTTGCAAGTTGTTGGTGCAAAGATAGGGAAAGGCGAGTGTAAAACCGAGCCAAAAGTTTACTTTTGAGCGAAAGTACTGCCGAGCCGCATCCTATCTTCGGGGAACAAAGATAACAAAAAACATACAAACAATATGACCAAATTAAGTGTTAATATAAACAAGATAGCAACCTTGCGTAACGCTCGTGGAGGAAACAATCCGGATGTAGAGCAAGTAGCGAAAGACTGTGAAGCTTATGGGGCTGAGGGAATAACGGTTCATCCGCGTCCGGATGAACGCCATATACGCTATGCCGATGTTTATGCGCTTCGTCCGCAGGTAAAGACCGAGTTTAATATTGAAGGCTATCCTTCAAAAGAGTTTATTGACTTGGTATTGCGGGTTCGTCCACATCAAGTAACTTTGGTTCCTGATGCTCCGAATCAGATAACGTCGAACGCCGGATGGGATACCAAAACCCATTTTTCTTTTCTGACCGATTTGATGGATACATTTGGTACAGCAGGCATCCGTACTTCTATTTTTGTGGGAACGGATGTGGAAATGATAGAGTATGCAGCAAAGACGGGAGCCGACCGCGTGGAACTGTATACCGAACCTTATGCGGCACTTTATCCGGAAAGCCCGGAACAGGCCATTGCTCCGTTTGTTCAGGCAGCCGGCGTGGTTCGCAGATTAGGTATGGGACTGAATGCCGGACATGATTTAAACCTTCAGAACTTGAAGTATTTCCATGATAATATACCTTGGCTGGATGAAGTTTCTATCGGTCACGCGCTGATATGTGATGCGCTTTATTTGGGATTGCAGAAAACGATTGAAGAATATAAAAATTGCCTTCGCTGATTATGATGACATTGACTTTACTGGCAGCTGCACAGACGGTTGCCGATACTTTAACAGGTGCTAATCCGGTTTTGACCCCATTGGCATCGGGAGAACCTCAGATGAATTTGTGGGAAATGGCTTGCAAGGGAGGTTGGATTATGGTGGTACTGGCACTGATGTCGGTAGTTGCTTTTTATATCTTTTTTGAGCGTGCCGTAACAATCCGTAAGGCAGGCAAGGAAGATCCATTGTTTATGGAGCGTATCCGTGACTATATTAAATCGGGTGAAATCAAGTCGGCTATTAATTATTGCCGTATCACGAATACCCCTTCTGCGCGAATGATTGAAAAGGGAATTACCCGTATGAAGCGTCCGGTAGCCGATATTCAGGCTGCCATTGAAAATACAGGTAATATAGAAGTAGCTAAGTTGGAAAACGGACTTTCCATAATGGCTACCATTTCAAGTGGAGCTCCGATGTTAGGCTTCCTGGGTACAGTGACGGGTATGGTCCGTGCTTTCTGGAATATGGCCAATGCGGGGAATAATATTGATATTACTTTGCTTTCAAGCGGTATTTATGAAGCGATGATTACCACTGTAGGTGGACTGGTGGTGGGTATTGCTACTATGTTTGCCTATAATCATTTGGTGTATAGAGTAGATAAGGTGGTAAGTCAGATGGAAGCTCGTACGATGGCTTTCATGGATTTGCTCAATGAGCCGAACGATAAATAATGGGTGTATGGCACTGAAGAGAAGACAAAAAATATTGCCCAGTTTTAGTATGTCGTCAATGACAGACTTGATATTTCTGTTATTGATATTCTTTATGATTACTTCGACCATGGTTTCGCCTAATGCCATTAAGGTGTTGCTCCCACAAGGGTCGGAGCAGACATCTGCCAAGCCGATGGCTCGGGTAATTATAGATAAGGAGTTGAATTATTACGGGGCTTTTGGCAAAGAAGATGAAATGCCGCTTGCTGTTGATGAAATTCCGGCATTTCTTCAGGAGTGCGCCCGGAAAGAACCGGAAATGTATGTGGCTCTTTATGCCGACGAATCGATTCCTTACCGTGAAATTGTGCGTATTCTGAATATTGCAAACGAAAATCATTTTAAAATGGTGTTGGCTACACGCCGACCTGACAAGAATTAACCGTTAAGTAATGAAACGAAGTAAGATAACGGGAATCATAGGAACAGTGGGGCTTCATGTGCTGGTGCTGTTGTTGCTTTTTCTTCTGACCTTCACCAAACCGGATGTGCAAGAAGAAGGAGGAGTACCTGTTATGCTTGGAAATACGGAACAGGCCGCAGGGGATGCCGATCCTTATACGATGACTGAGGTCGATGTGTTGCCACAGCCGCCGGCTTCTGCACCTGAACCGGAATCAATGCCGGCTGAACCGGAAGTAAAACAGCCCTTGATTACGCAAGCAGAGGAGCCTTCCTTGCAAGTAAAAAAGGAAGAACCGAAAGAAGAAAAGCCTAAGAAGGAGAAGAAACCTCTGAAAAAAACAGAGAAGAAAACACCGCAAAAAGAACCCGAGAAAAAGGTAGAACCTGAAAAGAAACCCGAGAAAACGGAAGCCGAAAAACGGGCTGAGGCTGAACGGCTCGCTGCACAGGTGGCTGCCAGTAAAATTGCCGGAGCTTTTGGAAAAGGTTCAAAAATGGGAAATAAAGGAAATGCTGAAACCGGAGCCGGGCTGCAGGGAAGTACTGCCGGAAACTCGGATGCCGGAAAAACAACGGGAGTGGGATGGAAAGGTGCTTTCGACCTGAACGGACGTTCGCTGGGAGAAGGAGGTTTGCCTGCCCCTGTATATAATATACAAGATGAAGGTAGGGTGGTGGTAACCATTGTGGTTAACCCGGCTGGACAGGTGGTGCGTACCAGCATCAATAAGCGAACCAATACTGTAAATCCTGCACTGAGAAAGGCTGCGGAAGAAGCGGCTAAAAAAGCGCGTTTTAATACGGTGGAAGGGGTGGATAACCAGAGCGGAACCATTACGTATTACTTTAAATTGAAGTAGTTTGTGCGCGTTCTTCTTGAAAGCGAACTTGCCGAACTAAGGATGTTGAAATAAAAGTGTTCAATTTTTAATTAGTAAATCTTATGAAAGCTATTTGTATCTTTTTGGCTGAAGGATTTGAAGAAATGGAAGCTATGTTTCCATTGGATATCATGCGCCGTGGCGGACTGAACGTGAAAACAGTTTCTGTTACTGGAAACAAAACTGTGGTAAGTTCTCATCGGGTGCCTGTTGTAGCCGATGAATTAATTGAGAATCTGAGTGAAGAAGATATTGAAATGATTGTCTTGCCGGGAGGAATGCCGGGAGCTACTAATCTGGATGCGCACGCCGGACTGGACAAGCTTATAAGAAATTTTGCCGCTTCCGGCAAGCCGATGGCTGCCATTTGTGCGGCTCCGCTGGTGTACGGAAAACGGGGACTGCTGAAGGGTAAAAAGGCAACTTGCTATCCGGGATTTGACCAGTATCTTGAAGGGGCTGAATATACCGGAAATATGGTGGAAGTTACCGATAACTTTATCTTGGGAAAAGGTCCGGGAGCAGCACCTGCATTTGGTTTTGCCATCCTTGAAAAACTGGCAGGAGCAGAGAAAGTTCAAGAGGTAAAACAGGGCATGTTAATGGCTTAACGACTTGACATGAAGAAGTACATCATTATTGTTGCAGGAGGAAAAGGCTTGCGTATGGGAGGAGATATTCCCAAGCAGTTTGTGCCGGTAAAAGGTAAACCGGTGCTGATGCGTACGCTGGAAGCCTTTTACGCCTATGATGAGCAGATGGAACTCATTTTAGTGCTTCCGGCTAATCAGCAAGATTACTGGAAGCACTTGTGTGCCGAATACGGATTTACGCTTCCTCACCAGATTGCTTCGGGAGGTGAAACACGTTTTCATTCGGTAAAAAATGGATTGGCTTTGATTGAAGGCGGAAACGGACTGGTAGGAGTGCACGATGGGGTACGCCCTTTTGTAGCTCGTGAGGTGATTTCTGCTTGTTATGATGCGGCTGTAGAAAAAGAAGCGGTAATTCCGGTGACAGAGGTGGTAGAGACCTTGCGTCTGCTTGCCGGAAGAGAGGAAAGTAAAACCGTTCCTCGTAGTGCTTACCGATTGGTACAGACACCGCAGGTATTTACAGTAAGCTTGTTGAAACAGGCTTATGAGCAGGCTTATACCCCGGACTTCACAGATGATGCTTCGGTTGTGGAAGCATGGGGACATGCCGTTTTTCTGGTTCCCGGCAATCGGGAGAATATCAAACTGACCACACCTTTTGATTTAAAGGTAGCTGAGGCGCTGTTATAAAAGAGGGTGGGGATGTTGGATTTAGCGACACGTGATGTAAAGTATCTTCAGGGAGTAGGACCGCAACGTGCGGCTGTATTGAATAAGGAGTTGAATATTTACTCCTTACGGGACTTGCTGTATAATTTCCCTTATAAATATGTAGATAGAAGTCGTCTGTATTATATTCATGAGATAGACGGCAATATGCCTTATATCCAGTTACGTGGAAAGGTTTTAAGTTTTGAAACGTTCGGTGAGGGTCGCCAGCGGAGGCTGGTGGGGCATTTCTCGGATGGTACAGGAGTCGTTGATTTGGTCTGGTTTCAAGGCTTGAAGTTTGTGATGGGGAAATACAAGGCGAATGAAGAATATATTGTCTTTGGTAAGCCCACCGTGTTTAACGGTCGTATCAACATTGCCCATCCGGATATAGACCCGGCAGGAGAGTTGGTTTTGTCAGACATGGGTCTTCAGCCTTATTACAATACAACGGAGAAGATGAAGCGCATGAATCTGAATTCACATGCACTTGAAAAATTGATGAAGAATCTTTTTCATACGCTTCAGCATGAAATATTCGATGAGACACTAAGTCCTTCCATCATAGAACAGCATCATCTTTTGCCACTGACTGATGCGCTTTACAACATTCATTTTCCCCGGAATCCGGAATTGCTTCGCAAAGCGCAGTACCGGTTGAAGTTTGAAGAGTTGTTTTATATTCAACTTAACTTATTGCGTTATGTCAAAGAACGGAGAAATAAGTTCCGTGGACTGGCCTTTGAGAAAGTAGGCGAAATATTCAATACTTTTTATTCGAAAAATCTTCCGTTTGCATTAACGGGTGCTCAGAAGCGGGTGATAAAGGAAATGCGCCGCGATATGGGAAGTGGAAGACAGATGAACCGCTTGCTACAAGGCGATGTGGGAAGTGGGAAAACGCTGGTGGCTTTAATGACCATGCTGATAGCACTGGATAATGGTTTTCAGGCATGTATGATGGCTCCTACGGAGATTCTTGCCGCTCAGCATTATGAAACGATTTCTCACTTTCTGAAAGGAATGGATGTGCGGGTGGAGTTATTAACCGGTACGGTTAAAGGAAAGCGGAGAGAAACCATCTTGAGAGACTTGTTGACCGGTGATGTGCATATCTTGATTGGAACGCATGCGGTGATTGAAGATACGGTGAACTTTTCTTCGCTGGGGCTGGTGGTCATTGATGAGCAGCATCGGTTTGGGGTGGCACAGCGTGCCAAACTTTGGGCAAAAAATACTTGTCCTCCTCATGTGCTGGTGATGACGGCTACCCCTATCCCCCGTACTTTGGCCATGACGCTGTATGGTGACTTGGATGTTTCGGTGATTGATGAGCTTCCGCCGGGCAGAAAACCGATACAGACCATGCATCAGTTTGATAACCGCCGTGCTTCAATGTACGCTTTTCTCCGGCAACAGATCGTGGCAGGGCGTCAGGTATATATAGTGTATCCATTGATTCAAGAGAGTGAAAAAATGGATATAAAGAATCTGGAAGATGGTTATCTGCATATCTGCGAAGAGTTTCCTGAATATAAGGTGAGTAAAGTGCATGGTAAAATGAAGCCAGCTGAGAAAGAAGAAGAAATGCAGCGTTTTTTGCGGGCGGAAACACAAATTATGGTGGCAACCACTGTGATTGAAGTGGGTGTGAATGTGCCGAATGCTTCCGTCATGGTGATTGAAAATGCCGAGCGCTTCGGACTGTCGCAGTTGCATCAGTTACGTGGGCGTGTGGGGCGTGGAGCTGAACAGTCGTATTGTATTTTGGTTACGGGGTATAAGTTGACCGAAGAAACCCGTAAGCGTATTGAAATTATGGTTCAAACGAACGACGGCTTTGAAATTGCTGAGGCTGACTTGAAACTGCGCGGTCCGGGTGATTTGGAAGGAACTCAACAAAGCGGAGTAGCTTTTGATTTGAAGATTGCCGATTTGGCACGTGACGGACAACTCTTGCAGTTTGTACGCGAGATAGCAGACCGCTTGCTTGAAGAAGACCCTCAGGGAGTATTGCCAGAAAATGCGATTGTTTGGCGACAACTTAAAGAACTGCGTAAGAAGAATGTAAACTGGTCGGTTATTTCTTAAGTAAATTTTCGTAGCCTTTTTGTTATTTTCGCTGTCGGGAGAGTTCCCGCAACCGATTGAATTAATTGTTTCATTTAGGGAATAATCTTAAAACCACAGTGTGACCTGTAAAAGTCACACTGTGGTTTGTACAGGTCACACTGTGATTTATAGAAGTCACACTGTGGTTTTAAGTTGTCATGCAGATGAAATCGTTTTTCATTTTTCATGAGAAGAATCTTCTGTACTGCTTTGCTCCGTGTGGTTCACATTCGGTTCGGCACCCATCTGTCCTGCTTGGTCTGTATTCTGTTCAGAACCGATAAACTCGCTGGGCTTTACTCCAAATTGCTTCTGAAAGCATCGGCTGAAATAGGCAGGATTGCTAAATCCTACCATGTAGCTGATTTCGTTGATGCGGTATTTGTTTTCACGCAATAAGTCGGCTGCCTTTTTCAAGCGTACTAGCTGAACCATTTCATTAGGAGTCATATTTGCCAGTATTTTAATTTTGGAAAATAATCCGGACCGGCTGATGCAGAGTTTTTCTGATAAAAAATCGATAGAAAGATTAGCATTGCTGAAATTGTCCTCAATCAGTTGGTTCATATTTTTCAGAAATTCTTCATCAGCTTTATTCCCTGCTATCGAACTAAGCGGGATATTCGGCATTTGTGAGAATTTCTGGCGTAATTGCTGCCTTAATTCTAACAGGTTTTTAATACATGCTTCCAGATACTGGATGGAGAAAGGCTTTTCAATATAAGCATCGGCTCCACAATTCATGCCTGTTATCTTGGAATCATTATCTGTTTTGGCTGTCAGAAGTATAAAAGGTATATGGCTGGTGAGCTGGTTGGAGCGGATGGCTTGACAAAACTCAACCCCATTCATATTCGGCATCATCCAGTCGCTTATTATCAGTGAAACTTCTTGCTCTTCTAAAAGTCTGAGTGCTTCTTTTCCGTCGGTAGCGGTTAGCACGGTATAAGTTGACTTGAAGTTTGATTGCAGGAAGTTCAACATATCCTCATTGTCTTCTGCTATAAGCATCACAGGCAAGGTCTGTGAATCGGTCGGCTCTATTTGTGTAGTGATAATATCTTCGGGTACAGCTATGCTTTCTGCCGGTTGCATGGCATCTTTTTCCACGGTTTCCTGTCTTACCGGGAGTTGGATACGGAAAGTGGAGCCAACTCCGGGACATGATTCTACTTCCACTAGTCCGTGGTGAGCTTCTACTATGCCTTTTACAATACTCAGCCCGATACCCGTACCCGGTTTATTTTCGGAGGCTTGGTAGAAGGGCTTGAATATAAGTCTCAGCTCTTCTTCTTCCATGCCTTTCCCGTTATCAGTAACTTGGATGGAAAAAGTAGGATGGTTAGGCTGGTGAATAAACTTCACCTCCACTTTATCGGTGGTATATTTGTTGGCATTGGTCAGCAGGTTACTTAATACTTTAGTCAAAGCCTCACGGTCAACGTCGGCTTTGAAATTATGTACCGGATAAGTGACAAACAGCGTAATGTTACGCTGTTTCATCGAGGGCTGGAAACGCTCACATACAGCTTGCATTAAGTTTTTGATATTCTGAGATGAGAAATGCATTGTCATCTCATTTTGTTCTACCTTGCGGAAGTCGAGCAGCTGGTTCACCAAATAGAGCAGGCGCTGACTGTTTCTATCAATGATTTCCAGGTCTTTACGAATTTGGTCGGGCAAATCTAAAGTGGCTTGCATAATCTTTTCCAACGGACCGATAATCAAGGATACAGGAGTACGAATCTCATGTGCAATCATGGTAAAGAACTTTATTTTTGCTTCATGCATTTCTTTTTCCTTGTTTGCATTGAGTTCGCTGATGGCAATGGCATGTTTTTTCTCACTCCGCCTGCTGACATAGCGTATGAGCATAGCTATGGCAAAGCAGAAGAGCAGGAAATAGAATATCTTAAAAGGAAGTGACAGATAAAAGGGAGGGTGTACGATGATGCGTATGGAAGTTCCCTGTTCATTCCAGATATTATCATTATTTGAAGCCTTTACTCGGAACGTATAGGTGCCGGCAGCCAGATTGGTATAAGTGGTGTTGTGCTGCGAGTTGACAAAGTTCCATCTTTTGTCAAATCCTTCCAGCATATAGGCATATTTGTTTTTCTGTGGAGTACAGTAGCTTAGGGCAGCATAGCTTAAGGTAATGACGTTATGCTTATATGACAGGTGAATTTCATCTAAATGGTCGATAGATAAAGGTAAGATACCCTCATCTTTTGTTTGGATATTTTGATTGAAAATTTCCAGTCCGGTTAGCACTACGGTTGGTTTCTGCGTATTCAGCTTAAGCTGGTGTGGATAAAACGTATTAAACCCGTTGATACTTCCTATATAAAATTCCCCGTTGCGTGTTTTTATTCCCGATGCCATGATGAAAGCCTCACTTTGTAGTCCGTCGCTTTTTGTAAAAATCTGAGTAGTCTGGTTGGTGGGAATATATTTGACCAACCCTTTGGCTGTGGTAAGCCATAAGCAGTCATCTCCTTCAAGAATGGTGTTGATGCACTCATTTTGAAGATGGAGCGGCTGATATACGAAGCAATCATTTTCGGTTTGATAGCAATAAAGTCCATCAGGTGTGGCAGCCCAAAGTCTCCGTTCTTTATCAATGCACAGATGATTGATATTTGGATTACTGAATCCTTGTTCTTGGTCGTATTTTTTCCAAATATCTTTAAAAGGGTTATATTTAAAAACTCCTTTTCCTAATGTTGCTATCCACAGGTTACCTTTTACATCTTCTGTTATTTCAATGATGAGCGATTCTAATTTTTTCATGGGAATGAAACTGTCTTGCTCGCTGTCATAGCGACAGATGCCAGACATAGATCCGGTCCAGATACTTCCATGGCTATCTTTGAATATGGAGTAAATGCTGATATCGTCCAGACCATCTTGTACCGAATAGGTCTTGATTTGACCGGTTTGCATATTAAGCACGTGTATTCCGTTACTATAGGTTCCTATCCATAAGTGATTGTTTACAGCGCAGAGTGCATGTATGTTTTCACTCTGTAGTTGTTTCCTTCCCGGAAAATCAACAAACTCTCCGGTGACGGGTGAAAAGCGGCTAAGTCCGTTATCATCTGAGCCAATCCACACATTCCCTTGTGCGTCTTCGCAGAAGCGGCTGATAATTTTGCTGCTGAACAGAGAATTGTTCTTGTAAACCGGATACCCTTTGAACTGTCCGCAATATGGTGGAAGATAGTTCACCCCGTTATAATAGGTTCCAATCCATACCCCTCCTTCCCGGTCTTTAATCATCGGATAGATAAACTTGCCTGAGAGCGCACCGCTTTCCTCTCCGTAATAGGTGTGTAATTTACTTTCATGTGTGAGCGTATTAAACAACATGAGTCCGTCATCCGATCCGATAAAGAGAATATTGGGAGCATATTCCAGAATAGAATGAATGTGTGCTACAGCTTTTCCGCTTTCGGGAGTTAAGAATTTTTCTACTTTATGGGTATTAGGATCCAGCTTCCATAAACCATCTTTCCAAGTTCCTATCCAAATATGATGCATATTGTCTTCCCAAAGAGCCATACTGTAAACTCCATTCTCTTCACCTTCTATCTTGAAATCTTCAAACGTATTGGTCACTTTATTCAGTCGGTATAAATTGTTCATACCGGTAGCCCATATATTATTTTGTTCATCACTGAGAATACGTACGATGTTTCCGTTACCTTGAGGAATATCAAACTGTATCAGCTTGTTCGAGTGCGGATTATATTGAAAAACACCTTGTCTCTGAGTTGCAATCCAGATATTATTTTCTTTGTCAGGAATGATGTAATTAACCCACGAGTCAATTTTTACTTTTTGATGAGTTTCCTGTTCGAAGAGTGTAAACTTATCTTTTTTCTGGTCATAGATATAGATTCCGCATTCTGTTCCTACCCAAATTTCATTTTCCTTGGCTTCGCATAGTGTGCAGATTGTATTAAACTGAAAATTCTGATAAAGCGGATCAGACTTCTGGTAGAATTTAAACTGTGTTCCGTCAAATCGGTTTAACCCGTTGTCTGTTCCAAACCAGATATATCCTTTGCTGTCTTGTAAGATAGCTGCTATTCCATTCGATGAAATTCCGTTTTCAATACTATAATGCCGGAAGTGGAACTGCTCAGGTAAGCTGGCATGTCCTTCAAATGAAGTAAGAAAAACAAATAGTATAAAGAGGAGTCTGATTGGGCTTTTCATAAGAATATAGTTTGGGTATTTAAATTTCGTACAAAGTTGATAAAAAAACTTTGAATAACTATTTATATTTCTAATAAAAATGTTTGAAGTTGTTAGTAACGGTAGGTCTTTGTCGTTACTATGACCGATTGAGGCTATGTTATGAGTGAAAAGAATTCGGGTAAAACGCTTTTCTCTTCCTGCGAAATGTGTTTTGTGAAATCTGCCTACGTCTTACATGCTTTCAGGACTAATAGGTTGTGAAATAATAAGTTAAATTTTGTAGGACACCGTGTAGAACGCAGGATTTGTCTATACGATTCTTATGATGGATTTCAATGGTTGTTCGTTTATATATTTTATATTCAGTAAAATAAAGATTAAGGATATAAAAATAGTCCAAAATGGTATAAAATAGTCTATCATAAACTTAAAGCGCTGTTTTTTAGTGTTTTATATATCGGAAAGAAAGTATTGTTTAGATTATATTATGGTTGAAAACGATTATTTTGAACTAAAAAGAGAGGTCATTTAAGTAATTTTGTATTGTAAGATATTCTAACCAATTAAATATAAGTAACAATGAAAACACGTTTAAGTCGTACATTTTTTAATCGTACGTTTGTGAAAACTACAGTGTGTGCTGTGTTTTCTGTTGGAATTCTTCCGTTGCCTTCTTATGTTAAGGCAAGAAATGTGGAAGTTGTCAACATCGTTCAACAGTCAAAGACTATAAAAGGAACTATTGTTGACATAAATGGAATTCCAATTATTGGAGCCAATGTAATGGAAAAAGGTACAACGAATGGCACTATTACTGATTTAGATGGAAACTATGTTTTGGATGTTTCAAACAAAGCAGTATTGGTTATTAGTTATATTGGTTATAAAACTCAAGAAGTATCGGTCAGTCAAGCTAAAGGAGGAAGCTTGAAAGTTACTTTGAAAGAAGATACGGAAGTGATGGATGAAGTAGTGGTTGTTGGTTATGGAACACAAAAGAAAGCTACTTTGACGGGGTCTGTATCACAAGTCGGTGGAGAGGATTTAAAGAAAGTAGCAGCTGCGAATCTTACGAATACACTCGCAGGAAAAACGGCAGGTATTATTGCTAATACTCGTTCTGGTGAACCGGGCGAAGATGGAGCTGATATTTTGATTCGTGGTAAAGGAACTTTAGGAAGTACGGCACCTCTGATTGTTGTGGATGGAATAGCAGATCGTTCGTTCAGTCATTTGAATCCAGAAGATATAGAAAGTATTTCAGTTCTGAAGGATGCTTCGGCAGCAATTTATGGTGCTCGTGCTGCTAATGGTGTTATATTAGTAACAACCAAGAGAGGAAAAGAAGGAAAAGTAACGGTTAATTATAATGGAAGTTATTCTCTTTCTCAACCGACTAAAGTCCCTGAAATGTTAAATGCTCATCAATATGCAACCTATGTAAATGAATATGATGCGGATCCTCGTCATGATCAGGCTGGTATTACTTATTCTGATGAAGTGCTGAAGCATTATTTAAATCATGATGATCCGATTAACTATCCTGATACAGATTGGTGGGGTGAAGTTGCTAAAAATTGGGCTGGAAAGACTCAACACAGTTTGTCAGTTAGCGGTGGAACGGATAAAATGTCTTTTTATACTTCTGCCCAATATATGTGGCAGGATGCCATTTATAAAAATTCGGCACAAGACTACAAGCAGTTTCAGTTAGTATCTAATTTGGATGCAAAGATTAGCAATTCCATACGTTTTAGTTTGGATATTTTAGGAAGACAGGAGCAACGCCAGCGTGGAATCTATTCAACTCCGTATTTGTTTACTTATTTCTTGAGTACATTCCCTGGCAGTGCACCATACTATCCTAACGGATTACCACGAGTGGGCTATGATGGTGTGACCCGTAATGCAGCTATTATGGTAACTGATAAACCGGGATCAAATAATTATACAACGAATATTTTGAATATAAAGCCTTTACTCCATATTGATTTAGACTTTATTACTAAAGGCTTATATGCAGAAGGATATGCTGCTATTGATTACACCTTTAGCGATGGCAAGCAAATTAATCAGCCTTATGACCTTTATTATTATGATAATGCAACGAAAGAATATCAGAATAAGCGGTCAGATACAGGAAAAATCAGCTTGAACGACTGGGCTACCCGTTATTCTACCATTACGCTGAATGCACGTATCGGATATGAACGTACTTTTAATGAGTCACATAAGGTGAATGCCTTTGTGGCTTATGAACAGAGTAAGTATAACTATCATACCTTATCAGGATATCGTACCAATTTTCTTTCGAATTCGTTAATGGACTTGTTTGCAGGAAGTGATGTACCGGAAGATAAGGATAATAATGGTTCTTCGGATAAGACGGCGCGTGTCAATTTCTTTGGGCGTGTGAACTATTCTTATCAGGATAAATATTTGGCAGAGGTTACAATGCGTTATGACGGATCTATGAACTTTGCCAAGGGACATCGTTGGGGGTTGTTCCCATCTTTCTCTTTGGGATGGGTAATTTCAGAGGAGAAATTCTTTGAGCCGGTTAAACCTTATGTCGATTTTCTGAAGCTGAAAGCCTCTTGGGGACAGATGGGTAATGATAACATTTCTGCTTTCCAATATCTTTCTCAATACGCTTTTACAGATAAAGGAGTTTATTTCGGTTCAGGTGATGGTGTAGCCTTAAATAAAGGATTCAAACTTACCCGTACAGCTAACCCGATGGTTACTTGGGAAACAGCTAATACTACGAACTTAGGTTTTTCTGCCACATTCTTAAATGGTAAGTTCGGATTGGATTTTGATTGGTTTCAGTCTAAACGAAGAGATATCTTGATTACCCGTAATGCCTCCATCCCATCTTATACCGGTCTGGTACTCCCTGCGGAAAACTTAGGGAAAGTAACAAATTCGGGTGTAGAAATTGTAGCTTCTTATCGTGACCGTTCTGGAGACTTTGAATGGGGAGTGACAGGAAACTTTACATATGCTCAAAATAAGGTTGACTATATGGATGAAGCTGTCTCTACTCCTGCGTGGCAGCGTACTACTGGAAATCCAATAGACGGATTGGTATTATATAAAGCTTTGGGAATTTATCAAAATCAAGCGCAGGTAGATAACACTCCTCATATGGATAACGCAGCCCCCGGTGATTTGATTTATCAAGATACCAATGGAGATGGTACGATAACATGGGATGATGCTATTCGTATTAATGAGTCAGCTACTCCAAAGATTATTTACGGTCTTACGCTGAATGGTGCATGGAAGGGATTTGATTTGAATATATTTTTCCAAGGTCAGGCAAAAGCTGTACAGTTAGTTCAGCCTACAATGAATATGGTGACCGATTTCTATGAAGGACGTTGGCGTACAGAAAATACACCGGAAGAGAATTTGAATGCACGTTGGCCTAAGGCTTTTATTAAACAGACTTATGGTGATACATGGAATGGGGCTGCATCAACTTGGTGGTTGAGAAATGCTGCTTTCCTCCGTTTGAAATCAATGGAAATAGGATATACATTGCCTAAATCACTGACATCGAAGATAGGTGTTCAAAGATGGCGTTTCTATATAAATGGAAATAATCTCTTTACTTTCGATAAGATGAAGATTTGTGATCCGGAAGTTGGAACATCGAAGAATGAAGATGGCTATGCTATCAATTCAAATGGTATTTTAGCTTATCCGTTACAACGCATGATAACTTTTGGTACTAATATTACTTTTTAAAGAGTTAACTACTTAAAACTAAAAATGATGAAAACAAAAAAATATTTATATGTACTGGCTTTTGCTTGCTTAGGTTTTGGAGGAACATCTTGTACAGATATCTTGGATGTTGAGCCGATGAACTCTTATTCCGATGAAGCAGTATGGGGTGACCTTGCATTGTCTGAAACTTATTTAAATGCGCAATATACTAATTTATGGGCCGAGAGCATGAAGGGAACGCGCTTTGCTCACTTTACAGACGAAGTTTACCAGAAGCATACATATGGTTCGGAAAACGTAACACAAGGATTACTGAATTGTGATACGTATGGTATCGGTTGGGATGAGACAATGTGGGATCCTTGGGGTACTTATTATGGATATATCAAGAGTTTAAATTTATTTTTGGAGCGAATAGACGAAGTTCCAGGAGATGAACAATGGCGCAATTGGCAGAAAGGACAGGCGTTGTTCTTGCGTGCATGGAACTATCATATGCTATACAGCCTTTATGGACGTGTTCCTTTAATTGACCATACATATGGACTTGATGATAAGTTTGAGGAAAAGCGTGCAGATATGGATAAAGTTGCTGAATTTATTGTGAAAGATTGTAAAGATGCTGCTTCTCTGCTTCCTGTTTCTTATCCGGATAATAGCGATTTCGGACGTGCAACTCAAGGCGCAGCTTTGGCTTTGAAATCAAGAGTTTTGCTTTATCAGGCAAGCCCGTTGTTTGGCACACCTTCTGTTGAGAAATGGAAAGCTGCAGCAGATGCAGCCCGTGAAGTCTTTAATTTGAATATTTATTATTTGCAGAACTTGAACACTGCGAATGTAAAAGAAGACCCGAAAGCGGTGGCTGATGCTTATGGGGCTTTGTTTCTTGACCCTCAAAATCCGGAAGTTATATTTGAAAAGCTGTATGATCCTAAATATGGTGCTGGAGATAATAACTCATATTTGTATCAGGCACCTTGTGGTATAGGAAACGGTTTTCAGGGATGGGGGAATTTTAATCCGACACAGGAAATAGCCGATTTGTTTGATAATGCAGACGGAACAGATTTTGTTCCCCAGGCGCATTATGAAGCGGTGGCAGGTGATGTACCGAGTGCGTGGAAAGGTCGTGAACCAAGATTCTATTCGGCATTTATTTTAGATGGAGACCAATGGGGATATGGTGATGGACGTAGAGAAGTGGAAGTTTTCCGTTCTGGAGAAGAAGGTGTTGCAGCAGGAAAGGACAGTGACCAAGGTGAATATTATTGGAATGCCAGCAACACGGGATATTCTATGCGTAAATTTCTTGATCCTAAATTCGATGCTTCGGGAACTACTATGCATGCCACTCCTTGGTTCTTCATGCGTTTGGCTGAAATTTACTTGAACTATGCCGAATGCCAGTTGCAGCTTGGTAACGTGGAAGGAGAAGAGGGGGCGCGTGAATATATAAATAAGGTGCGTCGCCGTGTGGGGCTTCCTGATATCAAGGCTACTGATGATATTTGGACTGCTTACTATTATGAGCGTCAGGCTGAACTTGTATTTGAAGGACAGCGTTGGTTTGACCTTCGCCGGTGGAAAAAGATGGAAGAATGTTACAGTAAACCTGTAACAGGCATTGTTATCTATAAATATAAAGACGGCAAGAAGAAATATGATACGGGAAACGTTGTGTCAACGCGTAACTTCGCAGGCGTTGCCGGAGCTGAAGCGCATTATTGGCTGCCTGTTCCGCGATATGAATTGCGCCGTTCTCCGCTGATTGATGCTAAACCTTATGAATAATTTATATAAAACGAAAGACATGAAGAGATTAGGATATGTAGGCGCATTGATGAGTTGCGCCGCTTTGATAGCATGTACGGATTATAGCGAACACACTGTATTTAACGAGCAGTATCCCTTGCCGGAAGGAAAGGAATTGTATCGACCGATCGAATTTTCAGGTGAAGATTGGCGTGTGGATACTTTTGCTTATTGCTATGACCGGATGGCATGTACTGAAAATATGGCAATATTTTGGGAAAAAGGTTTCGGAAAAGATTTGGCTAATCCTCCTCAGCTGGAGGGAAACAGTATGAGTGTTGATTTAGAAAACTTGAAGACCCGGCTTGAGCAGTTCTATAAATATTATCGTGATGAACTGAAATTTGTTAATGAAGGTTCACTGAGTGAAAGGTATCGCATGATGGTAATGATTCAGTATTCTTTGGAAGGAACTGCATACGGAGGAACATATGATAATACTGTTGGAGCTTTTTGGGCTGCTCCGAATCGTCTGCAAGACAAGAATCTGAATGCTGTAGCTCATGAACTTGGTCATAGCTTCCAACTCCAGATGCAAGCCGATGGCTCTGCTTGCTGGAAAGGAGGAGCAGGAGGCGGCTTCTTTGAAATGACATCACAATGGATGCTTTGGCAGGTGAACCCAGATTGGATCAAAGAAGAGCAGTATCATTGGGATGCTTTCAAGCAGGCTACTCATAAAGCTTTCTTGCATGCGGATAATATTTACCGTTCACCTTACGTGTTGGAATATTGGAGTGAGAAGAATGGAAAAGAATTTATTGCAGAAATGTATCGTCAAAGCTATGAAAATGAGGATCCGGTACAGACTTATCAACGCATGAAAGGATATGCGGCAGGAGAGAACTATAAGTTTGTCGACGAACTTTTTGACTGCTATTGCCGTTTGCCGAATCTAGACTTTAAACGTGCTTATGCGGAAACCCGTCTGTATGCCAATACTTTTGAAAGCTTCAAGCCTTACATGACGGATGCCGGAGAGGGCTGGTATCAGGTAAAACCGGAACGTTGTCCCGAGAATTACGGATTTAATGTTATTCCTCTTTCCGTTCCTCAAGCCGGAACAATGGTTACTGCCGAATTTAAAGGCTTGCAAGGAGTTGATGTGGCTCCTTCCGGATGTCCGGGCTATGAAAATGCCTGGAATTATGTGCCTTATTACCGTTATGGATTTGTGGGGGTGACCGATGACGGCGAGACATTTATGGGTGAATCCGGAACTACGGACTACTACAACCAGACTTCTATGGTATTTTGCCGGCTTCCGGCAGACAAGCAGCTGAAACATTTGTATCTGGTGGTCACCGCTGGCCCGAAAGATGGTCACTGGACGCTTACACAGCTTCCTATGGCTCAGTGGCCTTATAAAGTGAAATTGTCTGAAACCTCAATCAAGTAAACGAATTTTGTATTTAAGGTATAGGCATTAGTTTGCTTGAGGAAAAAAGTAGGTCTGCCGCCACTAGGAGAAAATCTGTATCGGTTTTTAATCTGTGTGTGCGGCAGACTTTTTTGGGCGGATGCCTAAGGAAATTCTTTTATAAGGCTGATTTACTCCGTAAAAATGCCTGAAATGGATTATTTTTATATTAATAGAGACTATAGTGAAAGTCTTTTTCTTTGAAGAGTCTTATTTTTGCCTGAAACAATTAATGAATGTATGCGTATGAAACTAAGGAATTTATTTATGGGGCTGTCATTGCTGTGTGCAGGCAGCATGCATGGCCAAATGTTTTTCGGAGAAGCAAAAGCTATCCCTGACTCTGTGTTTAACTCTTTGGCCAAGACTCCTCCAATGGGATGGAATACTTGGAATAAATTTGGCTGCAATGTCAGCGAAAAGTTGATGAAAGAAATGGCAGACGAAATGGTGAATTCAGGAATGCGAGATGCCGGCTATGAATATATCGTAATTGATGATTGCTGGCAAGTGGGGCGAGATTCATTGGGTAACATCATCCCCGACCCGAAACGTTTTCCTAATGGAATGAAGGCTTTGGCTGATTATATACATGGTAAGGGGTTGAAGCTTGGTATTTATTCATGTGCCGGTTCTTACACTTGTCAGGGACGTCCGGGAAGTAGAGGATACCAGTTTCAAGATGCACGTCAATATGCATCGTGGGGTGTTGATTATTTAAAATATGACTGGTGCTCGAATGAGGGACAAAATGCACGTGCAGCTTATCAAACCATGAGTGATGCTTTGAAATTGAGTGGTCGTCCTATTGTTTTCAGTATTTGTGAATGGGGAGAAAACCAACCTTGGAAATGGGGAAGAGGAATCGGACATATGTGGCGTGTAACACCGGATATTCGTGATTGTTATCAATGTAAATTTGATTGGGGAGGAGTGGGTGTTTTAGACATTGTAGATATTATGGCAGATCTTTATCCCTATGCAGGTCCCGGACATTGGAACGATGCTGAGATGCTGGAAGTTGGAAACGGTGGCATGACGCGTGATGAATATATTACACATTTTTCGATGTGGTGTATGTTGGCGACTCCATTGATGGCTGGAAATGATTTGCGTAATATGGACGCAGAAACCAAGGAAATTTTGATGAACAAGGAAGCTATTGCCGTGAATCAGGATGCTTTAGGACAGCAAGCACGACGCTTCATGGATATGGGGGAAAAAGAAATTTGGGCAAAGCCTCTGGCAGACGGAGAATTGGCTGTTTGTTTCTTGAACCGAACGGAAGATGTTTGGCATTTAGATTATGACTGGAGAAAGCAAACGATTTATTTTGCTGATCAAGTAAACATGTATAAAAAAGAATATGTGGTTCGTGATTTATGGAAACATCAAAATATTGGTACAACAAAACAGCATACCGTGTGCGATATTGCTCCTCATGGGGTTTTGATGGTTCGATTATCCGTAAAAAAATGAAAATAGTTTGATTATGAAGAAATATATTGGGTTAGTAGCTCTAATGGGATTGTGTCTGGCGGATGCTTTTGCACAATATCCCGGACAGTCAGAAGCATGTATGAAAGTACCTGTTCAGGTATCTTTAAAAGCCTTGTCTTTTGATTATGCCGATGTCCGTTTACTTGACGGACCGTTTAAACGGGCTATGGAAGTGAATCAGCGGTGGCTGAAGGAAGCAGATGTGGAGCGATTTATGCACAATTACCGTGTTACTGCAGGGTTAAAGACAAATGCAGAAGCTTTTGGAGGATGGGAAGGACTTGATGTGGAGTTGCGTGGTCATTCTTTAGGACATTTGCTGACTGCCCTTTCCGAAATGTATGCCTCTACAGGGGATGAAATATATAAGCAAAAGTGCAATGCATTTGTTGAGGCTTTGGCTGAATGCCAGCAGGCTTTGGATGCGGACGGATATTTAAGTGCCTTTCCTGAGCATCTGATAACCGAGCTATAGAAGGGAAATCGGTATGGGCTCCTTGGTACACCCTCCATAAAATTTATGCAGGACTCCTTGATGCTTATCTGCTTTGTGATAACCGGCAGGCTTATGATGTGGTATCGAAAATGTGCGATTGGGCATATGGTAAATTAAAGTCTTTGAGCGATGATGATTTACAGCGTATGCTGCAATGCGAGTTTGGCGGTATGTCTGAGTTTTTTTACAATATGTATGCCGTATCGGGCAACCGTCAGCATAAGGAACTGGGCGACAAGTTTTATCATAAAGTAATACTTGATCCACTCTTGGCTGGAGAAGATAAGCTGGGAGGAACTCATGCCAATACACAGATTCCTAAAGCGGTGGGTGAGGCCCGCGGTTATGAAGTAACGGGAGAACAGCGGCATCATGATATCGCTGAATTTTTCTGGCATACGGTTTTGAAAAACCATACTTATGTAACCGGAGGAAACAGTGACAGTGAGTATTTCGGACAACCGGGAAAATTGTCTGAGCGTTTGGGACAGAACACCACGGAAACTTGTAATACTTATAATATGCTGAAGCTTACCCGTCATCTGTTTACATGGGATGCTTTGCCCGGTTATGCCGATTATTATGAACGGGCATTATATAACCATATTCTTTCTTCTCAGAATCCAGAAACGGGTGGGGTTACTTATTTTCATACACTTCATCCGGGCAGTGCGAAAGATTTCAACATGCCGTTTATTGCCCATACGTGTTGTGTCGGGACTGGTTATGAGAATCACTCCAAGTATGGTGAAGCTATTTATTACCGGACTTCGGATGATAAGGGACTATATGTAAACTTATTCATTGCTTCGGAATTGAATTGGAAGGAAAAAGGGTTTAAGTTACGTCAGGAAACCTCTTTTCCTGAAGAATCATCTACTCGTTTGACCGTATCGGCTGAAACTCCGGTTGATTTGACTCTTCATTTGCGTTATCCGGTATGGGCTGTTGATGGAGTAAAGGTGAAAGTAAATGGAAAAAAAGTTGCCGTTCGTACCAAGCCTTCCAGTTATATCAGTTTGAAGCGTTCTTGGAAAGGAGGGGACATTATTGAAATGGAAATGCCGATGAGGCTACATACAGAGTTTATGCCAGATAATCCTTCGAAGGGAGCCATTTTGTATGGCCCGATAGTGCTGGCAGCCGAGCTGGGAGCAGATGATATTGACGATACGTTTGGAGTACCCGTTTTTGTTAATCCAGATAAGAAGTTGGAAAAATGGATTAAGCCGGTGGAAGGCAAGCAGATGACTTTCCGTACAAAGGGTGTAGGGCGTCCTGAAGAAGCTCTGCTGAGTCCTTTATATAAGATATACAATCAGCGTTATGCGGCTTATTTTGATTTCTTCACCGAGGAAGACTGGACTAATAAACAGAAGGAATATAAAAAGCGTTTGCAGGAAGAAAAAGATATTGCATCCCGTACCATTGACTGGGTAGGTATTGGTGAACATCAGTCAGAACGTGATCATTTGGTTGAGAGTAAAATCAGCTACGTGTATAATCAAGGTGGACGTATGGGGCGTGATGTACGTGCTGAAGGGTTCTTGCATTATCAGGTAGCGGTTAATCCGGAAGGAAAGAATGAACTGATGTTAACTTTTTGGGGAAGCGACAGTGGACATTTACAATTTGATGTGCTGATTGATGGTAAAGTCATGACGAACATTACAGTAACCGATGAAAAGCCGGGCGCGTTTTATAACCGCTTCTTTGTTATTCCGGATGAAATGGTTCTGGGAAAAGAAAATGTAAGAATCTCCTTTATCCCTACCCCCGGTAATCGGGCTGGAATCATCTATGGTTTACGTACTTTACATTCAGTTAAATAGGTGATTGGGAATATAAAAAAAGTCCAAAATAATATAACAAAAGTCCATACGCTGTGTTTAGTATGTTGATAATCAGTCTTTTGATTGTAAAATAGAGAAGGGGGGTTATTCGACTATTTTCATAGTAGTATGGACTTTCTTGCTATTCTTTATTCGTATTTTCCTCTACATTTGTGCCAGAATGAAAAACGAATAATGTAATATGAAGAACAAATTTTTAGTATTAATAAGTGGATTAGTTGTGTTGGGTACTTCATCTTGTACCCAGGCAACTTATAACCAGCCGGATGCACCGATTCAAGAGGTGCCATTTACGCAGGTTCACATAAACGATCGGTTTTGGACCCCTCGTATAGAGACCAACCGTACTGTATCTATTCCTTCTGCGTTTAAAGAATGTGAGAAAAACGGCCGTTTCGATAACTTTGCCATAGCTGGCGGACTGAAAAAAGGTGAGCATCGTGGTGACTTTTCTTTCGATGATACCGACCCTTATAAGGTAATTGAAGGGGCTTCTTATTCATTGGCAGTAAAGTATGACCCGAAACTGGATCATTATTTGGACAGTGTCATTACAATTATTGCAGCCGCCCAGGAGCCGGACGGTTATCTGACGACTTGCGTTACTAACAAGTGTTATCGTCTTTCTGGCTGGTGGGGGCGTTCGAAGTGGGAGCGTCTGAACAGTCATGAATTATATAACAGCGGTCATTTATACGAAGCAGCTGTAGCTCATTATCGAGCTACAGGTAAGCGTACGCTTCTTGATGTGGCTATTAAGAATGCTGATCTGGTATGTAAGGTCTTTGGTCCTGACGAAGGTCAGAAACATGTACCTTCAGGTCATCCTATTATCGAAATGGCTCTGGCAAAACTCTATAAGGTGACAGGTGATGAAAAATATCTGGCAATGGCTAAGTACTTCGTAGAGGAGACTGGTCGTGGAACTGATGGTCATAAATTGAATGAATACAGCCAAGACCATATGCCTATTCTGCAGCAAGAGGAGATAGTAGGTCATGCCGTGCGTGCCGGTTACCTTTATTCCGGTGTAGCCGATGTGGCTGCGCTGACCAATGATACGGCTTATTTCAATGCACTGACCCGTTTGTGGGATAACTTAGTCAGTAAGAAACTTTATATAACCGGAGGTATGGGTTCACGTGCTCAAGGTGAAGGTTTCGGTCCCAATTATGAGTTGCAAAACCATACTGCCTATTGCGAGACTTGTGCTGCAATTGCCAATGTGTACTGGAATTACCGTATGTTTCTTGCAACCGGTGAATCCAAATACATGGATGTACTTGAGCGGGCTTTATATAACGGGGTGATTTCAGGCGTCTCTTTAAGCGGCGACAAGTTCTTCTATGACAATCCACTGGAATCTATGGGCGAGCATGAACGTCAGCGTTGGTTCGGCTGTGCATGCTGTCCGGGTAATGTAACCCGTTTTGTTGCTTCTGTTCCGAATTATGCGTATGCCACTCAGCAGAACGATATTTACGTTAACCTTTATATTCAGGGTAAGGCCGAAATGCAACTTGCCGACAACAAGGTGTCTTTGGAACAGACTACGGATTATCCGTGGAACGGAAAAATATCTATTAAGGTAACTCCGGAAAAAGAAGGTGAGTTTGCGGTTCGTCTGCGTGTTCCGGGATGGGCAAAATCGGCTCCGGTGGCTTCCGACCTTTATGCTTATACCGATGCAGCAAAGAAATATACCTTGAAAGTTAACGGTTCTTCAGCTCAGTCAGCCGCTGGCGATGGTTATGAAACAATCGTCCGTACATGGAAAGCAGGTGATGTGATAGAATTTGAACTTCCGATGGACGTCCGTCGTATCAAAGCAAACGAAAATGTAGAGATAGATAAAGGCATGTTGGCATTAGAACGTGGTCCTATCATGTTCTGTCTTGAGGGCAAAGATCAGCCCGACAGTACTGTATTCAATAAATTCATTCCTGCCGACACTCCGATAGAAGCCACTTTCGATTCAGAGTTGTTAAATGGTGTAATGATATTGAGTGGTATGGCACAAGAAGTAGAAAAAGACGGTTCTGTAAAGGAAGTTCCGTTTAAAGCGATTCCTTATTCTACATGGAACAACCGTGGTGCTGACCAGATGGCAGTCTGGATTCCTGAATCAAAAGAATATGCCACTCCGGTTCCGGAACCGACTATTGCTTCAAAAGCAAAGACCTTTACCATTCAGGCTCCTATCCAGAAGGATGCTCCCGAATCGGCCTCTATCGTTTCTTATGCGTGGGGGGTGAATGACCAATGGGAACCCAAACGTTCGTCTGATACCTCAAAGCCCTATCATTACTGGTGGTTGAAGAACGGCACGAAAGAAACTTTGGCTTATGAGTTTGACCAACCTTATACTGTTTCTTCTGTACAGGTTTATTGGTTAGATTTTGACCACTATGACGGTGACTTCCGTGTTCCTCAAAGTTGGAAACTATATTATAAAGCAGGTAAATCTTGGAAGGAAGTTGAGGCTCAAAATGAATATGGCGTAAAGAAAGACTGTTATAATACCTTGAACTTTACTCCGGTTAAGACAACCGGCTTGAAAATAGAAGCCCAGCTTCAAAAAGGAGCATCGGGAGGTATTATAGAATGGAAAGTAAACTAACAAAGAGATAATAGCTATTTATTAACCCTTAAATACAAACGAAATGGATACACATTTAAATCGCGTATTGTTTAGTCGCGCATTTGTGAAAATGGCAACGTGTGCTGTTCTTTCTGCAGGGTGCTTGCCTATGGCAGCTTATGCAGAATCGGACGAAGTAAACGCCGTACAGATGGTTCAGCAGCAAAAGACCATAACCGGTCAGGTTGTTGATTCAAAAGGTGAAACCATTATTGGTGCAAACGTTATGGAAAAAGGTACTACCAATGGTACCATAACCGATTTTGATGGAAATTTTACGTTAAATGTTTCTTCAAAGGCCACTTTGGTGATTTCTTATATTGGTTATAAGAGCGTAGAGGTTCCTGCTTCTGCATTGAAGTCAGGAATGAAGGTCACTTTGAAGGAAGATACAGAGGTGATGGACGAAGTAGTTGTAATTGGTTACGGAACTCAGCGTAAAGGAGATGTGACCAGTGCGATTGCTTCTGTAAAGGCAGAAGACTTTACAATCGGTAAAGTGGGTGATGCAGCCGATTTGATTAAAGGTAAAGTTGCTGGTTTGAGTATTGCAAAAGGTTCGGGTGACCCGAATGCGACTTCTACCATCCGTTTGCGTGGTGTTATCTCTGTAAATGGTAGTACGACTCCCTTGGTATTGGTTGATGGTGTAGAAGGAGACTTGAGTACGGTCGCTCCAGAAAACATTGAGTCAATCGATGTATTGAAAGATGCTTCGGCAGCTGCAATCTATGGTACACGTGGTGCAAACGGTGTGATTCTTATTACTACGAAGACCGGTAAGCGTGAATCTCATACTACAGCTTCTTATTCGGGATATGTATCAGCTTCTATGTTTGGCAAGAAGCTGGACTTCATGGATGCTTCGGATGTACGTGCCGGAAAGACGAACTTTACAGATAAGGGATATGATACGGATTGGTTGGATGCCATCAGTCGTACAGGCTTTACCCACAATCATAACTTTAATATAACAGGTGGAACAGAAAAAACGGTTTATTCGGCAGACTTTACCTATCGCAAGGAAGACGGTGTGATTATGAATACCTATGCTGAAGATATGCGTATGCGTTTTGACATTTCTCACTGGATGCTGAACGATATGTTGAAAGTAAACTTGAACATTGTGAAGAAGTGGCATGAACACAGTGCACAAAATGTAACAGCATCCGATGGCTCGAATACCTCATATTCAGCCTATCGCCAAGCCATTGCCCGTAACCCGAGTGCACCTATTTATAATGAAGACGGCTCCTATAATGAAGATTTTGGAGTGAACTATTATTATAATCCGGTAGGAATGTTGGAAGAGCGTATGGGTAATTATTCTTCTGAGGAAACTCGTGCAACCGGAAACATTACCTTTGAACCGATAAAGGGATGGCAGACGAATTTGATGTTGTCAACCAGCCGTTTCGATTCTCATGATAAAGGATTTAATACGAGTGACTATTATGGCAATAAACTAAGTCAATATAAAGGTTATGCTTATCATACGAACGATGACAGCCGTACCGATAATTTGGAAATCACTTCAAAGTATGACTTGAATATCAAAAAGCATCGTATGAATGCCATGGTGGGTTACAGCTACCAGTATTACAAATGGGAGCGGAACTATGCCAATAACTACAATTTCCCTACAGACTTCTTCCAATGGAATAACTTGGGTATCGGTCAGGCTCTGAAAGAAGGTAAGGCTGGTATGGGAAGTGATGCGAATGAAAATACCTTGATTGGTTTCTTTGCTCGTGTAAGTTATGCATACGATAACCGTTACAACCTCTTGGTGAGCGTACGTCGTGAAGGGTCTTCTAAGTTTGGTGAAAACAACAAGTGGGGTACTTTCCCATCGGCTTCTTTGGGATGGACCATCAGCAATGAAGAGTTTATGAAAGGGCTTACTTGGTTGAATAATTTGAAACTTCGTGCCGGATTCGGTATTACCGGAGTAATTCCAAATGACCCGTATATTTCATTGACCAAATATAAATATGGAAATTCCTATTATTATAACAATGGTACGTGGCTGCCAGGATTGGAAGTTGATTCAAATCCGAACCCTGATTTGAGATGGGAGAAATCTACCGAGTTTAATATCGGTTTAGACTGGAGTGTATTAGATGACCGTTTGGGAGGTTCTATTGATTTATATACCAAGAAAACCACCGATTTGCTCTTTGAATATACTGTACCTACGCCTCCAAACTTGAAGAATACAACGCTGGCTAATGCCGGTTCTGTTCGTAATCAAGGTATCGAGGTAGCAATTAATGCGGTTCCTGTCCGTACGAAAGGTTTTGAATGGAAAACGGTTGTAACGGTAGCAGCTAACAAAAATGAGTTGTTGAGCTTGTCTAATGATATGTATGAATCCAACAGTTTTAAAGATGTCGGAGGCTTGGGCGAACCCATCAGCATCTCTACTCATCGTATGGAAGAAGGTCGTCCTTTAGGACAATTCTATGGATTGAAATCGGTAGGTGTTTCCGAAAATGGTTTGTTCTTGATTGAAAAGCCGGATGGTGAAGTAGTAGAATTTTCTAACGACCAGTTGAAAAACGATGAGTATCGTCAGTATTTAGGTAACGGACTTCCGAAAGTAACTTTGGGATGGACCAATAACCTTACTTACAAGAACTGGGATTTAAGCATGCAGTTCACCAGTCAGTTAGGATTTAAGATTTTGAACGAGCCTCGTGCTTTCTATGAAAACAACTCAATGGCATATAACCGTTTGAAATCGGTGGATGAAGCACCTTATGGCGGACAATATAAGTTGTCATCTTCTCAGCCGCAGACCTTTGTCAGCTATTATCTGGAAAATGGTAATTTCTTGAAACTGACAAACCTGACCATTGGTTATACTTTCCCGATAGCTAAGAACAACAAGTGGATTAAAGGTGTACGTGCGTATGCATCAGGTGATAACCTGTTCTGTATTACAGGCTATTCAGGTCTTGATCCGGAATTGTCGAACTATTATCCTACCTCTGCAGGTATTGATGCACGCGACAAATATCCTTCACTCCGTTCGTTTACTTTTGGCTTGAACTTAACTTTCTAAACTTGAATACACATGAAATCAAAATTATATAAATCATTATTAGGCTCAGTGATAGGAGCCGGTATGCTTTCGTTAGGCAGCTGCACCGACTTGAGTGAAACTATTTATCACGATATAGCTTCAGAAAAATATGAATTTACTGAGCAGGATGCAGCTAGTATGTTCTCTCCGGTTTATGCTTCTTTGCGTAATCTGTATTGGGGATGGAATGGCTATGCCGATGTTATGGACGAAACGTCCGATTTGTGGACTACACCTTTACGTATTGGAGTAGGATGGGGAGACTTGTATATTGCTATGCACGAGCATAATTTTCATTCGCAGATAGACCATTTGTGGACGGAATGGCAATATGCTTATGAAGGTATCAATGCTTGTAATAAACTGTTGGCTGATAAAGCCGTACAGGAGGCTCCTACTTCAGTAGCACAACTACGCGCTTACCGTGCTCTTTATTATTATATTTTGTTTGATTTGTTCCGTAACATTCCGTTGGATACGACTTATGACCATCCGGAAGGTTGGCAGCCGGAACAGGCTAAGCCGCAGGATGTATGGGATTTCGTGATTACCGAACTGAATGATATTAAAGATCAATGCGGGGATGAAGTCCGGATGGGAGAAATCAATAACTATGCCGTACATATGATTTTGGCAAAAATGTACTTGAATTATAATGCATGGTTTAACGACCATTCCGATAATTCCTACTATCAGAAATGTATTGATGAAATCGAAGCGGTAGAAGCCGGACCATTCTCTTTGGCAGGTAATTATACAGACAATTTCAAAGAAGATATCTCTACTTCTCCTGAAATTATTTTCGGTATTCCATTTGCTCAGAAATATGCCGGTGGTAACTATTATGCCAATAAATGGATGAATGAGGCAGGACGTGCTACATTCGGATTTACAGGATGGGCAACTGGCGGTAGTGCGGTTTTACCTCAGTTCTTGGAAACCTATCATCCGGACGATACACGCTTTACTGATTGCTGGATAGAGGGGGTACAGAAAGACATGAGCGGTAACATCATTTATGTGGATGGCAAACCTCTGAATTACACTCGTGAAATCCGCAGTACCGATAACCCGGGATGTTATCCGATGGAAGGAGCCCGTCTGGTGAAATATGAAATCAAATCGGGAGATTGGGGAACTTCTTATGACGATGTACCTTTCTTCCGCTTGGCTGATGCCAAGATGATGAAGGCAGAATGTATTTTGCGCTTGGGAGGAACTTCCGATTATTCAGAGCAAGATGCCGCTGATTTGGTGTCAGAAGTTCGTGCACGTGCATTCCGAAATAACCCGGATGCTGCTAAGCGTACCGTTGCTCAGTTAAAGGGAGGTAGTGTATATCAGTATGGACATCGTGAGAACACCGCGAAACAAGACGAGCCAGATAAGTGGGTGAAGACGCAGGAAGGTGGTGACGATATTATCTTGGGCGGTTTGCTGGATGATTTGGCATGGGAATTTGTAGCTGAACATCATCGCCGTCAAGATTTGATTCGTTTCCGCATGACGAATGGTCAGAATGTCTTTAACGGAAAATCATGGTTCTGTAAAGATCGTGTGGAAGATATTAACGATAACCATTGTGATATTTTCCCGATTCATAAGACCTTCTTGGAAGGAAACTTGAAATTGAAACAGAATCCGGGTTACGGGGGATGATAATAGGATATTAAACTTTTAAAAAGAATATAGTATATGAAAAAGAATATATTATTGGCATTATGCTGTTGTTCATTGCTTGCTTTTACAGCTTGTAGTGATGACTATAATGATGCAACCGAAAAGCATGTGTACGGAGAAAATGAGAACCCGTATTTGAAGATTGATGCAGAAGCCCAGATACCGGTGACCGCTGCATTGGAAGTAAACGGTGAACATTCTTATACAGTAAACTTGGCTGATTATGCAGCAAAGTTTGAGGAAAAATTAGGGATGAGTGTGGATGCGGTAATGAAAGGATTGGATAGCGGTGAAACCGTTTTTTATCCTATCAACCTAACCCGTAACCAGTGGATTAAAACTCCTTATAATAAGGATAATGCAGGCTGGTACTTCAACTCAGCAAACCAACCTTGTAGCGCAGACGATGCGGCTTGTAAAGCTTTTGTCACTTTAGATAAGGCAACCAAGAATTTGAAGGTTGAACTGTCGGAAGGTGGTATTGTAGCCGGAACGGTATTGGCATTGGAAGTTGGTTTTGCAAAGAACGGTCCGGATTATGACAACTATGTTCGTTTTACGATGAATGTCAGTGTGACCGACCCGACCGTTGCTGTACTTTCAGTAACATTCTCGGCTGATGCTCCTGTTTTTACCGCTAACTTGGAAAACTATAAAGAGAATATTGAAGCTGTATTTGATATGCCTTATGATGATTTCCTTGCAGCTATTGCCGAAAATGAATCTATTAAGTTCAGTTTGGCAAATCCGGAAACTGGCGAATGGACTGACTTAGGAGAACATTATACTGCAAATGCACCGGGATATTGGTTGGATAAAAATGGAAGTTATATCAACTGGGGCGTAGATGGCTTCGCTGCTTATATTGAATATTATAAAGACGATGCGGCTTGCGGTATTGGATATAATGGTGATTTGCCTTCTGGAACCTCCGGTAAATTTAATGTTGGTTGGGTAGATGTTAATAATCCTTCTAAGTTCTTCCGTTTTGTAACAAGTTGGACTATTCAATAAACTGAATATTCTTGAAGAACTTTTTTAATAAAAGCTGTATTGGAGTCTCTTCTGATACAGCTTTTATTTTGTATGCTCGGCACGAGCATTGTCTAACGGGTGCAAGTCCCGAGTAAGCCCTAATA
>ERZ1027044.241-NODE-241-length-34684-cov-20.298103_pt1 | contig 34684 bp, 29 predicted proteins | sample MGYA00519433_ERZ1027044 | MGnify/ENA primary metagenome ERZ1027044 (study PRJEB26926, sample SAMN06164589) | human gut metagenome | biome: ENVO:00009003; feature: ENVO:2100002; material: ENVO:00002003 | host: Homo sapiens | place: USA | collected 2012 ... | reverse complement strand
TAATTCGGTGATTACCAACTTTTAAAGATACTTTCTTATCCCGAACTCACGTATATATGATTGCCATTCGCATTTTCCCGAAAATTCTCAGGCTCTCCAACAACGATTATTGCTGGAGGTTCATTACTTTTGCAGAAAAACAAACGATTATGGAAGCGAAACAATCAATATGGACTCTGTTGGAGCAAAGTGATGACCAGGAAATGGACTTTGCAATTGTAGCTCCTTATATGGAAACAAGGTTTTGTAATTGGCTTCAAGCGTCTCACGGAATTACCGACAAGCGGTATTTGCAACAGATAGTAAATAGCTACATGTCGGCTTATGAGCGAATATACAATGAAACATACGTAGATGTTTACAGTGCTTTCCACCATTTGTTTAAGCATGGCGACAGCCTTGCAGATTTTGCACTGGATATGTTTAACATTGCATATGTAACTCCGATGCAGGAAATGCTTGAGTCTGATAAGAAGGCTTTTACCAAACAGGAAATAAATGCCATAAACTATTATATGGAGTTCCTGGCCAGTATGACTGAATATGCAGCAGTCTACACCACTGTAAATTTGAAAATTCCGCATGAAGAGGAGTTTAAAGGATGGTTGGAATCTATAAATATGCAGTACGATAATATCCCTAAAGTTATATCCAGCCTGCAGCGTGTTATCGTGTGGTATAAATATACTTCAATATACGGTAAATATCCGAATCCTTATCTGGCAGCTGCTACGCTGAAAACGAATCAGCAACGGGAGGATTTTCTGAAACTGATCGATTCGGAATCCAAAAACAATATTAAAGTGACTTCCATAAAAAAGACCATACAAACCAGTATGTCGAATATCCGTCATTATTTTAATTTCTTGAACAATTTCAAAAAAGAATAATATTATGAAGAATAAAAACATAGAATATAGCTCCAAAATAAATGATATGATTCTGTATATCAAGGAGCATTATACAATAACTCCCTTTGAAAATGGCCATGCGAAAAATGCAGAGGATTTCTTTAACAAGATGATTAAGTGGCAGTTTGCAAACAAGGAGTCAATAAAATCTATTCACAATTCACTAATGGAATATGTGAAACGTACTGACGCAGTGTTTCCAATTCGTCTCTATGGAAGTGCTAAAAAGGATAAATATGATATGTTACGCAGAGGTTTTTTATCTGTGTATAAAAACGGATTAAAAACATTTTTCTGTGATAATACATTTGCCATGCCTTTTGTAGCAATGAAGCTATCTGATAAGACTTACACTACTTTCGATTTACTTGAACATCTAAACCAGAAAAACGTACTTTGCTCATTTGGTTCTACTTCTGAAGAACGAGATTTGGCATATTATATCTGCGATAGCAGTAATAAAATCAACTTGAATACATCAGGATGGTATCTTGCACATATCGTTCCTGTAGGTTATGATTTCATTGGAAAACAACGTTTAAGTCGTGTATTCGTAAATACAAACAGAGCTGAATGGATGGCTAACGAAAAACATATCAGATACATTGACAGACTACCGAATGAGAACGAACTTTCAATACTTGTAGCGCATTTTCTTCGCTTGATACATCCACTGAATTCTTTCATTATTCCCCAAAACAAATTCATAGCATATGACGGAAAAAGATTGGGAGAAGAGCAAGAGCTTATCAATATAGTACAAAACTATATTAAATCAGAATTTCCAAAGGAGTATTCAGAACTGAGTGAAGTAATGCAAATTACAGCACAGAAAACGACAGTGACTCCTATTGGAGAAATCTATTGGTCACAATCTAATATAGAAATATCAAAGAAAAAAAAGATTATGCAGAAAACCACTCGGTCTGCCACCTATAAAGTTCAAAGTAAATTTATGAAGAAATACGTTGAGAATAAAGGATTTAACCTGAAAAACATTTTAAATTCTGTTGGCAAAGCGGCATTTCTCAATTTGTATCCGCTGGTTAAAAAGAATCTTGAAATAACTGCAGATGAAATAGAAAAGGAATATCCTCAATATAAAAAAACGATGCAGACACGCTTGTCTTCTACTCGCAGTATTATAAAAAATGGAATGGCAGCAGAAGCTCTGGAGATTATAGCAAAATCCTCAAGAATGACTATTGCCGAACAGCAGACAGCACGATTGCTCTTAAAAGAACTGAACAACGAGATAGTCTAAAAAAATCCACATGGAAAATTCCATCCGAATATGTGGCATCTGGCTCTGAAATATAAGCATAGCCTCCAGTCTTAAAGTAGGCTATCACTTTAAACGATGCAACGATGAACGAATTTGATAATATAATACTTAGTATCAAGGAATATCAGCCTGATTTAAGTCTTTGTCCTCTGAAGAATGAAGAAAAACATGCTCTTTTTCTCAAAATTAAGAATATGCATTGCCAGGGATGTACCAGAAAAGGCTTGAAACCGTATATACCTTTGGTAGAGCATGATTTTGAGGATGCTTGCAAGACCAGCAAGATCTGCATTTCAACTTTCTACGGAGATTCAATAACAGAAGTCTTTGAAAATCTTAATATGGAGAACATAAATATTTATAGTGACTTGATATTGAATTTCATATTTAAAAAGGGACCTACTGCAGATTGTATGAACCTGATTTCTGAGAAATTGCAACAACTGACAGGCGTGACTTTTAACTGGGGACTTTGTGTAGGCGAAAATGCTCCTGCCAATATTTGTATTGAGTTAATCGCTTATTGCAAAGCCTGAAAAAACATTTGGGGCTGGCAAATGTCTGTCTGTTTACAAACATTTGCCAGCCCCATCCATAAAATCGGAGCAGATAAAACTAATTATTTATGCACTTCCGGATGCTTTCAGCCGTCTGATAAGCCTGGTGAATGCGGTCGCCCATACCGATACCGCCACACAGGTTTCCTTTGATGTAAAGTCCCTTGTACTGTTCTTCCACCGCTGCTATGGCTGCAAAGCGTTCACCGCTGGTGACTTCGTACTGCGGAATGGCTCTGGTGTGACGAAAAAAGCGGATAACGGTAGGCTGGGTGTTTATGCCCAACATGGTGCGGAGGTTGCGCAACACGATTTCCCGTAACTGCTCGTCGGTCATGGTGATGTACTCGGGATGACGCACACCGCCCATGAAGATGGCCAAAGTATTTCCGCGTCCGGCTGTACGTCGTGCGAAACAGGCAGAGGGGTTGAGGATGCCCAGTATGTCTTTATGCTCACGCGACGGAATGAGTCCGCCGAATACCTGAAAATCGGGTAAGACTTCGTCGGGCAGACAGACGGCTGCCTGTACGATGGGAGCATAATAGAGGTTGTTTATCTGTTTCATCGCATCCTTGTCTACAAACGGCAGCAGCTCCGGCAAGCTGTAACTGCCTATGGTGGTTACTATCTGGCGGGTGGTTACTGTCTGCTGCTTGCCTTGATGCTTAAAGGTTACCTGCCAGCCACCGGCTGCATCGGGTATCACTTGCGTATCGCTTACACCGGTGAGAATGCGTTCGGTGCCGATGTAGTTTTGCAAGGCATCTACCAGCGAATTCAATCCGCCGGCTGCCAAGAAGACCTGCTTGGTAGCCTTCTTGTCGCGTTCCGGTTTCGGCTCTTTGGCCTTGGCAATCGTACCTCGGATAAAGCTGCCGTAGTTCTGCTCCAGGTTATAGAGCTTGGGCAAGGCATAGCGGGTTACCAACCGGTTGGGGTCACCGGCATAGACACCCGACAGGAAAGGGTCGACAGCATAGTCGACAAACGATTTTCCCAAACGGCGGGCTGTGAGTTGGGCCACGGTTTCATTTGGGTTGGTTCCTTTCTTGCGCCAAGGCTCACCCAGAATCCGCAGCTTGTCCGTGAAACGGAAGAGAGGTGTTGTAACGGCCGGCAGTAATCCGGCTGGTAGGGCATGAAACTTACGTCCTTTCCAGATAAGACGCTTCTTGGCTCCTTCGCGGGCAACCTCCAACCGACATGCATCGCCCAGTGCATCGAACATCTCCACGATTTCGGGAAAGCATATGCTTTTCACCGTTTTAAACCGGCAGCCATACGTTTGGCAGTAGCCCGATCAGGCTTTCCTGTTTCCGTAAGAGGCAGAAAGTTGACAAAAAAAATCCGCTTAGGTCGCCAATAAACAGGAAGCAACTCAATAGCCTTTTCTATTGTTTTTCCAGCCTCTTCCCCAGCCTCAGCCAGCAGCACAATACACTCACCAAACTTCACGTCTGGAAGAGAAGTAATCATGAACGGAAACGGCATGTGCGCACGTAAGGCATCCTCTACTTGCTCTATCTGTACTTTTACTCCTCCGGTATTTATTGTATTATCTTTACGACCCACTACCTTAAAATATCCCCTTCCATCAAACGCCACTATATCATTCGTTACCAACTTCTGTGACGACACTGAAGGGGCTTCAATTACCAGTGTACCTTCCTCGGTTTGCGACAAGGATACCTCCGGAAAAGGAATGTACCATTCGGAAGCTTGCTCCCCACTAAGCCTCCGCAGAGCCACGTGCGACAAGGTTTCCGTCATGCCATACGTACTCCATACTTCGTAAGGAAATGCCTTCAATTTTCCTTCCAACTGTTGGTCAACAGCTCCCCCACCAATAATCAGATGACGCACCTGTCTGAGTTTCTCTGCCTCTGACGGTACCTGCAAGGAATTAAACACCTGCATGGGAATCATGGCTGCAAAACAAGGGGCTTTTTCCATCCTTTCCATAGGATGACCGCAAGGAGGAACGAGCTGCAAATCTAATCCAGCCACCAATGCACGTACCACCACCATCTTTCCGGCAATATATTTCAAAGGCATGCAAAGCAATGCCGTATCTCCGCACTGCAAATTCAAGAATGCAACCGTAAGCATGGCTGAATTCATCATCCGCTTCTTTTCCACCCATAGTTCTTTAGGCTTTCCCGTAGAACCGGATGTATGTACACGCAGAGTTTCATTTCCGTCAAACCATTCCGCTAAAAATTCAGCAAGCGATACCTGAAAACTATCGGCTCCATACTGTTCACCAAAGTCTTTCAACAACCGACCACTACAATCAGACGCAGTATAGATTTTTCCACTAATTGATATCGTCTGCTTTTGAATAACTGTAACAAACCGTTCCATCTTAACTACCTAAAAAATCATTCCAGTCGGGTTCAGAACCCTCTGGAGAAAACCAGAGACAGTCTCCTTTTATCTGAAGCGGATAATCGATATTATCAGTGAACAGCAAGCCCGTTCCCAACCCCTGAGGCAACACCGGATGCAGCGTAGCACACCACTGAGCGATAGCATTCAAGCCCACATTCGACTCTAATGCAGAAGTTACCCACGAGCCGAATCCGCGCTCGGCAGCTAAATCTATCCACTCCGAAGCTCCATACAATCCCCCATGCAGCGACGGTTTCAAGATAATATATTGAGGACGAATTGTGTCTAACAATTCCATTTTCTGCTCTCTGCTATTCACCCCTATCAATTCCTCATCCAAAGCAACAGGAACAGGAGACTGAGTGCAAAGCTGTGCCATCACGTTCCACTGTCCAGCCCGAACCGGCTGTTCGATGGAATGCAAATCAAAGGCACTCAACGCCTTTAGTTTCTCTAAAGCCTCTTCGGGAGCAAAGGCTCCGTTCGCATCTACACGCAATTCTATTTCATCTGACGAAAAACGTTCTCGGATATGCGCCAACAGTTCTATTTCTTTATCGAACTCTATAGCTCCGATTTTCAACTTGATACAGCGGAATCCAAGTCGCATTTTCTCTTCAATGCGACGATACATTTCTTCAAAATTTCCCATCCATATCAGTCCGTTAATGGGAATGCCTTCTCGCCCCTCTGAAAAAGGAGTAGAATAAAGCTGCAAAGTTCCAGCCCTCAAATGCAATAAAGCTGTCTCCAAGCCGAAAAGCATGGAAGGATAAGGACGAAGCAAATCATAATCGAGTACTCCACTCTTCTCAAATGTCCGACAAATTCCGGAAAGAATTTCTTCATAGTTGGAAACAGCATCACAGCTCAAATCAGGCAAAGGCGCACACTCGCCTATGCCGTAACACCTAGTCTGCACATCGGTTACGCGAAGATACCACACCCGGCGCGTATGATAAACCCCGCGCGAAGTACCTGCCGGCTGTTTAAAGTGAAGCGTACGGGGGATAATATCAATGCGATACATAGACAAACAAATTAAGGGAACTTGGGATATTTACTCCAATCGGGTTTACGTTTCTCCAAAAAAGCTTTTCCACCTTCTTGAGCTTCTTCTGTCATATAATATAGCATGGTAGCATCGCCAGCCAGTTCCTGTATTCCAGCCTGCCCATCGAGCTCGGCATTCAGCCCGGCTTTAATCATACGCAGCGCAAGCGGACTATGCTGCATCATGGTTTCTGCCCATTCCACCACTTCATCTTCCAGCTGTTCAAACGGAACGACCTTATTCACCAATCCCATTTCCAACGCTTCTTTCGCAGAATACTGACGGCACAGGAACCATATTTCACGTGCTTTCTTCTGTCCGACAATACGTGCCAGATAAGAAGAACCGAATCCGGCATCAAAACTTCCCACCCGGGGACCTGTTTGTCCGAATATCGCATTCTCGGAAGCAATGGTCAGATCACATACCACATGAAGCACATGTCCGCCTCCGATGGCATATCCGTTGACCATAGCAATAACCGGTTTAGGAATGGAGCGAATTTGCTTCTGTACATCCAATACATTTAAACGGGGAACACCGTCGGTCCCGACATAGCCGCCATGTCCTTTTACATGCATATCGCCTCCTGAGCAAAAAGCTTTATCTCCAGCGCCGGTCAGTACCACTACATTAATGTCCTGACATTCGCGACAGTAGTATAATGCATCGCTTATCTCAGTGGTCGTAGTTGGTGTAAAGGCATTGCGATAACGCGGGCGGTTAATCGTAATCTTGGCAATTCCATTATAAAACTCGAATAGAATATCTTGGTATTCTTTTATGGTTTTCCATTCTCTTTGTGACATATGTTTTGAGTTTATAAGTTTATAAGTTTTGAGTTATTGACCTGTGGCTTCTCCCCCTTTTAAGCAGCTTCTTCATGCTATTTCATAATAAAAAGGGAACCAGCCTGAAATTTCCAACTCGCTTAAGCATTCACTCACTTCAAGTTACGATAGTAAGCTTTCAGATATTCCACATCATGTTCTTTATCTGTAAACACTTCAAGCAGCATGGGACGTGTAGTCACTGAAGGTTCCGTAAAACGTTCCGAAACCGTAAGCAATTCTCCTTCTGTATGAGCCGACAAGTATTCAAATCCTCTGTCTTCTGCCCATGCCTTTGCCGATGCCTGATGGTTTGCGGTAACAAAAGGAACGGCATGAGCATGTAACTCTAAACCAGGCAACGCATGAAATATTTCCCCTCCTCCATTATTTAATACAAGAATACGCAAGTTAGCCCCATAGTTTACATTCCAAAGGGCATTCATATCATAGAAGAAACTCAAATCCCCTATAAAAATAAAATTCAACTTCTCAGAAGCAGCTGCATAGCCTACAGCTGTAGAGAGTGAACCTTCTATTCCGTTCGTTCCACGGTTTGAAAGGACTTCAACATTTTCCGGCAAATTGAAGAACTGCGCATAACGTACCACCGAACTGTTGGCTAAGTGAAGAGAACAGGGAGCAGGAAGACGACGGATTACTTCGCCTATTGCACTCATTTCTGAATAAGGGAATGCAGCCTGAGGAATAGATTTTGAAAGTGCCTCCCACTGCCGGGGATAATCGGGAGTACGGGTATCCATCATCGGAGCAACCTTTTCCAAGAATTCAAAAGGATCCATCTCTATGACTGTGGTCAGCGAACCAAATAAATCAACCACCTCACCATCGGATGAAACATGCCAATGTTCCACCGGAGGATGACGGCGCAGAAACTTCTTCAAGCGCTTCGAAATGATATGTCCTCCATAAGTAATCAGTAATTCAGGAGCCATTTTTTGCTGTTGTTCAAAATCCATGGAGCATAAGAGCGGCTCGATATTCCGTATCGGCATACCCGGCACGGTCTGATTACTGATATTCTCCGTAAGCCAAGTGAAATGCTTATAGAGCATCTTTGTATATCGTTTGTCAAACAAATAGATTAGATTCATTTGTCCTACCACCACCATACGCCGCTGATAACGATTCAAACGGTTAATCAGTGGCTGATAGTCTTGATCGTATACATTCAGCCCCTGATAACGGGTTATTACACGTACCTCCGGAAGTTCGGCTACCGGAAGTTTAAAAAACGGCTCACTGACAGGTACATTAATATGTACAGGTCCTTTACCATGATGATTCAATTCAAGTAAAGCTTCATTAATAAGCCGGTTGCAATACCATTCATCTTCTTCAGTCTCCACCTCTGGCAAATTGATTGACTTTTTCACCAGACTTCCAAATACCCCCGGTTGAGGCAACGTCTGTCCATCCATCTGCCCAATCCATGCAGCCGGACGGTCAGCCGAAATAACCACCAACGGAACCTGCTGATAAAAGGCCTCAGCTACCGCAGGGTGAATATTCAGCAATGCAGTACCCGACGTACAGCAAACGGCTGCCGGTGTACCTCCATGGAGTGCCAGTCCCAAAGCAAAAAATCCAGCACTCCGTTCATCGGTTACCGGATAACAAGTAAATTCCGGTATATTCACCAAGGTCTGTACCAGCGGAATATTCCGGCTACCCGGACAAAGCACTATTTTTCTGACACCATGTGCCTTTAACAAAGCAGCCAGCTGCAGGATGCTTTTCTTATCTGTGTACATACTATTCATCATAGCGCAATAATTCTTTTCATTGTATCCATCTTATGCAACGTTTCATCCCACTCTGTTTCCAGCGTTGATGAAGCCAAAATACCTCCTCCGGCATAGAGCTTAGCAGTTCTGCCACTTACATGCATACAGCGTAAATTGACATACAAGGTGGTATGTTCCTGAGGGTCTATCCATCCTATAATACCAGCATAATAACCGCGATCATACCCTTCATTGGCAAGAATAAAATCGTATGTTTCCTTCTTAGGTAAGCCACATACGGCTGGCGTAGGATGTAATTCGCTCAATATATCTCCCAAGCGATCAGTATTCTTCAAACAGAAGTGAAAATCGGTTTTTAAATGCACCAGCTGACCGGCACGGGCTGTATAAGGACCGTTCTCAGTAAGTTTGGAGCCAAACTTTTTAACCGTCTTACGTATATACTCACTCACAAAAGCCTGCTCCTCTTTATTTTTCACACTCCAGTCTTCCGGCATCACTTCTCCGTTCATCGGCATGGTTCCTGCCAGCGAAACCGTATGCCACTGATTATCCTGACCGCTCAGAATAATTTCGGGTGTACTGCCAAGCCACGTTCCCGTTACCGGAGTATGCGTAAGCGAAATCATCATTCGCGGATAAGTATTGCAAGCATTGACAAAAGCAGTCAACAGCGAAAAGTTTACAGCCAGTTCATTTTCTTCACAACGCGAAAGAACCAATTTTTTAAATTCTCTTTGCTGCAAAGGCGCTATAAATCGGTTAAACGCCTCGGCATAACGCTGCTTATTACCGCCTTCATCTGCAAAGGCAGCCGAAGCCTCTTCCTTATCCTCCACCGGCGTTTCTTCTGTCTTTTCAGTCAATTCAGCCAACACCTCTCCTATCTGCTCCCAATCTCTTGCAACCTTGTCCGGACGAATCAGCACACCAGGATGCGCATGTCCGAATGGAGTCAAAACAAAACCACGCTTTCCATTTAATTCATTTAAACTATCCAGTTTTTCCACATCCCCGCCTTCCTGAAGCACCAGAATCGGCTCATCAGTCCAAGGCAGACGATAAAGAGCAAAGCTGACCGAGCGTAAAGTCAGATTATCAATCAACTGACACAATTGGGTTTCGGGTATATTCATGAGCGTTTTTTTACAATTTGATTAACAATACGTGCTGTTGATACCAGCTTTCCTTGTCGGTTTATAATATCCACATTCCAAATATGTGAAGTACGTCCCCTGTGAATCAATGTTCCAACAGCTTCCACTTCTTCTCCCACAGGCACCATACTCACATGATTCGCACTAATCTGAATGCCACAAGGCATCTGTCCCGAAGCACATAAAGGCATAGACCCATGCCCTGCCACTATTTCAGCCAGAGCCAACGATGCGCCCCCGTTTAAGATTCCGAAAGGCTGACAGGTAAACTCATTTACCGGCATGACAGCTCTTACATAGCCTTCCTTCATTTCCAAAAAACGAATTCCCAAATGCTCTCCCATCGAACGAGATAAGTCTGGTAATTTATACGATATATCTTCGCTTGTTTGCATTTTAAGTTCAATTGTATATATCATGCAAAAATAAACATTTCCAACTTAATTCCCGATGACTTTGAAAGAAATTACCAAATGTTAATCTTTCTATATCCACATTCAACTACCTTTGCCGCACTTTTGCATTCACTTAAAAAGAATAATTCTTCACATTGAAACGTATGAAAGATAGCATCGATTTGGGAACCATGAACATTCCGAGACTTTTTCGGAAATTACTTATCCCAACCGTACTGGGAATGGTATTCTCTGCCATATTTATTATAACGGATGGAATTTTTGTAGGCAAAGGAATAGGCAGTGATGCACTGGCTGCCGTCAATATTACCGCTCCTCTTTTTCTTCTCAACACTGGGGTTGCCTTAATGTTCGGCATCGGTGCATCAGTAGTTGCTTCAATCCACCTTTCACACAGGAAAATCAAAGTAGCCCAAATCAATATCACCCAAGCCGTTATCGTTTCCTCTCTGCTCTTGACAGCATATGCCGTTTTCGTTTTGTGCAACACAGAGAAAGTAGCTCTTTGCCTGGGAAACTCGGAACGTCTTTTACCCTTAGCAGTAGAATATATATTGGTTTATGCCTTTTCTTCCCTTCATCGCCCTGCTCAGTTCCGGCATGTTTTTTGTCCGTCTTGACGGCTCCCCCAATTATGCCATGGTATGCAACATCATTCCGGCACTAATCAACATCATCTTAGACTATTTATTCATCTTTGTCTTCGAATGGGATATGCTTCGGCATAAACATCATATCCATCGGTTACTTTCAAAGCATCAAACGTGACCGTCCAGCCATGTCTATTACCCTTTTGCGGGGCTTCATCCTAATATTACTCAACTTTTGGCTCATGCCTCAAATAGCCGGAGTCCCGGGCATTTGGCTGGCTGTACCGGTATCCAAATTTCTAACTTTTCTCTTCATTCTCACAATTTATTGTCGCGGACGCAAGCAAGATTCTCGATGATTATTACCTTTGCAGGTATAAACTATGATTCTTATGGAAACTGTAGCCCGACGTTTTTGCGAAAAGTATCATGTTCCCCTTGATGACGGATTGCATTTGCTGACATTAATGGAACCCATCGCATATAAAAAAGGGAGCTGTCTGGTTCGCGAAGGAGAACAAAATTCCTCCTTTTACATCATATCCGAAGGAAAGAAGCCATGAATGACAACATAGTATATCACCTTCCGAAAAGCCGGATAGAAAAGTTCTTGAACTCATCGGTCAACCATGCCCGAATGGGAAGAAACCTATTCGAACATCTTCTCATGGATATGGAAACGTGGCATATCCACAGCGGCTCCTCACAAGCAAAAGAGCGCTATCTTGCCTTACTTGAGAAAGAGCCGGAACTACTGCGTTATGTTCCTCTAAAATATATTGCTTCGTATCTCTATATCACCCCACAGTCGCTCAGCCGGATTCGGGCAGAACTGGCTCGGAAGAAAACCATCTGAGGTCTAAATCTTGCGGAAAAATCATCCAAAAGCTCCGCAAGTTCAAACAAAATAATGTATTTTTGTAAGCATCTTTTTTTAATGATGATTATGAAACAATACGCAGCATATTTGTTTGACTTCGACTATACCTTAGCCGACTCTTCGCGAGGCATTGTAAAATGCTTCCGCCATGTTCTTGAATGTCACGGCCATACCGGCATCAGCGATGAAACGATAAAACGGACCATCGGTAAGACCCTGCAAGAATCTTTTTCTATTCTGACTGGAATAACCCAGCCGGATATACTGGAAGCTTACCGGACTGAATACGTAAAAGAAGCCGACGTTCATATGACAGTAAACACTACGCTTTATCCGGAAACGATAGAGGTGTTAACTACCCTAAAACAGAAAGGAAGCAAAATAGGGATTATCTCAACCAAATACCGTTACCGTATTCAAGAACTATTAAGCCAGCATCTGCCTGCCGGTTTCATGGATATCATTATCGGAGGAGAGGATGTGAAAACAGCTAAGCCATCACCTGAAGGATTATTGTTGGCTATCAACCGATTGGGCTGCCGTAACGAAGATACTTTATACATAGGTGACAGCACAGTAGATGCCGAAACAGCACAAGCGGGGAAGACTGATTTTGTGGGAATTCTTCACGGAGCTACCACACGCGAAGAATTAGAAACTTATCCACATCTGTTTATTTCCCCCGACTTATACGCACTAATCCGATAACCCCGTAAGGTATATCAATCTATCTTACAGAAACATAGAAGCATGTCTGAAAGCAAATCAATCTCCATTAAAGGAGCCAAGGTAAATAACCTGAAAAATATAGATGTAGAAATACCAAGAAACAAGTTAGTGGTCATTACCGGACTATCCGGTTCTGGAAAATCATCACTTGCCTTTGATACACTCTATGCCGAAGGGCAACGGCGTTACGTGGAAAGCCTGTCTTCTTACGCACGCCAATTCTTAGGACGCATGAGCAAACCGGAATGCGACTTTATCAAAGGCATTCCGCCTGCCATTGCTATCGAGCAAAAAGTAATCAGCCGTAATCCACGGTCGACGGTAGGCACTTCGACCGAAATTTATGAATATCTGAGATTGTTATTTGCACGCATCGGAAAGACTTACTCTCCCACCAGTGGGCAGCTCGTAAAAAAAGACAGTCCGGAAGACATCGTCAATTGCATGCTTTCCTACCCCAAGGGTACACGCTACACTGTGCTAACTCCCATCATTCCACGAGAAGGACGCTCAGTTACCGAACAGATTGAAATGGATTTCAAACAAGGGTTTACCCGCCTGGAGGTAGATGGTGAAATGGTTCGGATTGAAGACTATACGTATGATGCTTCCGATAAAGTCTATCTGCTGGTTGACCGTATGAGCTGCGACGATAGCAAAGATGCTATCAGCCGACTGACCGACTCGGCTGAAACTGCCATGTATGAAGGCGATGGAACCTGCATGCTCCGTTTTTATCAACCCGATGGCGAAAGTCGTCTTCACGCATTCAGCACAAAGTTTGAAGCCGACGGCATTAAATTTGAAGAACCCAATGACCAGATGTTTTCTTTCAATTCCCCCATCGGGGCCTGTCCGGTTTGTGAAGGATTCGGTAATGTAATAGGGATTGATGAACATTTGGTTATTCCTAACCGTGCGCTTAGTGTTTATGATGGAGCGGTGTTATGTTGGCGCGGTGAAAAGATGGGCGAATGGCTCACTGAGTTCCTACGCGAAGCGCCTAATCACGACTTTCCTATTTTCACTCCTTATTACGAACTTACGCAAGAGCAGAAAGACTATCTCTGGCACGGTCCTCGTGATAAAGTCTGTATTGATTCTTTCTTCAAAATGCTGGAAGAAAACCAGTATAAAATCCAGTATCGGGTTATGCTGGCACGCTACCGGGGAAAAACCATCTGCCCGGCTTGTCATGGAAGCCGGCTGAAAGAAAGTGCAAATTACATTAAGGTAGGAGGAAAAAACATTTTAGAACTGGTTGAAATGCCCGTTTATCAACTTCGTGAATTTTTCCGTACTTTAGAACTTAGCGAACACGATACCCTCATAGCAACCCGTTTGCTCAATGAAATTAAAAGCCGCCTGAGTTTTCTTGACAATGTAGGGCTAGGATATTTAACGCTGAACCGAATGAGCAACACACTCTCCGGAGGAGAAAGCCAGCGAATCAACCTCGCCACTTCTTTGGGAAGTAGTTTGGTAGGCTCACTCTATATCTTAGATGAACCAAGCATCGGACTGCATAGCCGAGACACCGACCGCCTTATCAAAGTATTGCGCCAGTTACAGCAACTGGGAAATACGGTTGTTGTAGTAGAACACGACGAGGAAATTATACGGGCTGCCGACTATATCATTGATATCGGTCCCGATGCAGGACGTCTGGGAGGAGAAATCGTTTACCAGGGAAATATGAACAACCTGCATAAAGGAAGCAATAGCTATACAGTAAAATACCTGTTAGGTGAAGAAACCATTGACCTGCCTCAAACTCACAGGTCGTGGAATAATTACATTGAAATAAAAGGAGCACGTGAAAATAATCTGAAAGGAATCAATGTACGTTTCCCTCTTAATGTGATGACGGTAGTTACCGGAGTCAGCGGTTCTGGAAAAAGTACGTTAGTCCGCGATATTTTCTATAAAGCATTAAAACGCGAATACAGCGAAGCAACCGACCGGCCAGGAGAATTCATCGCACTGGAAGGTGACATAAAGCAAGTCAGCAACATTGAATTTGTTGACCAGAATCCTATCGGAAAATCCTCACGCAGCAATCCGGTAACTTATGTCAAGGCATACGATGAAATACGCAAGTTATTTGCTGAACAGCCACTTGCCAAACAGATGGGATATACAGCCGGTTATTTCTCATTCAACAGCGAAGGAGGCCGGTGCGAAGAATGTAAAGGAGAAGGAACTGTAACAGTGGAAATGCAATTCATGGCCGACTTGGTATTGGAGTGTGAATCTTGTCATGGTAAACGCTTCAAAAATGATACACTGGAAGTAAAATATGAAGAGAAAAATATATTTGACATACTGGAAATGACCGTTAATCAGGCCATCGAGTTCTTCACCGAACACAATCAGAAAAAAATTGTCAAAAAACTATTACCATTGCAAAGTGTCGGATTAGGCTATCTCAAGTTGGGACAGTCGTCTTCCACCCTGTCAGGAGGTGAAAGTCAACGCGTCAAACTGGCTTACTTCTTAAGCCTTGAGAAAATACAGCCCACAATCTTTGTGTTCGATGAACCGACTACCGGCTTACACTTTCATGATATTAAAAAATTACTCACTGTCTTTAATTCTTTGATTGAACGGGGACATACATTGATTATTATCGAACATAATATGGATGTAATTAAATGTGCCGACTATATTATCGACCTCGGACCCGAAGGAGGAGAGATGGGAGGAAATCTCGTAATAGCCGGCACTCCAGAGGAAGTAGCCCAATGTGCTGCTTCTTATACCGGACAGTTTTTAGCTGAAAAACTAAGCATGTAACAATCTTGAAAAATTCTGTAACAAAAAACACCCCTTTGAAGCTTATAGATTGCTTAAATTTGTAGTGAACATTAAAATCAAATACTTATTTAAGACATGAATAAAAAAATGAAGAAGCTCATTGGGGTGGGCTGTCTATTAACCGTTATGCCGCTTTCGGCACAACAACTCCCTTATCAGAACCCGAACTTGTCACCGGAACAGCGAGCTGAGGATTTGCTTGGCCGGCTGACACTGGAAGAAAAAGCGGCATTAATGCAAAACACGTCACCGGCTATTCCCCGGCTCGGCATCAAAGAATACGACTGGTGGAATGAAGCATTACATGGAGTAGGACGTGCCGGACTTGCCACTGTATATCCGCAAGCCATTGGTATGGCGGCCTCATTTGACAACGAACTTCTTTATGAAGTCTTCACATCTGTATCGGATGAAGCTCGTGCAAAAACCACCGAATTCAGTAAAAAAGGCGGACTTAAACGTTATCAGGGATTAACATTCTGGACTCCTAATGTAAATATTTTCAGAGACCCGCGCTGGGGAAGAGGACAGGAAACCTACGGAGAAGACCCTTACCTGACCGGACAAATGGGGATGGCTGTAGTACGTGGTTTACAGGGACCGGAAGACAGTAAATACGATAAGCTGCACGCTTGCGCCAAACATTTTGCCGTTCACTCGGGTCCGGAATGGAACCGCCATGAGTTTAATGCCGAAAACATCTCTCTGCGCGACTTATGGGAAACTTATCTCCCGGCATTCAAAGATCTTGTTCAAAAAGCCAACGTCAAAGAAGTAATGTGTGCCTATAACCGTTTTGAAGGAGAGGCCTGCTGCGGAAGTAACCGCCTGCTTGTACAAATATTACGCAATGAATGGGGCTATAAAGAGATGGTTGTATCCGACTGCTGGGCAATCAATGACTTATGGGTAAAAGGACGTCATGAAACACATCCTTCCCAACAACATGCTGCAGCCGGTGCGGTATTGAGTGGAACTGACGTGGAATGCGGCTCTGACTATGCCACACTTCCCGAAGCTGTCAAAGCCAGATTAATAGATGAATCACAAATTGACATCTCAGTAAAGCGTCTGCTGAAAGCCCGCTTCGAGCTGGGAGAAATGGACGATCCCGAACTCGTATCGTGGACAAAGATTCCTTATAGTGTGGTTGACAGCAAGAAACATCGCGACCAAGCGCTAAAGATAGCACGCGAAAGTATCGTACTTCTACAAAACAAAAATGGAATTTTACCATTAAAGGACAATCAAAAAATTGCACTGATGGGTCCTAACGCGAATGACTCTGTGATGCAATGGGGAAATTATAACGGCTACCCTTCACATACTGTCACCTTGCTTGAAGCACTGAAATCACGTATTCCTGAGGCACAGTTTATCTACGAACCGGGATGTGACCGCACTTCCAACATTGCTTTGGAAAGCGTATTCCACCAATGCAAAGTTAATGGAAAGACCGGATTCAAAGCAACTTACTGGAATAACCCTTCACTTAAGGGTGAACCTGCAGTCGTTACACAGGTCAGCACGCCTTTCCGCTTCATCACTACCGGAGGAACCACATTTGCTTCAGGGGTAAATATCCAAGATTTCTCAGCGCATTATGAGACTGTATTTACTCCTGAAAAAACGGAAGACATCGGCTTCTGCTTCCAGTCGCACGGTGCTGTACGCCTTTCTGTCAATGGAAAAGAAGTAGCCAAGAGCCGCTTCATGAAAAACAACGACAAGATTTATACCCTGCATGCTGAAAAAGGAAAGTCATATAAACTGGATATTGAATTTGTATTCGACAGCAAAGACCGTGCTGCCTCTTTGGAATTTGACATGGGACGTGACGCTCCGGTGAACTTGGAAAAGTCAGTAGAACGAGTAAAAGATGCTGATATTGTAATCTTTGCCGGAGGTATATCTCCCTCGCTCGAAGGAGAAGAAATGCGCGTTACTATTCCTGGATTTAAAGGAGGCGACCGCACTCACATCGAATTACCGGAAATTCAGCGTCAGCTCATCGCACGGCTAAAAGCAGCCGGTAAACGGATTATCTTTGTAAACTACTCGGGATCGGCAGTAGCCCTCACACCGGAAACCCAAAACTGCGAAGCAATCCTTCAGGCATGGTATCCGGGACAAGCTGGAGGAACAGCCGTAGCCGATGTATTACTGGGTGACTATAATCCTTCAGGAAAACTGCCTGTTACTTTCTACAAGAATACCGAACAGCTTCCTGACTTTCTCGACTATTCTATGAAAGGACGTACCTACCGCTACATGGCGGAAACTCCGCTCTTCCCCTTTGGCCACGGACTTAGCTATACCACATTCAGCTATGGAAAAGCCAGATTAAGTACTTCTACACCTAAAAATACAGAGAATGTAACTCTTACTATCCCAGTAAGCAACAGTGGAAAATACGATGGAGAAGAAGTAGTACAGGTGTATATCCGCCGTCCGGACGATATAGAAGGACCATCGCATACACTGAGAGCCTTTAAACGTGTCAACCTGGAAAAAGGAGAAAAACAAGAAATAACACTGACGCTTACTCCCGAAAGTTTTGAATGGTTTGACACCACAACTCATACCATGCGCCCGATGAAAGGCAAGTACGAAATCTTATACGGAGGTACGTCAGACAGAAAACAATTACAGAAACTGACTCTTACCCGTATGTAATTAACTACAGAGTTCTTTAATATTAACTTAACACATAAAAAACATTTCACTTTTAATAAAACATCCATACAATTCGTTATAGAATAACATCTAAATATAAAACTATGAAGAAAAAAATTCTATTTTTTGCTCTTATGTGCCTCATCTTATGCCATGCCCACAGTCAGACCATATGGCATCAGCCAGCCGTAAAAGAAAACAGTCAGATTGAAGGATATTTCTCATCTTTGTTAAACATTACCCGGGTAGAATTTGACAAGCATGAAACTCGAGTATATATGCATGTGTCCTTACGACCTGAACTTTGGATACGCTTTTCGAAAGATACCTACCTAAATGCAGAGGGAAAAAGTTATGCCGTAAAAGGTTGTGATGGATTGGAATTAGGCAAAGAAACCTTTTTAGCTCCAGACGGGAATGCAGACTTGGTTTTTCATTTTGAACCACTACCTAAAAATATCCGTGAATTCGATTTTATAGAAGGTCATGAAACCGACGCATTCAAGCTACTAGGAATAACAACAATAGAAACTCAAGCCAAGCAACTTTTCCCTTCTAACTGGAGAAATGTGAAAACCGGCACATGGGACATTTCTTTTTATGATAAGTTTGCCATTTATGACTGCCGCTTTTGGAACTACAAACAAAAGAAACAGCATAATGACCAATATGAGTTTCTGCTCGAAAATGAAGGAAAAGAAATCAAGGTAAAAGTAGAAAAGTGTAAAAAAGCGCATCGCCAGATAATAATAGACGGACAAAAAGCCGAATACGAGATAATCAACGGCATCACTCTGCCCGATTATCCGATGCCCGATACCCGAACTGGCTTCAAAGACAATGGCTATCAGATGAATGACACCATTCACCTGATAGGCTGGCTGCGGGGAATGCCGGAAAATATGAAAAAACAAAGTGATGAATACCCCGTGAACTATACTGACATACTGATAGACCAGCAAGTCGGTGTTACAGCCAAGCTGGACTCATTAGGACGATTCCATGCGAAAATTCCAGCACTCAATTCGGTTGAAGTGTTCAATGACTGGGGAAGAACTTTTGTGCGTACCACATTGGAAGCCGGCAAGACCTATTTCCTCTTGTATGACATGAAAGGAGGACATAAAATCTTCATGGGAAAAGATGCCCGTTTACAAAATGAACTGCTGGCTTATCCTATTCCATGGAGCAATTTTTATCCCGAAAGACAGGAAATGGGTAAAATAACAGCCGATGAGATTTTGGAAAGATACAAATCTCATCAAGAGAAATATCTGAAAGAGCATAACCGACTGGTAGAAGCCCACCCTTTACTATCCACACGGTATAAGATTTACAGTATTCAGCACTACAACTGCGGACTGGCAAGTTCGTTGATGCAAGCCCGATTTTATGTAAAAGATCGGCTTATTCCAAAGCATTATCTTGACTATGTCGGACAGTTACGAGATGCCCTGCCAAAACCCTATACACTGATTCGGGATTACAGTCATATGCTTCGAGACTACATGGATGAACATGCTTCAAAAAGGAAAATAAATGCAGATATGGATGCATCGCTTATCAGGCTAAACATGATGACGGAAACAGCTAATGAATTAGGCATGGAGCAGTCGCTGAAAGACATACTTGCCACAAGTGAAATCATTCAATGGTTGGAATACACTGCCCAACCGATGAATTCTCATCTGATAACATTCGCAAAAGAGCATATCAAAATGGAAGCTGCCCAAGCAGCTTTAAAGAGCGAAAACGAAAAATATATGGCACTCGAAAAAAAAGAGCTGAGATACGAAAGCAGTTTACACAGCAATGATGAAGTGGCCGGCATTAACGAAGGAGAAGATATTCTCCGTAAACTGCTTGCCCCTCTAAAAGGAAAAGTCGTACTGATTGACGTATGGGGCACTTGGTGCGCTCCTTGCAAAGAGGCTCTTTCTCATTCGCAAGAAGAATATGAACGACTCAACAAATATCCCATTGCCTACCTGTATTTGGCCAATCGGAGCAATGACAAAACGTGGAAAAACGTGATCAAACAATATAATGTCACCGGAGAAAATGTCCATCACTACAATTTACCGGCACCGCAGCAACAAAAAATTGAATCTTTTCTACAGGTACACAGTTTCCCTACCTATAAAATTGTAGATAAACAAGGAAACATCTTAGACATAAAGGTAGATGCAAGGTCATTAGATACACTGGAAAAAATCGTAAAAAAACTCAGTGAAGAATAAATTCTTTTTGATTTTATTCAAGTTTTACAGACTCGCGTCCAAAACCACAAGTTTATTTCAGCGGACAAAACTGCTGAATACAAAATTTTGTTTCTTTTTCAAAGCAGAAAAACGACAGTCCACACTGACGGATTATGCAATTCACCAACATGGAGCATATAATTCGCTTCATAAAGCAAAACCCAAAAGACAGCAAAACTTTCCCCAAAAAGTAACGAAAAAAATAAAAGCGAGAATCTTTATTGAAATAAAGGCTCTCGCTTTTTATCAATTTTCTAAATATCCTCCGTTATCAACTTGTTATTCGGGAAAAAGACAGAATCTTAAGAACCTTGAAACAAGTTTACCACAGCATAAATTCAATCCCATCCGTTAGCGTTTTACTTCTTGGGATGAATATCCAGCTTGACCGGATGAATCATATTTTCCGGACTAAGAATCGTATCTAAATCTTCCTTGCTCAAGATGCCATGCTCCAATACCAGTTCATACACACTGCGTCCGGTTTCAAGAGCCTCTTTGGCAATCTTGGTAGAATTCTTATAACCGATAACCGGATTCAAGGCTGTTACGACTCCAATACTATTATGCACATTCGCTTTACAATGTTCTTCATTAGCTACAATACCATCCACACAACGTGTACGCAACGTATCCATTCCGTTAATCATCAGGTCGATTGACTCGAAACAACACTGTGCCATAACCGGCTCCATAGCATTCAGTTCCATCTGAGCAGCTTCACCAGCCATCGTTACACAAAGTTCATTTCCTATCACTTTATAACAGATCTGATTCATCACTTCAGGAATCACCGGATTTACCTTACCTGGCATGATAGATGAACCCGGCTGCATGGCAGGCAGATTAAATTCACCCAAGCCACAACGAGGACCACTCGCCAACAGACGCAAATCGTTGCATATTTTATTCAGTTTCACAGCCACACGTTTCAATGCAGCGGCATACCCCACCATACATGACGTATCAGAGGTAGCCCCCACCAAGTCATCTGAAAGACGATAAGGCAACTGAGTAAGCTCGGCTAACGCGGAAACACATTTTTCGGCATATCCGGGCTCAGCACAAATACCAGTACCAATAGCAGTAGCCCCCATATTGACCGTAAGGAAATCTTCGGCAGCTTCGTTCAGGTGAGTAATTTCGTTTTTCAAGATGCTAGCAAAGCCGTGGAAAGTCTGTCCGAGTGTCATCGGAACAGCATCTTCCAACTGCGTACGCCCCATCTTGATAATATGTGCAAAAGCCTCTCCTTTTTTGTTGAAAGAATCTATCAATGCCTGCAAATGAGGAATCAAGCGTAAATGCGACTCGTAAAGACCGATATGAATCGCTGTAGGATACGCATCATTCGTTGACTGCGCACAGTTTACATGGTCATTAGGTGAACAATACTGATATTCTCCACGCTGATGACCCATAATTTCAAGAGCACGGTTTGCAATCACTTCATTGGCATTCATATTCGTGGTAGTTCCCGCTCCACCTTGAATCATATCAACCGGAAACTGTTCGTAATGTTTACCATCAATAATTTCCTGACAAGCTTCAATAATGGCATGAGCCTGCTCCTCAGTCAGCAAGTTCAGTTCACGGTTCGCCTTGGCAGCTGCCATCTTGGTAAGCGCCAAGCCTTTTATAAATAACGGATACTCATTGAGATGAAACTTGCTGATAGGAAAGTTTTCAATACCTCTCAGTGTCTGCACGCCATATAAGGCACTTGCAGGAATTTCACGAGAACCAATCAAGTCACTTTCTATACGTACAGCTGCTGTTTCTTTTGTTTCCATAATCTTCTTTTTTAGGATGTTGTCTTCTTATATGACAAAGATAAGTTCTATCATTTTGAAAACAAAATTTATTCCATATAATATTTTTATAAAAGATAACCCACAGTTATACTCAGGTAAGCTCCAAACGAGTGTTATTTTGTTATTTTTACATTTTTTCTTATTCTTTCTTTTTTCAGTGAAAAGACAGGCAAGTAGAAAAATATACCGATAACCGACATAACCAGTCCGCCAATTGTACCAGCTGCCAACGGAAACCAAAAACCCTCTTTCTCCTCACCTATCATAAAAGGAATAAATCCCAAGATAGTGGAAACTACCGTAAGAAAAATAGGAATAATTTTCACATTCCATGCTTTCGTATAAGCACGTAACGGAGCCAGATTACAATCGCTCCACCGCAGTAGTATTCCCTTTTACTGCCAGACAATCCGGTAAAGCATACCGCGGTTCGTGCGCCGGCTGGTGAAACCATATTTCCGCATCAGCCTGCCCAGATACGAGATATTCCCGGTGGTCAGTTTCAACTTTAAGATGCGTGAACGCTTGTTCAACTGTTCCGCTATTTCCATCAAAGTCTCTTCCTCGCCTTCCCGTTCATTTCGTGCCCTGCGCGTCATGCTGCACAAGGCAGCCTCTAACGGAGTGGTCTGTTCAAACTGACGGTTTTCCTGTTTCAGCAGTTCCTCATCGGCATCGTCCAGCCAGTAACGTTCCCCCTGATTGAGAGCCTGCATGGCTTGGGCATAAAGTTGCCGGTAATTGAAAGTGATTTCTGTACGGATAGGCTCTGTCACTTCGATGCAGATAAAACGCCGGCTTCCCGAAGGGTCGTTCAGCAGGTCGGCATGATTACTTGTAGCAATAAAGGATGCATAGCGTCTCACTTCCTGTACCGAAGTGGCATAAGGCTTGCGAAGGTTGAGCACAGGCTTCTGCAACAGATGCTTCAGAAAACCTTGCTGATTGGAGCTGATTTGGTCGAACTCGTCCAAGTTGATAAGCAGAAAACGCCCCAAAGCCATTTCCGCATCGCGCTTGCTCCGGAAATCAAGGCTGTCGGTATAGGCGAAGCGCAGTTCGGGAGGCAGAATCAACCGGCAAAAAGTTGACTTCCGATAGCCTTGCGCACCGATTAATACCGGAACCGTACTGTTTCCGTGCATCCGGTCCATCCCCCTCCAGTGTGCCACCATGCTCAGAAACCATCGGTAGAACAATTCGCGCCAGCATCCTCCGTTCATACAGGGAACACAGTCTGCCAGTTCCCGGATGCGGTCGTGTCCGTCCCATTTTCCGGTACTCCAAAGATAATCTTCTATCGGGTTATATATCGGAATACGGTCGGATCCCAAGTAGCGGTCCACATCTCGGTCCCACACACAAATTCCCTCTTCCAAGGCATCCATCGCCATGCTGTTACGCGCCCGCCGGTCGGCTGGCTTGAAGTAAAAGTGGATGGAGTCTCGCTTCCGGTATTCCGTTTCTCCTGTCAGTGTATTGAAACGGAACTCATAACGGCGTTCCATAAACTCCTTCATGCGCAACAGGGTGGCTTGGTCGCCGGACAAGCTTGACGATTCACCGAATCCTTTACACTCTTGGTATAAGGTATGTACAAGGGTGCGTAAGGCCACTTCGTCCGTTTCGGGATAGTGGGCAAGCGTTTGCCGTACCGTTTCTTCCTCCGGAATGCCCGACCGGAAGCAGGCCTCTGCCAGTTTCACCAACAAAGGCTGCAAGTCGTTACCGCGTTTCCAGCCCGTAATCCCCTCTAATGTGTGGGCAAGTGTCATTTCATATAACCGGTGTACCGAAACCAGCGTATCCGAATCGGGTTCAAGACGTGCCAACGGGGAATCTCCCTGCTGCCGTTTCTCCCGGAATGTCATTTCATCGGGAAAGGTCAGAGGCTGCTCCATTCGGAAGGGGGTAACCTCCGGATTGTAATAAGCCAGTTCGTCCATCGTCAGGCGGAAGCTGATTTCGGGAGAAGCTTCCTTCAGGGTAATCGAGAACGGAAGCAAAGGCTGATAGCAGTTCACTGCCAGCCGATACGCATGGGCATGGAATTTTTCATACCAGTCTCTCTGTTGGGGAAGCGTGCCGTCGGGCAACGTGAAAGCCACCCAAATCTTGACGCTCTCTCCGCTTGATCCGACGAAGGCTGCCAAGGTCTGCGGAAACAGCCTCGCCTTTGCTTTCACCCGTTCCGCTTCTCCGCGTCCGGTCAGTCGGTTAACTTCCAGCAACACAATGCCATTATAGCGGAGTACCTCCTTACCATCCGTTCCTTTCCGTTGCCATTCCAGAGAAGGGCATACGCGCGGCAGGCGATCAATATATTCATAATGCGATTTACGTCCACGCAGCAGAGGAATAATCCGTCTCAGTCCGTTCACATACTTGCTGTCGGCTTTCGTCGGCGATTGAATACGTCCCATCAGGGCTTCTGCCGTCAGGGTTGTCAGGCTCTCACTTCCAGTGCGGGAGTCTTGCTTGAATAAGGTTACTTTCATGTGTTTTCTTTAAATTTAAAAAAGTCTATAAAGTTACAACATGAAAAAGGCGATGTCAAGAGGAAAAGGGTAGTTTTTTATACAAAAACAACTCATCGCGATGCACCTCAAAAGGAGAAAACGTGTAGGATGCGTGTAGGCAAACGGTGCGTCCTACACCGTCCTACACTGCACCCTACACGCCTTAATCACCTGTTTATAAATCATTTAACCCCAAAAACGTGTAGGGTGCAGGCAAATTTGCGAAAAACTTTTTTTGAGGGAGAGAGAGAAGAAGCATACAAGTCTGCAGAATCATAGTAACGACCGAGGCGAATCTTTACTACGACTCGGAATATTTCTTAATAAAACGACAAGGCGTTTTGCCAAAACCTCTTGAAGTTTCAAGCAAAACGCCTTGATGAATTACAAAAACAACGGCTCATTTCAGCGCATACGATACCAACTGCTCATCGGAATTGACATCGGTTGCCCACAGGGTCTTCCGAGCCTCATCGACAAACACACCGGCAAGCGGACGGTCGAACACGTAGGTGTGAAGGAGTTTACCCGACCAGCTGAATACGCGCATCATTTTGGCTCCCTGCTTGGCTTCACCACGCTGCTGCATGATTTCCTTAAATGTGGTACCATCGTACAGCGCATAAATGCAACGGTCGGTGGCTTGTACATCCCAATACCCCATGCAGCCTTTCGGAATGCCATAGCCCTCGGGAGTTACGCTGAACACCGGTTCTCCATCGGGTCCTACCGAATGAACAGTTTCTTCTGCCGGATTGGGCAGATTGTAACAGTCCATCACATCGCCCAGCTGGGTTACTGCCACCAGACGGTCTTGCTTCGGAGCCGCAGCCAAAAACGAACGCCAAGCCTGTGACACAGCCGGAGCTGCCGTAGCCAGCAGCTCTTTCTCGGAAAGAGGATAAACAGCACTGCCGCCTTTCACCTTTCCGCAGGAATCTATCATGCTGAAGCGGTGTTCACCGGAATTGTCGGGGACAAGGAAACTTCCTCCGGATAGCGGAATGAAATCAAGCGGCATCAGCACCGATTCGTCCATGCGAACCATGCGCTGCAATGTAGGTTGGGTGTCCTTACCCACTCCGTTATACACGGCTATCTTGCGTCCGTTCGAATCGAGTACGGCTACCCGGTTCGGACCGAGGAAACGGACATCGGAACCGGATATCACTTCTTCCGGTCCCTCACCCAAAGGGGCAAAAGAAGAAAGGTACTTGAAATCCGGATACGTAAACGCATGACAATAATAAGCGGGATGGTGCATATCGAACACCACTGCTACGTCATCCTGCACCCGTATGCGGTAAGCATAACGGAATAACACGGAATCAACCTGTACTGCCCGACCGGCAAGTGAATCACACGGCACTGCGGCTGAATCGCCGGATGACTGTGTGGAGGTACATCCTGCCAGCATACATACAGCCAGCATAAAAGAATAAAATGTTTTCATCGTTTTATTTATTAGTTTTTAAGTTTGTATGTTTTAAGTTTGTGAGTTTTTGAGTTTATGAGTTTACCCCCAACAAGGCATAACAACCTCGAAACGGATGCAAAAATAAGCATATTTTACAGACAGTGATAACCCGACTTTGCAAAAGATTTGCGTATTTTTGCAATAAAGATGAAAAAACAACTTGAAGATGAATACAGATTTACTGACCTCACTTTACCGGTCTGTTACGGGAAATGCTCCTGAGCTTATCGAAGCCTTGACGGGTGCCGGCTCGAACCGCAGTTATTTCCGCCTGCACGGAAAGCCGACACTGATAGGAGTTTATGGCACTTCCGTGGAAGAAAACCAGGCTTTTACTTATATGGCTGCTCATTTCCAGCAGAAAGGGATTCCCGTTCCGAAAGTGTATGCCGTATCAGCCGACGGACTGGCTTATCTGCAAGAGGATTTGGGAAATACTTCTCTCTTCCAACAGATTGAAAACGGAAGAAAGACCGGATGCTTTCGTCCGGAAGAGGTGGAGCTGTTACGCCAGACCATCCGCTTACTGCCGCGCATCCAGTTCGCCGGAGCCGAAGGAATGGATTTCAGCGTATGTTATCCGCAAAGCAACTTCGACCGGAGGGCGATTTTATGGGACTTGAATTATTTTAAATACTGCTTTCTGAAAGCTACGGGAGTGGAGTTCAGGGAAGACCGGCTGGAAAACGATTTTGAATGCATGGCTTCACGCCTGCTTCAAGTGCCAGCCGACAGCTTCATGTACCGTGACTTCCAAAGCCGGAATGTGATGATAAAAGAAGGAAAGCCTTTCTTCATCGACTTTCAGGGCGGACGGAAGGGACCTTGTTATTATGATGTGGCTTCTTTCTTATGGCAAGCCAAGGCGAATCTGCCTGACAACGTGCGGAAGGAACTGATAGATGCGTATCTGGAAGCTTTATGCCCTTACCTGAAAATAGAGAAAGACGAGTTTATGCACACGTTGCGTCACTTTGTCTTGTTCCGCACGCTTCAAGTGCTCGGAGCATACGGCTTCCGCGGATTCTTTGAGAAAAAGCCGCACTTCATAGAGAGTGTTCCCTTTGCTCTTGCCAACTTGAGTGAGTTGCTGAAAGATGATTTTAAATCATATCCGTATCTGTGCGAAGTGCTTCACCGGGTGATTCAGAAAATGTCCCGTCCGGCTCTTCCTGCTGAAGAAAAGAGACTGACAGTTACCGTGATGAGTTTCTCATACCGGAAGGGGATTCCGGAAGATGAAAGCGGAAATGGTGGAGGATATGTATTCGACTGCCGGGCGATTCATAATCCCGGACGCTATGAGCCTTACAAGCAGCTCACCGGCAGGGATGAGCCAGTTATCCGGTTCTTGGAAGACAACGGAGAGATATTCCACTTTCTGGAGCATACCGATGCGCTGGTGGACGCACATGTGGAACGGTATCTGAAACGCGGATTTACTCATCTGTCGGTTTACTTCGGATGCACAGGAGGTCAGCACCGGTCGGTCTATTCTGCCCAGCATACTGCCGAACATTTGCACCGCAAGTATGGAGTCAAGGTGCATCTGATTCATCGTGAACAAGCTGTTGAACAAATTTTTGAAGCCTTATGAAAGCCATGATTTTTGCTGCCGGACTGGGAACCCGGCTGAAACCGCTGACCGACCACATGCCCAAGGCACTGGTTCCGGTAGCCGGACGTCCGATGCTGGAACATGTCATCTTGAAACTGAAAGCTGCCGGATGTACCGAACTGGTAATCAACATCCATCACTTTGGGGAGCAGATTATCGACTTTCTGCAAAGCAAACAGAATTTCGGCATATCTATCCATATCAGTGACGAACGCGACAAGCTGCTCGACACGGGAGGAGGAATCAAGAAGGCTGCTGCGTTTTTCAAAGGGAATGAGCCGTTTTTAGTGCATAACGTAGATATTCTCTCGAATACCGACCTTACGGAACTGTATCAGTATCATCTGCAAAGCCGGAACGATGCCACGCTGCTGGTCAGTCCGAGGCAGACGAAGCGGTATCTGTTATTGGATGCCAATAACCGTCTGCGCGGATGGGTTAACAAAGAAACCGGACAGACCAAACCGGAAGGGTTTATTTATCAGCCTGACAAACTGAATGAATATGCTTTCAGCGGGATTCATGTCATCTCCCCTTCCCTGCTTCCACTGATGGATGAGCAATGGAACGGAACGTTTTCTATCATGGATTTTTACTTACAAAATTGCGAACGGGCTGTGCTGGGAGGACATGCCGATTTCAACTTGAAGCTGATGGATATCGGAAAGCCTGAAACACTGGCGGAAGCGGAACACTTTCTGGCTACCTGCAAACGGTAAGATGGAAAACAGAAGTATTTTTTATACCTTTGCATGTTGAAACATGAATCATTCGCGTTTCGCAAGTGGTTTCAAGGCTGTTGCTTGTAAAAGGTGACGAAGCAGAAAACTGGCGAAACCGGAACTATTAATCTTATAAAAAATGAATAAATCAAATCTGATCAAAGTAGTTTGTATGTTGGTCTTGCTTACGGTGTCGGGAGCAAATGCTCAGGCGCAAGACTGGAAATCAATTCTGAAAGGAGTAGCCAATGCGGTTGCCAACAAAGAAGGTCTCACGGAGTTTAACCTGACCGGAACCTGGAAGTATGTCAAGCCGGACTGTAAGTTTGAAAGCGACAACTTGCTCTCAAAAGCCGGAGGCGAAGTGGCTGCCAAAAAGATTGAAGACAAAATGACCGAGGTGCTGAACAAAATGGGATTTACGGAAGACTGCGTGTATGTATTCAATGCCGACAGCACCTATACTTCTACTGCCAAAGGGCGGACTACCAAAGGTACGTACAACTATAACAGCGAAACCAAAGAACTGACCATGAAGACGCGTCTCGGCATCAAGTTTAATGCTACGGTACATCAAGGGTTGGCAAAAAACAAAATGAGCCTGCTCTTCAAGGCAGACAAGCTGATGACGCTGATGCAAGTAATCGGCGGCAAGTTAGGCAGCAAGTCGTCAAATTCCACCATCGGTGCTGCGACCTCTCTGCTGAATGAATACGATGGGTTACAAGTGGGCTTTGAGCTGGAAAAGCAAGCCGAAGAGACGGCCAATCCCTAACACGGTAAGGCGGTCCATACCATCGTCCTCACAAGAGCCTGCGTCTTCCTTTCGGGAATGCGCAGGCTCTTGTTTTTCTTAACACATAATTCTTCCTTTTCTTATATTCTTTTCTTAACTTTGAGAAGGTACTTTTAATCAATACTATTATGGGAACAGCTCTTTTCTGGATGGTACCGGTGGCCTCTATGCTGGCACTTGTACTGGCATGGTATTTCTACCGACAAATGATGAGGGAAAGTGAAGGAACGCCTTCAATGGAAAAAATCGCTTCACACGTGCGCCGGGGTGCAATGTCGTATCTGAAGCAACAACAGCTACGTATGCTTCGGCACGTACAGCCAATGCCGCACGTACATATCAACCTACCCAGAATTTGTCTGAAAGCGGTAAAACCGGACCTGCCACGGTCATTATTTCAGCACCCATCCTTACCGGACTCTTATTCGGTGTGCCGGGAGTCATCGGATTGCTTATCGGCGGATTGTCTTCCGGCTTTGTGCTTGCCATCTTCATGGCGAATGCCGGAGGTGCATGGGATAATGCCAAGAAATTTGTAGAAGAAGGAAACTTCGGAGGTAAAGGAAGCGAAGTTCACCGGGCTACTGTGGTGGGTGATACCGTGGGCGACCCGTTTAAAGATACCTCCGGTCCCAGCTTGAACATTCTTATCAAACTGATGAGTATGGTAGCAATCGTTATGGCTGGACTGACGGTTTCTTGGAGCTTATTCTAACCTACTCTCTTCAAAAAAAAAACAGCAAGCCTTTCTTTCCGGATGAGTGGAAAGAAAGGCTTGCTAAATGATTATGTCTCTATTGCTCAGAAAGTGAACGGACAATAAACAAACTACTACTTTTTTATAATCACACTGCTCAGAACGACAGTTGAAACTCCAGCCCTACAATATTCCGTGAACCTTTCGGCTCATATTGACGGCAATAAAAGACATCCAACGCATACTGCTTGGAAAATGCAATCACCACTCCCGGACGGTAACGGATACGGGCTGCAGTGAAAAACGCATCATCCCCTATCGGCTGATACAGCTCCGTAGAATAATAAGGCTTCACCAACCATTTCTCCGGCTCATAGCTGATCTTCAACCGAGAGCGCAAACGGTTTTCAACCTCGCCTCTGAAGAAGGTTTCTTGAAAGAGTTCACGCAATGAAAACTTTACCTCATTCCATGCCACACTGCCCGTTGCCCCTACCTTATAGCGGTTTCGTGCCTTCCAAGGCCCTCCGGAGACATTACGATAATGAAACTCGTAACTTCCTTTCACACGTAGCCAGGAGTTCATTTTGTAGTTGAGTCCCAATGTTATTCCCAAGCGGTCGGCTTCCTTGAAGTTATCTTTGGAACGGAATTCCATATGTCCCGAAGCCTTCAGCCGGGACGTGATTCCATAACTCACCTTTACTCCTGTCCAACTGGAGAACTGATCCACCTGCGCATATATCGAACCTGCCATTAAGATCCCGATTCCCCCTAAAATTAATTTCAGCAATGTGTTTCTCATACTTTAACCCTTCTTTTTGCCAAAGATAGTGAAAGGTGAGCGCAGTACCAAGCCAAAAGCTTGCTTTTGAGCGAAAATACTGCCGAACCGCATCCTATCTTATTTAAAGATAGTGAAAGGTGAGCGCAGAAGCAAAAGAAAAAAAAACGTTCAGTTGGTAAACCAAACGATTTCTTCGTATCTTTGAAAAAAAACGAAGAAATGAAAGAAAACAAAATACAAAATCCTGTTCTTTATTTGCAACACTTATACGAAGCACTACAAACAGAATATGAGTACGAAAAAGAACAGTTCAAGCAACAAACCGAGCTGATGGGACTGGGACGGAAAATCAAACGAGGTATGTGCTGGTTTCCTCTCCATATCGGCAGAAGCTATTACAATGCCTTAAACCAGCTGGTCATTGAGGTAGAACGGCAAGAAGACAAAGAAATAGAACATGTATTTGAATACGGCCGTCCGGTTTGCTTCTTCACCCAAGATCCGCTCGGAAAACTGAATTACCTGAACTTTACTGCTACAGTCAGCTATGTAGATGAAGACCGCATGGTTGTGGTACTTCCCGGAACAGAAGCTTTGGCAAGTCTGCAAACTGATAAAACATTAGGAGTTCAACTCTATTTTGACGAAACAAGCTACCGACTCATGTTTGAAGCCCTCAAGCAAGTCATCGGAGCCAAAAACAACCGTTTGGCTGAATTAAGGGATATATTCCATGGAAAACAACCAACTTCTTCGTACTCTTTCCAGCCTATACGGTTTCCTTGGTTAAATCAGACTCAGGAAGAAGCTGTAAATAAAGTTTTACATGCCAAAGATGTAGCCATCGTACACGGACCTCCGGGAACCGGAAAAACCACTACCCTCGTGGAAGCCATCTATGAAACCCTGCATCGGGAAAGCCAAGTGCTGGTTTGTGCACAAAGCAACATGGCTGTCGACTGGATCAGCGAGAAGCTTACCGACCGGGGAGTGAATGTGTTGCGTATTGGTAACCCGAGCCGAGTAAACGACAAGATGCTTTCGTTTACATATGAACGGCGTTTTGAATCGCATCCAGATTATCCCCAGCTCTGGAGCCTGCGCAAGGCCATCCGGGAACTGTATTCACAAAACCGGAAAGGAGCGAACCGGGAAAGTATGCACCAGAAAATCAATGCATTGAAAGACCGTGCCACTGAGCTTGAAATCCGAATCAACGAGACTTTGTTCAGTGAAGCCCGTGTCATCGCCTGTACCCTGGTGAGCAGTGCCAACCGACTGCTCACCGGAAAGAAGTTTGGAACGCTCTTCATCGACGAAGCAGCGCAGGCATTAGAGGCTGCCTGCTGGATTCCCATCCGCAAAGCCGACCGCGTGGTTTTGGCAGGCGACCATTTTCAGCTGCCTCCTACCGTAAAATCACCCCAAGCCTTGCGCGAGGGATTAGGTAATACGCTCATGCAAGCCATTGCCAACAATCAGCCGGATGCCGTTTCCCTGCTCAAGCTTCAGTACCGCATGAACGATGAAATCATGCGCTTCCCTTCCGAATGGTTCTACGGTGGCATGCTGCAGTCGGCTCCGGAAGTAAAATACCGGAGCATCCTCGACTTTGATACGCCTATTACTTGGGTGAATACCGAAGAGATGGATTGCAACGAGGAGTTTATAGGCGAGAGTTACGGACGCATCAACAAGCCGGAAGCCGAACTGACCATCAGCCAATTGAAAGAATATATCACCAAAATCGGGCGCGAGCGTTTTTTAGGCGAGCGAATTGATGTGGGAGTAATTTCGCCCTATAAAGCGCAGGTGCAATACCTGCGGCAGCTGATTAAAAAAGATGCCTTTTTCAAACCTTACCGCCAGCTGATTACGGTCAACACCGTAGATGGCTTTCAAGGGCAGGAACGGGATGTAATTCTCATCAGTCTGGTGCGTGCCAATGAAAAAGGAGAAATCGGCTTTTTAGGAGATTTACGCCGCATGAATGTAGCCATCACCCGAGCCCGCATGAAACTGATTATTTTAGGCAATGCCGCTACCCTGACCCGCCATTCCTTCTACAAGAAGCTTTATGAATATATCAGTGGACTGTAAACTGCAATAAAAAAACTTGTTTACATTACTTGCATTCACGCAGTTTATCCATCACCTCCACACGCGAAATGCCTAATTCAACCGCCCGTTCATAGGCATTTCGCGCTTCTTTCTTTTTCTTCAGCAGCAGATAAATATCACCTTTCATCACATAAGCATCCGCATCTTCCGGAGCCTTTTCAATCGCTTCATCTACCGATGCCAGTGCTGCATCCGGATAACCTTGTTCCAGTTCCAGATTGGCGCGCATCTTCAGCAACGAAACATCCTGCGGCGCTTCCTCTATTAACTGATTCAGTCCATCACGGGCAGCCAGCAACCGCCCCTCTTTCTGGTCGAGCATAATAAGTCCAAGTCGGGCTGTATGATTTTTTGAATCTTTGAGCAACACTGTATTATAATCCATACGTGCCTCATCGTACTGGCGGCGCTGCATATTGATATAAGCCCGAAACAGTCGGGCTTCCCGGTTTTCCGGAATCAAATCAATCACATTACAATAATCCACATAAGCCTTGTCCAGCAAGTTCCGGTCTAAATATAAAGCGGCACGATTCAGCAAGATAGAAGTGGCATAAGGGGTGATATTCAATGCCATGGTATAAGCATCGACTGCCTCATCCACTCTGCCCTGTCTTTTCAAGATGGTTCCGAGATTAGAAAACACCAACGCATTGCGGGCGTTCGAAGCATCTACCTTCAAAGCCTGCCGAAACAGCTGTTCTGCTTGTTTGAGACTGTCTTTCCGGGTATATTCCATCGCTTGTTCAACTAACCTGTTATAAGACTGTGCCTGCATGATTAAGCAGAGTGACCAAAAAATTCCGAGGCAAAAGATACGTTTCATTGTTGAGTTATTGAGTTGTTGAGTTTTTAAGTTATTGAGTTGTTGAGTTTTCATGATAAGGAAAGTTCAAAACCAAACGAGCTCCGTGTTTTCAAACCTTAACTCAACCGCTTCAAAGCCATACAAAAGTAACAGATTTCTCCTGGAATAATGGCTATATTAAAAACTTTTTGTAAGTTTGAACAATCATTATACTAAATAACCAGTCAAATGAATACAGAAAAAGCCATTTTTGCTTGCGGATGCTTCTGGGGTGCCCAGCATCAATCCGCATCAAAAAATGCGAAGCATACATAAACTTATAATATGATACTGAAACTTTACGACAAGAATAACAGTCCAGACGATTTGCAGCGTATTGCCGACGTGCTGAACGACGGAGGAATCATCATTTATCCTACCGACACCATGTATGCCATGGGATGTCATGCGCTGAAAGAGCGGTCTATTGAGCGTATCTGTAAACTGAAAGGCATCGATCCACGCAAGCATTATCTGTCGATTATCTGTTATGACTTGAGCAATATCAGCGAATATGCCCGTGTGAGCAATGCGACTTTCAAACTAATGAAGCGCACCTTGCCCGGTCCGTTTACCTATATTCTGAATGCCGATAGCCGGCTGCCCAAACTCTTCAGAAACCGTAAGGAGGTAGGTATCCGAGTGCCGGATAATCCGATTATTCAGGAAATATGCCGTACGCTGGATGCTCCGATACTCACCACTACCCTACCGCTTGCCGAAGGAGAAGACATAGAATATCTGACTGATCCGGAGCTGATAGATGAAAAGTTCGGAGAAAAAGTAGATTTGGTTATCGACGGAGGAATGGGTGGCATCGAACCTTCTACCGTCATCGACTGCCGAGAGGATGAGCCGGAAATTATAAGACAGGGAAAGGGGACGGTCAGCCTGTAGCCGGAAAAGGGTTAATTGCTGTTAGATTATAATTATAAAATCATATAAAAATGTGGAAATATA
>ERZ1027044.153-NODE-153-length-43193-cov-21.247925_pt1 | contig 43193 bp, 36 predicted proteins | sample MGYA00519433_ERZ1027044 | MGnify/ENA primary metagenome ERZ1027044 (study PRJEB26926, sample SAMN06164589) | human gut metagenome | biome: ENVO:00009003; feature: ENVO:2100002; material: ENVO:00002003 | host: Homo sapiens | place: USA | collected 2012 ... | reverse complement strand
CAAGATCAACCGTTCCATTGAAATGGTCAGAGAATCCATCAGGAGAGGCATACGCTTTGATTATCTGCTGGTTGACAGTTGGTTTACTTGTGCCGACTTGTTGAATTTCATCTGCTCAAGACATCTGAAATGCCATCTGATAGGCATGATTAAAATGGGCAAGACCCGATACAAGACCAGGTTTGGCAACTTGAACGCATCCGACATCATTGACAGACTGAAAAAAGAAAAGTCTGTCAGGTACAGCCGCAAGCTGAATTGTCATTACGCTTATATAGATGCTGAATATGCCAACCGGAAAATCCGCATCTTCTTCTGTAAAAGAGGACGGAAAGGAACATGGAACGCATTCCTTTCCACCAATACCGGACTGAACTTTTTTGAAGCATACCGCATCTATTCCATGCGTTGGGCCATTGAAGTCTGCTTCTCTGAGATGAAAGGACTACTCAAACTCGGGAAGTGCCAATGCCTGAACTTCTCTTCGCAGATAGCAAGCATCAGCCTGACCGTAATGCAGTACAATATCCTTTCTTTCATCAAGCGGTTTGAAGCCTATGAAACCATAGGAGGATTGTTCAACCAAACCATTAATGGAACAATGGAACTGTCCGTAACCGAAAGGATTTGGGATTTGATCTTGCAGATTGTGTCTGCCATCGCGGACTTGTTTTCGGCAGATGAAGAAGAAATCATCCGGATGATTGCTAATGATAACCAAAAAATTGCTATCATCAAAAAGCTATGTCCAGAGAAGAAAACGTAATAAAGCTACTTGCGAAACTTAAATTAATAAAATGCGTACTTATGCGGGTAAGACCTTTGTCTTTGCGTACGATGTGTATATATATAAATAATAAATGTATGGACACACCTGTCATATATCGTCTCTGTGCTTAATGCTTCTCCAAACAGTTCGCGTTATATTGTAAAAAGTGTTATTAAAATGTTCTGCCAAAGTGACCATAAATGCATTTAGATTAATAAATTGCACAAATATACCTAATTATTTTTGTATTTTATTATTTTTTATCTAAATGGAATACTTCTGTGTTTTATGCACTTTTGTTGAAAAAAGGTGGTCTGAAAAGGAATAAGTAACTATTTGTATTTGTTTCTTTTTAAATGGTAATGAATACCCTTTATTTTCTATAAATCTCTATATATAGAGCGGTTGGTTAAATAATATAAAAATACTTTGCTTTGTATACCTTTGTATGAAAACGGTATATTTATATAAAGAATATTGTTGTGAAGGTGTTTTTTTGATTCTTGGATATAGGCTTGACATGACACTTTAAAAGATAGAAGTCGGTTGGCTGAATGCTTGATGGGTTGCCTCTGATAAAGTCTGATGGAGGAAGGTGATGTTTGAATATAAGGTGGTGGCTGGTGTGGTTGTAGAGGAGGGCTGGTTTATATAATAAAAAAAGCCCGAATCAAAAATATGATTCGGGCTTGCGGTGCGTACGGGACTCGAACCCGTGACCCCATGCGTGACAGGCATGTATTCTAACCAACTGAACTAACGCACCTTGTTTTAATTCTGTTATTGTTTGCTATCTCTCTCGATTGCGATGCAAAGGTACGACATTTTTTGAAACCTGCAATAGGTTGAGGCGTTTTTTTTAAAGAAAATACAAAAAAACTTCGAAAAGGGGTTTCCCGCGAGTCTGTTTGGGGCTTCTTTAAATAGGTTTCTTCCTTGCTTTTCCTTCTCGGTTCAGTGTAACGGAAGCAGAATCATGCGTTGGATAAGTTGGAAGAGATAGAGTGGGGATTCACTTGCGAGAATGAACGGAGTATGGTTTCGAGATAAAAAAAGGACTTGGGAAAGCTTCAGCGTTACCAAATCCTCTTTTTTTATTTTAAGTTAGCCTTGTATGTATTCGGTTGAACGGCCTCTAATGACGAAGCAGGGCTGGTTTCCCATTGGATTGATAGAGTTCCTACCCACCATAGTATATTCACTATAATCGTAGCAAAAAGTATGGTATAGGCTGTAATTCTTGCTTCCAGTTGTTTACTGGAAATCTTTTTTGAAATGTCTTTGGATTCTTTAATCGGTTCAATTGTTAAGACTTTCTCCATGTTGCTTTGTTAAAAAAAGATTCTTTATTTTCGTTTCTGTTAGAAAAATGCAGAGTCTTATGGAATACTGCATACCAAGTCATCTTTTTTTTATTTTATTGAGGAGCTTTATAGATTACTTTAGTATATAAAGCCGAAAATATACTGAAGAAGTGTCCGAGTATCAGGATATTAGTTTACGTAAACCGAACTGAAATACTGTTCCATTTGCTTTTTGGCTTCTTCTAATTGTTCTGAGGTATTTGCCTTAACCTCTTTAAGCTGATATTCCATTTTCATGGCTTCGTATTTATGTACACCCAGTGTGTGGTAAGGCAGGATTTCCACGCGTTGAATCATTTTATAGTCTTGAAAATGCTTGCCTAAAGCTTCTATATCTTCTTTAAAGGCGCTGTATCCCTGTACGAGGACATAGCGTAACCAGAAAGGCTTGTTGTTGTTTTCGAGCCATTCGGCCGTTTTAAGCGTTTGTTCGTTGCTTCGTGCTGTTAAAGCTTTATGCCGTTCGTTATTAAACTCTTTTACATCGAGCAGGACGAGGTCGGCAAGAGAAAAAAGCTCTTTAACATCCTCATTCCATAAACCTCCGTTTGAGTCGATGCAGGTGTGTATTCCAGCTTCTTTCAGCATACGTAACAGGGGAATCAAGGCTTTAGCCTGAAAAGTGGGTTCGCCTCCGCTGAAAGTTACGCCTCCTTTTTTTCCGAAGAAAGGTTTTTGGCTGACGGCCATTCGAAGGATTTCCTCGGGAGCCGTTTCTTTGCTTTCTCCTTTGGCGTCTATGGTATCGGGATTGGCGCAATACAGGCAACGGAAGTTACAGCCTTGTAAAAATACAACAAGGCGGATGCCGGGACCGTCGTAGGTGCCCAGTGATTCGTATGAATGAACTCGGATCATGAAGTTAGTTTAAAAAATTAGGGTAGATAATAGATCGTTAAAAAACAAGTTGACGAGGTATTAGGTGACAAGAACCAGAGGCGTTTCGGCCCTGTGGCTTTGCCAACATGTCACCCCGTCAACTCAAGAAGACCCAAAAGGTTTATGGTTGTAGTTTCTGTTACATACGTTCGTGGAAGCTACGTGAGATTACTTCCAACTGATGTTCGCGGCTCAGTTTGATGAAGTTTACTGCATAACCTGATACGCGGATTGTCAGCTGCGGATATTTTTCCGGATGCTCCATTGCATCTTCAAGCATTTCGCGGTTTAATACGTTTACGTTCAAGTGATGCGCACCCTTCACGAAGTATCCGTCCATCATGGTTACCAAGTTTTCGATCCGGTTCTCCATGTCTACACCCAGTGACTTAGGAACGATAGAGAACGTGTTACTGATACCATCCTGTGAGTCACGGTAGCGGAGTTTAGCTACTGAGCTCAGTGATGCGATGGCTCCGTTCTTGTCACGTCCATGCATCGGGTTCGCTCCCGGAGCGAAGGCAACTCCTTTCGCACGTCCGTCGGGGGTAGCACCCGTCTTCTTGCCGTACATTACGTTAGAAGTGATAGTCAGGATAGACAAGGTGGGTTTTGCATTCTTGTAAATCGGCAATTTCTTCAATTCTTCATCGAAGTAGTAAATCAAGTCAACAGCCAAGTGGTCAACGCGGTCGTCGTCGTTACCGAAGCAAGGGAATTCTCCTTCAATGTCGAATCCTTCAGTCAGGCCGATTTCGTTACGTTTAGCCGTTACTTTTGCATATTTGATAGCCGACAGAGAGTCGACAGCAATTGACATACCAGCCACACCGTAAGCCAGGTTGATAGCATGCTGCGTATCTACGAAAGCCATCTGAGCCTTTTCGTAGTAATACTTGTCGTGCATATAGTGAATGATATTCATAGCTTCATTATAAACACGTGCCATTTCTTTCAATACCTTCTTGTAGTTAACCAATACTTCTTCGAAGTTCAGCACATCGCCAGTCAGTACAGGAATGTCTTTTACCATCAATGTACCTGTATTTTCGCAGCGGCCTCCGTTGATGGCAAGCAACAGTGCTTTCGCCAAGTTACAACGTGCACCGAAGAACTGGATGTGACGGCCGATATCCTGGTAAGAAACACAGCAGGCAATTCCGTAGTCGTCAGAGTTACGTACTTCACGCATCAGCTCATCGTTTTCATACTGGATAGAAGAGGTGTCGATAGAAACCTGTGCGCAGAAGTTCTTGAAGCCTTCAGGCAGTTCCGGGCTCCACAGTACCGTCAAGTTCGGTTCTGGAGAAGGACCGAGGTTGTATAATGTCTGGAGGAAACGGAACGAGGTTTTGGTTACTTTAGTGCGTCCGTCGTTAAAACGTCCACCGATAGCTTCAGTTACCCAAGTAGGGTCACCTGCAAAAATATCGGTATAAGCCTGCATACGCAAGTGGCGTACCATGCGCAGTTTGATAACGAACTGGTCGATGAGTTCCTGTGCATGGATCTCATCCAATGTTCCGTTAGCCATATCGTATTCGATATAGATGTCGAGGAAAGAAGAAACGTTACCCAGTGACATTGCAGCTCCGTCTTGTTCCTTTACGGCAGCAAGGTAAGCCATATACACCCACTGGACGGCTTCGCGTGCGTTGGTAGCCGGGCGTGAAAGGTCTAAGCCGTATTGCTCGCCCATGACCTTGATTTCCTTCAAAGCCTTGATTTGTTCGGCAACTTCTTCGCGCAGGCGGATGCGTTCGTCGGTCATCGGACCGGTAAGGTGGCGCAAGTCATCCTGTTTAGCTTCGATGATACGGTCGATGCCATATAAAGCCAAACGGCGGTAGTCTCCGATGACACGTCCGCGTGCGTAGTTGTCGGGAAGACCGGTAAGGAATCCCAGAGAACGGAACGAACGGATTTCTTCAGTATAAGCATCGAATACTCCGTCGTTATGTGTCTTACGGTAATGAGTAAAGATGTCTTTTACTTTCGGGTCGACTTCGACTCCGTTTTCGCGGCATGCTTTTTCTACTACCTTGATTCCGCCAAACGGCTTGATGGCACGGCGTAGTACCTCATCGGTTTGCAAACCTACAATCACTTCGTTTTCCTTGTCTATATATCCCGGAGCGAAAGAAGTAATGGTTGAAACAGTTGAGGGGTCAAGTGAGCGTACACCGTTGTTGGCACGTTCTTCTGCAAGAGCTTCCAGGCACTTGTTCCATACAGCTTTGGTACGTTCTGTCGGACCGGTTAAGAAAGATGCATCACCTTCATACGGAGTGATGTTGGTTTTTACAAAATCGGTTACATTGATTTCATGGTTCCAACGACCTTCTTTGAAATTCATAGCCATAATTATTTTAGTTTTTAGTTTATGAGTTTTTAAGTTCTTAAGTCTTTGAGTTCTTAAGCCCTTAATCGTTTGAATTCTTAAGTTCTTTTGGTTTTAAGTTCTTTTGTACTTCTGTCTAAAAAACAGATAGTTTTATGTCTTAAAACATTTGCAAAGGTAGCTCTTTTCTATGATTTTGGCAATACCTAATATTAAGTATATTGCTAATTTGTATTAATTACAATAATGGCTTAGATGAATTCAAGTGTTGCGGAGGTTTTGAAGAGGGAAAGAGTGGCACTTTCTATCTGGCTGTTGCAGAACTTTGGTTAGCTAAAGCCACTGCATATATGAGAAAAAGACAAAGATTCACTATAGGTATGATGTACTTTATAAACGGAGAAAGGGCAGATGACAGGTAGAAAGATGAAAACAATCGGCTGGTTTGCTGATAAGGGGCAAGTGGTTGAAAAGCAGAAGGAAAGAGAGGAAAAAAGAGAAAAGGTAAAAGCTGAATCCTATGCAGATTAAGTAAAAAAGCGTAAAAAAGTTGTTTAAATGTTTGCAAGAATCAAAAAGACCATCTATCTTTGCACCGCGTTTGAGAGAAAGCGTTTTTACAACTTAACTTTGGAAGTTTGGGTGAGTGGCTGAAACCACCAGTTTGCTAAACTGACGTACGGGTAACCGTACCGGGGGTTCGAATCCCCCAGCTTCCGCGTTGTTTTTTTTCATAATTTTAAAAAAAATGAGATGGCCGCGTAGCTCAACTGAATAGAGTAGCTGACTACGGATCAGCCGGTTACAGGTTTGAATCCTGTCGCGGTCACTTTAAAAGGGTATGGCGCTTTCGTCTAGTGGCCTAGGACGCGGCCCTCTCACGGCTGAAACACGGGTTCGATTCCCGTATGCGCTACAAACGTGATTTGGAAGTTTGGGTGAGTGGCTGAAACCACCAGTTTGCTAAACTGACGTACGGGTAACCGTACCGGGGGTTCGAATCCCCCAGCTTCCGCGTTGTTTTTTTTCATAATTTTAAAAAAAATGAGATGGCCGCGTAGCTCAACTGAATAGAGTAGCTGACTACGGATCAGCCGGTTACAGGTTTGAATCCTGTCGCGGTCACTTAAAGAGTGTTTTTAGCTTAGGCTTTAAACACTCTTTTTGTTATACCATCTTCTCTTTTCTCTTTTCCCTTTTCTTTTTTGCCAACGGATTGGTTTGTGAATGCCTTGTAGGCTTTCTTTCGCTTCTCCTTTAATGAATGATAAGTTAATACGGACTGACAGTCGGGCATGGTTCTTGGTAATATCAGAGCCCGGTCGTTAGTAACGGCAAGGCCCGGTCGTTAGTAACAGTGAGGCTTTTGTCGGCTTAAGTATAAGGTCTCGTCTCTGGAGTCTGGAGCCTACTCTCTGGTGCCTGTTCCCTGATGTTTATTTCGTGATAAACTGACAAGAAAAACCAAAAGTGGATTTACGGATAATAATTAAATAGAAAAAAAACTATCAATTTATTTGTTTGTTACAAAAAAGCCTTTACCTTTGCACTTGTGAAACATAAATAAACAAAGAAATAAAAACTTTTGATTACAATGAATAGACTCATTAATCGTTTGGCTGTCCTGCATATTATTCGCGTCGTGGTCGTATCGCCAAGAGGTGAGTAAGGTTCGTGCATGTAATCAAAGTATAAATGGTATATGTAGAAGCCTTTCTCACTGATGATGAGAAGGGCTTTTTAATTAAGAAATAGGGGGATAGAAAGATGAAACATCAATTGCGTAGTTCAATGAGTACGGTGGGTCGCCGTATGGCAGGAGCAAGAGCCTTATGGGTAGCCAATGGGATGAAGAAAGAAATGATGGGGAAACCTATCATTGCGATTGTCAATTCGTTTACTCAATTTGTTCCGGGGCATACACATCTGCATGAAATCGGTCAGCAGGTAAAATCGGAAATAGAAAAACTGGGATGTTTCGCTGCAGAGTTTAATACGATAGCGATTGACGATGGAATTGCCATGGGGCATGATGGCATGTTATACTCATTGCCTTCACGTGATATTATTGCTGACAGCGTGGAGTACATGGTGAATGCACATAAAGCGGATGCGATGGTTTGCATTTCAAATTGCGATAAGATTACTCCGGGTATGCTGATGGCAGCCATGCGCTTGAATATCCCTACCGTATTTGTATCAGGCGGACCGATGGAAGCGGGTGAATGGAAGGGTAAGCATCTTGACTTGATTGATGCGATGATCCAATCGGCCGATCCGACTGTAAGCGATGAGGAAGTAGATGAAATAGAACGTCGTGCTTGTCCGGGATGCGGAAGCTGTTCGGGCATGTTTACTGCCAATTCGATGAACTGTCTGAATGAAGCCATTGGTTTGGCGCTTCCCGGTAACGGAACGATTGTAGCCACTCATACGAATCGTCGCCGGCTCTTCAAAGATGCTGCCGCATTGATAGTGAAGAATGCCTACAAATATTATGAAGAAGGAGATGATAGTGTATTGCCTCGCAGCATAGCCACTCGTCAGGCTTTTCTGAATGCTATGACCTTAGATATAGCCATGGGAGGCTCTACCAATACCGTGCTTCACTTACTGGCTATCGCTCATGAAGCGGAAGTTGACTTTAAGATGGACGATATAGACATGCTTTCACGCCGGGTTCCCTGTTTGTGTAAGGTGGCACCCAATACGCAGAAATATCATATACAAGATGTGAACCGCGCAGGAGGTATCCTAAATATTTTGGGAGAATTGGCAAAAGGGGGATTGCTGGATACTTCAGTACATCGAATTGACGGAATGACATTGGCAGAAGCTATTCAGAAATATGCGATTACCGCATCGGCTCCCGATGCTGAAGCTTTGCGCATCTATACCAGTGCCCCGGCAGGGAAATTCAATATTCAGTTAGGTTCACAGGATGCGGTGTATGATGCGCTTGATACAGACCGTGCTGCGGGATGTATCCGCGATTTGGAGCATGCCTACAGCAAAGACGGCGGACTGGCTGTTTTAAAAGGAAATATAGCACAAGATGGTTGTGTGGTAAAAACAGCAGGTGTGGATGAGAGTATCTGGAAATTCTCCGGTCCGGCTAAGGTGTTCGATTCACAGGAAGCAGCATGCGAAGGTATCCTGAACGGGAAGGTAGTGAGCGGAGATGTAGTAGTCATCACTCATGAAGGGCCGAAAGGAGGACCGGGTATGCAGGAAATGTTATATCCCACTTCATATATCAAATCAAAGCATTTGGGCAAAGAATGTGCTTTGATAACCGATGGTCGTTTCAGCGGGGGTACTTCGGGGCTTAGTATCGGTCACATCTCTCCTGAAGCCGCTGCGGGAGGAAATATCGGTAAGATAATAGATGGAGATATAATAGAAATAGATATTCCAAACCGGAGCATTAATGTGAAACTGAGTGATGAGGAACTGGCCTCGCGGCCGATGACACCGATGACACGTCATCGTGAAGTTTCGAAAGCATTACGGGCTTATGCCAGTATGGTAAGTTCGGCTGACAAGGGAGGCGTAAGGATAATTTGATTTTATCGGTTTTTGAGTTTGCAAGTTCTTAGGTTTATAAGTTTATCTGTTTTGAAGACATAGAAACAAGAGACTTATTCTTTCAAGACTAGAGAACTCAAGAACTCAAAAACTTAAGAACTCAAAAACTTAAGAAATATGATACCAAAAGAAAAAATATCAGGTTCGGAAGCGTTGATGCGCTCACTTGAATACCAAGGAGTAAAAACAATCTTCGGTTATCCGGGGGGAGCCATCATGCCCGTATTCGATGCGCTGTACGACCATCGAGATAAACTGAATCATATATTGGTTCGTCACGAGCAAGGAGCAGCACATGCAGCCCAGGGATTTGCCCGAGTTTCGGGTAAAGTGGGAGTATGTTTGGTTACCAGCGGACCGGGTGCCACAAATACCATTACCGGCATTGCGGATGCCATGATCGACAGTACTCCTTTGGTGGTGATAGCCGGTCAGGTGGGAGCCGGGCTTTTAGGTACAGATGCCTTTCAGGAAGTAGATTTGGTAGGTATTACTCAACCTATCTCGAAATGGAGCTATCAGATTCGGAAAGCAGAAGATGTGGCATGGGCGGTATCGCGTGCTTTTTATATTGCCCGTAGCGGACGTCCGGGACCGGTTGTTCTTGACTTTGCTAAAAACGCACAATTGGAGATGACAGAGTTTGAGCCGGTCGGCGTAGATTTCATCCGCAGTTATGACCCCGATCCGGAAACCGACCCAAAAGCATTGGCAGAGGCAGTAGCTTTGATAAATGACTCAAAGAAGCCTTTGGTATTAGTAGGACAGGGAGTAGAACTGGGAAATGCACAGCAAGAACTGAAAGATTTTGTAGAAAAGGCTGATATTCCTTGTGGATGTACCTTGTTAGGACTTTCAGCATTGCCTACCGAACATTATTTAAATAAAGGAATGCTTGGAATGCATGGAAACTTAGGACCGAATGTCAAGACGAATGAATGCGACGTGCTGATTGCCGTGGGAATGCGCTTCGATGACCGTGTGACAGGGAAGTTGGAAACCTATGCCAAGCAGGCTAAGATTATCCATTTAGATATCGATTCTTCTGAAATAGGAAAGAATGTGGCTGTAGATGTGCCGGTTTTAGGAAACTGCAAGCGTACCTTGGCATTGCTCACCGAACTGATTCAGAAGCAAACCCACACAGAGTGGGTGGAGAGCTTCAAGCCTTATGAACAAAAAGAATATGCTGAAGTAATAGAAAAAGAGGTCTATCCCAAAGAGGGACCGCTGAATATGGGTGAAGTGGTTCGTGCCGTAAGTGAAGCGACTCATCACGAAGCCATACTGGTGACCGATGTTGGACAGAACCAGATGATGGCTTGCCGTTACTTTAAATACACGAAAGAACGTAGTGTGGTAACCTCCGGCGGAATGGGAACCATGGGATTTGGCCTGCCGGCAGCTATTGGTGCCACATTCGGTCGTCCGGACCGTACTGTCTGCGCGTTTATGGGCGATGGCGGACTTCAGATGACCATGCAGGAATTAGGAACCATTATGGAGCAGAAAGCTCCGGTGAAAATAATTCTATTGAATAATAACTATCTGGGCAATGTACGTCAATGGCAAGCGATGTTCTTCAACCACCGCTATTCATTTACTCCGATGATGAATCCGGATTATATGCAGATTGCTTCCGCCTATGGAATTCCGTCACGCCGGGTAATTGAGCGCGAAGACTTGGAGGAGGCTATCAGGGAAATGCTGGATACAGACGGCCCTTTCTTGTTAGAGGCTTGCGTAATTGAAGAGGGAAATGTATTGCCGATGACTCCTCCGGGAAGCTCGGTTAACTATATGCTAATGGAATGCTGAGGAAAGATTATGGAAAATAAGACGTTATATACAATCATCGTTCATTCTGAAAACCTGGCAGGTATTCTAAATCAGGTAACCGCTGTTTTCACCCGCCGGCAGATAAATATCGAAAGTTTGAATGTATCGGCTTCCTCAATCAAGGGGGTACATAAATACACCATCACATGCTGGACTACTCGCGACATCATAGAGAAGGTAGTGAAGCAGATTGAGAAAAAACTCGATGTAATTCAGGCACATTATTTCACAGATAATGAAATATTCCAGCGTGAGGTAGCCATGTATAAGGTTTCCACGCCAGAGTTTCAGTCAAACCCTGAAGCTTCGAAAGTGATTCGGCGTTACAGTGCTCATATCGTTGAGGTAAATCCTACTTTCTCCATTGTAGAACTGACAGGAATGAGTGATGACATTACCTCACTTTATCAAGATTTGAAATCGCTGAAATGTGTATTGCAGTTTGTTCGTTCTGGGCGTGTAGCCGTATCTACCAGCTGTTTTGAGCGGGTAAATGAATATCTGGCCCATCGGGAGGAGCGTTATGAACAGTCGAAGGACTTTTGAAAGTAAAACTTCGTTTCGCTTTCAGCTTCTCACCTGAGGCCTCGTCGGCTAAAGAACTTAAAAACTTATAAACTTAAGAATTAAAAACTTACTCCACATGACAGAAAACAATAAAGTTGGAACCTATTCGTTTGTAGCCGAGCCTTTTCATGTAGATTTTACCGAACGTCTGACTATGGGCGTTTTGGGCAATCATTTGCTAAACTGTGCAGGGTTTCATGCAGAAGAGCGCGGCTTTGGTATCGCAACGTTGAATGAAAACCATTACACTTGGGTTTTGTCTCGTCTTGCAATCGAATTGTACGATATGCCCCGTGCTTATGAAAAGTTCAGCATAGAAACATGGGTGGAAAATGTGTACCGTTTGTTCACCGACCGTAACTTTGCCATCCTGAATGCCGATGGAAAAGCAATCGGTTACGCCCGTTCTGTATGGGCGATGATTAGCATGGAAGACCGTAAACCGGCTGATTTGCTTACCCTGCATGGAGGAACCATAACAGACTATATCTGTACCGAAAAGGAGTGTCCGATAGAAAAGCCAAGCCGGATTAAACTTACGGAGCGGAAGGCAGAAGGCGATTATGTGGCAAAATACAGTGACATTGACATAAACGGACATGTAAACAGTATAAAATACATAGAGCATATTCTTGATTTATTTCCAATGGATACCTTTCGTGAACAAAGAATCCGGCGTTTTGAAATGGCTTATGTAGCCGAAAGTTATTACGGCGATAAGTTAACATTCTGCCGCCAGCAGGTAAGGGAAAATGAATATAACATCGAAGTGATAAAAAACGATACGGAGGTAGTGGTTCGCAGCAAGGTGGAATTTGAATGAAGAATTAAAAATGAAGACTGAAAAATAAGGAACTCATAAACTGAGGAACTTAAAATCTTATAAACTAAAGAACTAAAAAACTTAAACAAATGGCACAGTTGAATTTTGGCGGTGTTATCGAAAATGTAGTAACCCGCGAAGAATTTTCTTTGGAAAAAGCACGTGAAGTATTGAAAAATGAAACAATAGCAGTAATTGGATATGGAGTGCAGGGACCTGGTCAGTCTTTGAATCTGCGCGATAACGGATTTAATGTCATTGTGGGTCAGCGTCAGGGAAAAACATATGAAAAGGCAGTAGCCGACGGATGGGTACCAGGAGAAACTTTATTTGGTATAGAAGAAGCTTGCCAGCGCGGTACCATTATTATGTGTTTGCTTTCGGATGCAGCTGTAATGTCAGTATGGCCAACATTGAAACCTTATCTTACCGCAGGTAAAGCATTATATTTCTCACACGGATTTGCTATTACTTGGAACGATCGTACAGGTGTAGTTCCTCCTGCAGATATTGATGTGATTATGGTTGCTCCGAAAGGATCGGGTACTTCTTTACGTACCATGTTTCTTGAAGGTCGTGGCTTGAATTCATCGTATGCCATCTATCAGGATGTAACTGGAAAGGCTTATGAACGTACCATCGCTTTGGGTATCGGTATCGGTTCTGGTTATTTGTTTGAAACTACTTTCCAGCGTGAAGCTACTTCAGATTTGACTGGTGAACGCGGTTCGTTGATGGGGGCTATCCAGGGATTGCTGTTGGCTCAGTATGAAGTATTGCGCGAAAACGGACATACTCCGTCGGAAGCATTTAATGAAACGGTTGAAGAACTGACTCAGTCGCTGATGCCGTTGTTTGCTAAGAATGGAATGGACTGGATGTATGCGAACTGCTCAACTACTGCACAGCGTGGTGCACTTGATTGGATGACTCCGTTCCACGATGCCATCAAGCCGGTGGTTCAGAAACTGTATGAAAGTGTGAAGTCGGGTAACGAGGCTCAAATCTCAATCGACAGCAACTCACAGCCCGATTACCGTGAAAAACTGAATGACGAATTAAAAGCCTTGCGCGAGAGTGAAATGTGGCAGACGGCTGTAACCGTACGCCAGCTCCGCCCGGAAAATAATTAATATTTCAGAAAGGTGACGAGTTGACAAGATGATGAGACTTTAACCTGATTTGCTAAAGGAATTTAAAGTCTTGTTACCTTGTTGTCTTGTTACCTTGCTACCTTGTCAACTAAAGAAGAAACCTCATCAACTGAATTTTGTCAAAGATAGATGGAAAATAAAATATTAGAAGCAATCAAGACGCGCCGCAGCTGCCGGTCTTTTAAGTCGGAGCAGATAAAAGACGAAGAACTGACTGCTGTGCTCGAGGCCGGAACCTATGCTCCGACATCGCGCGGTATGCAATCTCCTTATATCGTAGCTGTTCAAAATGAAGCATTGCGTCGTATGTTGGGAGAAATGAATGCCCGGATAATGGGAACTAATTCGAATCCTTATTACGATGCCCCTACTTACATCTTGGTTTTTTCCCCTGAAAAAGCAAATAATCCAATACAAGACGGTAGTCTGGTATTGGAAAACATGATGTTGGCGGCTCATGCCATTGGATTAGGAAGTTGCTGGATTCACCGCGAACAGGAGATGTTTGCTACAGAAGAAGGCAGGAAGTTGATGGATGAATGGGGGTTGCCGGTTGGTCTGATGGGAATAGGGGCACTGGCTTTAGGCTATCCTGCCGATATGCCTGGGCAACCCAAACCGCGTAAAGCCGATTATTACCGGATAATCCGCTAACTCCTGAGCCGGTGAGGTATCGGTACATAAAGCAACAAGGCTTTGCTATGACTCATAAAAAACTGTCATTTGCAAAACCTTGTTGCTTTTTATTTTGCTATATATATTTATTGTTTCTTGTTTGCAGCCTTGCGCCCCATTATATCTGCCATGTCATCAGCATAAGCCTTGTAAGTACCGGGACGTTTGGTCTTGGCCTTAAATGTAACTTCTCCTTCAGAAAACTCTACCGTTCCTATTTCCTGTGAATCAGCATCTAAAACCTTATCGGCAGGTACATTCTGGAACGTACCTTTCCATTCGTAAGATTTTCCTAAGTTGCTTTCCCTGTTGTCATCGAAGATACAGGAAAAACGATATCCTTGACCTGTAGCTTGGACATGGATGTGTCAGTTTGATTGCTATATGTGCCGGTTATATTTCCGTCAAAATCGCTTTCACAGCCAGAAGCCAAAAAAGAGAGGAAGATGCCGGTTAAAAAATGGCGTATGTTTCGTTTCATCATTTAATTTAAGTTTAGTTTGCGGCAAAGGAACGTAAAAAAGGCAACACTGCCAAATTTTAAGGATTAAAGTTCGCTGCTAAAATCTTAGAATCAAAACCGACTTGAATTATGTGAGCTGAAATTTTGTTGCTTTGTTGATTGGAGCTCTGTTGTTTTGTTTTTTATCCTTTTGCAGACATTCCAGAATTTTTGTGGAAAAAGATTCTGGAAAATACCGCAAAAGTCTGAAGGCAAAACCGGAACTCTGTATCTGATTTTTTAGTGTTGGGTTATGAAACAAAAATCTATAGTATTCCTTTGCTGGAAGGAACTTCATAGTGGTAGATGTCACGGCGCACTGCCATCTTGATGCTTCGGGCAAGAGCCTTGAATATGCCCTCTATTTTGTGGTGTTCATTGATGCCTTCTGCGCGGATGTTCAGATTCATCTGTGCTGCATCGCTCAGTGATTTGAAAAAATGAAGGAACATTTCGGTAGGCATATCGCCGATGTGTTCACGGCGGAATTCTGCATCCCAAACCAGCCAGGGGCGACCGCCAAAGTCGAGGGCGACCGAACAGAGGCAATCGTCCATCGGCAGACAATAGCCGTAACGTTCGATGCCTCGCTTATCTCCTAAAGCTTGACGCAGGCATTCGCCCAAGGCGATGGCGGTATCTTCAATGGTGTGATGTTCATCCACCTCCAAGTCGCCTTTTACGCGGATGGTCAAATCCAGTCCTCCGTGCTTGCCTATCTGTTCCAGCATATGGTCGAAAAAGCCTAAGCCGGTGTGAATATCGCAATGACCGTTACCGTCAAGGTTTACACTGATTTCAATATCTGTTTCTTTTGTCGTACGCTTAACCTTGGAAGTCCGTTCTCCGGCAAATAGAAATTCGGTGACTTTATCCCAGTCGGCAGTAGCAAGTACACATACCTGTTCCAGCCCTTTTTCAGTTAGTCCTTCCCGGCTGTTTTGCAGCAAGATGGCGCGGCACCCTAAATTTTTTGCAAGCTCCACATCGGTAAGGCGGTCGCCTATAACGAAACTTCCGGCAATGTCATAGGTTTCCGGATGATTCAGATAGTGGGTCAGCATACCGGTACGGGGTTTCCGGGTAGGAGCATTGTCTTCCGGAAAAGAGCGGTCAATTTGAATGTCATCGAAGGTGATGCCTTCGTTTTCAAACGTTTTCAGGATGAGGTTATGTACAGGCCAAAACGTTTCTTCAGGGAAAGCATCAGTCCCCAGTCCGTCTTGGTTGGTTACCATCACCAGATCGAAGTCCATCTTTTTACGGATAAAATGCAGGTTACGGAATACGTTAGGGTAAAATTCCAGCTTTTCAAACGAGTCGAGCTGGTAATCCACGGGAGGTTCAATGACTAAAGTTCCGTCTCGGTCTATAAATAAAAGCTTTTTCATGTTTTTTTGAGTTTTTAAGTTCTTGAGTTTTTAAGTTGACTGGTTGACCAGATAAGGGCTCTTCGCTTGGATGGAAGATGATTGCTGTGTAAAGGTAATGTCTTTTTCGGAATATTATGTTAATAAAGAGTGTTTTTCTGTCATGAACTGTCTGTTTGTTTTGAAAATAACCTAAAAAGGTTTCTATATGTATTGTTTCTTTGAAAAATGGGGACTTTAATCCTTTCATGTAATTTACTTTTTTTAAAACAATTTCTCCGCCAATATGAGCAACGAAACAATATTTGTACTACATTTGCTGCGAAAATGTAAGGTGTAGTTTGCAAAAAATGACTAACAACATAAAACATCTGGGTATTGTGGAAAACATCGATGGCTTTCATCTGAAAGTCAGAATAGTGCAGACCTCTGCCTGTTCATCTTGTAGCATCAAGGGGCATTGCAGTGCTTCGGAAACAAAAGAAAAGCTGATAGATGTTTATAATCATAATCCGTCTCTGAATCCTCAAGTAGGGCAGCGGGTTATGATAACCGGGTCTACCTCCATGGGAATGAAAGCTGTGGGGTGGGCTTTTATCATGCCTTTTCTGATTTTGCTTGTTTCCCTTTTTGTCTCGATGAAACTCACGCAGCACGATGAAGTGCTTTCGGCTTTGGTAGCTCTTCTCATGCTGGTACCTTATTATATAATATTGTTTTTATGCCGTGGGCATTTTAGCCGTACGTTTGTGTTTACCTTGGAATCGGTAAGTTGATAAGTTGACAGAAAAAGAAACTAATAATAAACTAAATATCTTATGAACTTAATTTTGGTTGCAGTAATTTCATTAGGAGCCATCGGCTTGATAGCCGCGGTAATCTTATATGTGGCTTCGAAGAAGTTTGCTGTGTATGAAGACCCACGAATAGCTCAGGTGGCAGAAGTGCTTCCTCAAGCTAACTGTGGAGGATGTGGTTACCCGGGATGTTCGGGCTTTGCCGCAGCTTGTGTAAAGGCGGGTTCGCTGGAAGGTAAGCTTTGTCCGGTGGGCGGTCAGCCTACTATGGAAAAAGTAGCAGCAATTTTAGGGCTGGAAGCTACAGCGACGGAACCGAAAGTTGCTGTGGTGCGGTGTAACGGAACCTGTGCTAACCGTCCTCGGATCACCCAGTATGACGGTGTTCGCTCATGTGTAGTAGCTAATTCTACTTATGGCGGAGAAACCGGATGTACATTCGGCTGTTTGGGATGTGGCGACTGTGTGTCAGCCTGCCAGTTCGATGCTATCCGCATGAATCCTGAAACCGGCCTTCCGGAAGTAGATGAAGCGAAATGTACGGCATGCGGCGCATGTAGCAAAGCCTGTCCGCGTAATATCATTGAAATTCGTTCGAAGGGTAAGAATAACCGCCGGGTTTATGTTCAGTGTGTGAACAAAGACAAAGGTGCAGTGGCTCGCAAGGCTTGTGCTGCTGCTTGTATCGGCTGCGGTAAGTGTGTAAAAGTTTGCCCGTTTGAAGCAATAACCTTGGAAAATAACTTGGCATATATTGATCCGGCAAAATGTAAATCTTGCCGCAAGTGTGAGATGGAATGTCCGCAGCAGGCTATTGTTGCTGTCAATTTCCCGCCGCGCAAGCCGAAACCGGAAACTCCGGAGGCTCCGAAGCCAGCTGCTCCGAAGGCTGAAGTTCCGGCTGCTCCGAAAGCAGAAGCTGCTCCGAAAGCAGAAGCTGTAGCTGCTCCAAAGGCAGAGGAGGCTCCGAAGGCGTAATAATAGTCAACTCGTCACCTTAAAAAAGAATGTATAACAAAAAAACGATATAACAGTGAAGACATTTAGAATTGGCGGAGTTCATCCGGCAGAAAATAAATTGTCGGCGGGAAAAGCCATTGAGACCCTGGGACTTCCTAAACAGGCTGTTTTCCCCTTATCTCAGCATATCGGTGCTCCCGCTCTTCCCATAGTGAAAAAGGGAGACCTTGTAAAAGTCGGTACCAAAATAGCAGAAGCAGGAGGTTTTGTTTCTGCTCCTATATTCTCATCTGTTTCCGGAAAAGTAAATAAAGTGGATAGCGTAATCGATGCAAGCGGATACCGCAAGCCAGCTATCTTTATTGATGTGGAAGGAGATGAGTGGGAAGAAACCATCGATCGCAGCAATGTGCTGGAAGCAAAATGTGAACTGACTCCGGAAGAAATTGTAGCTAAGATAAAAAATGCAGGTATTGTAGGTATGGGTGGAGCTTGTTTCCCTACCCATGTGAAGCTGACTCCTCCTCCGGGATGCCGTGCAGAGTGTGTGATTATTAATGCGGTGGAATGTGAACCTTATCTGACTGCCGACCACCGGCTGATGTTGGAGAAAACCGATGAAATCTTAGTCGGAATAAGTATCCTGATGCGTGCAGCCAAGGTAAGCAAGGCTTATATTGGTATTGAAAACAATAAGCCCGATGCCATTCAGCGCATGACCGAAAAAGCAACTCAATATCCGGGTATCGAAATTGTTCCGCTGAAAGTGAAATATCCGCAAGGTGGTGAAAAACAATTGATTGATGCTGTAATCGGCCGTCAGGTTCCAGCTCCTCCAGCTATTCCTATCCATGTGGGTGCTGTGGTGCAGAATGTCGGAACTGCTTATGCGGTTTACGAAGCAGTACAGAAAAACAAACCTCTATTTGAGCGTGTGGTAACGGTTACAGGAAAGTCATTGAAGAATCCTTCTAACTTCCTGACTCGTATGGGTACACCGATGAGCCAGCTGATTGAAGCAGCTGGTGGATTGCCTGAAGATACAGGAAAGGTAATTGGAGGTGGTCCGATGATGGGTAAGGCCTTGGCGAATACAGAAGTGCCTATCTGTAAGGGAAGTTCCGGCGTTTTATTGATGGCCGATAAGGAAGCTCGCAGAGCTGAACCGCAGCCTTGTATCCGCTGTGCTAAGTGTGTGGGCGTATGTCCGATGGGACTGGAGCCGTTCCTGCTTGCCACTTGTTCGGCTAAAGGCGACTGGGAGCGTGTAGAGCACGAGATGATTATGTCATGCATCGAGTGTGGTTCTTGTCAGTTTACCTGTCCGTCACACCGCCCGATGCTGGATTACATCCGTTTAGGAAAAGGCAAAGTGGGCGGAATTATCCGCGCCCGTAATGCGAAGAAGTAAGTTTTAGTTCATAAACTCAAAAACTTAATACATATGTCAAATAAATTAATTGTATCCTTATCCCCTCACGTGCATAGCGGTGACAGCGTACAGAAAAACATGTATGGTGTGATTATCGCTTTAGTGCCCGCTTTGCTCGTATCATGGTTTGTTTTTGGCTTGGGGGCTGTTATCGTAACGCTGACTTCAGTGCTTGCCTGTATGTTTTTTGAGTGGGCAATCACTAAATTTATAATGAAAAGAGAACACTCTACTATCCTTGATGGCTCGGCAGCCTTGACCGGACTGTTGCTTGCCTTCAATCTTCCTTCCAATCTTCCGGTATGGATTATCCTTATCGGTGCACTGGTGGCTATCGGCATCGGCAAGATGACCTTCGGTGGCTTGGGATGTAATCCGTTTAACCCGGCTTTGGTGGGACGTGTCTTCTTGCTTATCTCTTTCCCTGTACAGATGACTTCTTGGCCGCAAGCCGGACAGTGGGGGGCTTATCTGGATGCAGAAACGGGAGCCACTCCGCTGGCACTGATGAAGCAAGCTGTTCATGGTGATACATCGGCTTTAGGTCAACTGTCTGACAGCTTAAGCTTGCTGCTCGGAATGCCGGGCGATTGTCAGCTTGGAGTAGGATGTTTGGGAGAGTTCAGCGCACTGGCTCTGTTGATCGGTCTGGCTTATATGCTGTGGAAGAAAATTATTACCTGGCACATTCCGGTGTCCATCTTGGCTACAGTGTTCGTATTCAGTTCGCTGCTGAATCTGGTCGATCCTGCCAAGTATGCCGACGGACTGACCCACTTGCTCACAGGTGGTTTGATGCTGGGAGCCATTTTCATGGCAACCGACTATGTTACTTCGCCCATGACTCATAAAGGAATGCTGGTTTACGGAGTGGCTATCGGTTTTCTGACCGTGGTAATTCGTAACTTTGGTGCCTATCCGGAAGGAATGTCATTTGCCATTTTGATTATGAATGCATTTACTCCGTTAATTAATACTTATTGTAAACCTAAACGTTTCGGGGAGGTAGCGAAAAAATGAAAAAGTTAGAATCGTCATTAAAGAATATGGCTCTGGCTTTGACCGGATTTTCGGTTATAGCCGGAGGGGTTTTAGGCTGGGTAAACGACGTTACAGCCGAACCGATTGCGCAGGCGAATGCCAAGATATTGAGTGATGCGATTGCCGTAGTGGTCCCCGGATTCGACAATAATCCGGCGGAGTCTCCTGAAATGGTAGAGATGGAAGGAGTTTCTTATAAAATCTATAAAGCCACAAAGGGCGGTGAGTTTATCGGGGCAGCCGTTGAAGCTTCATCGAATGCTTTCGGAGGAACACTGACTGTTCTGGTGGGCTTCGATCCTGAAGGTAATATCATTGACTACTCGCTGCTGAAACATGCTGAAACTCCGGGATTAGGTTCGAAGGCTGCCGACTGGTTTAAGAAAGGTGCCAAAGGAGATATTACGGGAATGAATCCGGGCGAAAAGCCTCTGACTGTAAGTAAGGACGGAGGACAGGTGGATGCCATTACGGCTTCTACCATCACCAGCCGTGCTTTCTTGCTGGCTGTGAACAATGCGTATGCGGCTTATAAAAACCAGCATGTGGATGGTGCCAGCGGTGCAACCGCTCAGAAAGCTCCTGCCGATGCGGCAAATAATGTTGAAACTAAATAAAAAAGGAGGAAAAGACTATGAATAATTTTAAAGTATTGATGAACGGGATTATCAAGGAAAATCCTACGTTCGTACTCCTTTTAGGTATGTGTCCTACCTTGGGAACTACTTCTTCTGCCATTAATGGTATGGGTATGGGACTGGCGACTATGTTTGTATTGATTTGTTCGAATGTCGTTATCTCGTCCATCAAGCGCATCGTGCCCGATATGGTGCGTATTCCTGTCTTCATTGTGGTAATTGCTTCGTTTGTAACGGTATTGCAGATGCTGATGCAGGCTTATGTTCCGGCTTTGTATGCCACTTTGGGCTTGTTTATCCCCTTGATTGTAGTAAACTGTATCCTGTTAGGACGTGCAGAAGCTTTTGCTGCCAAGAATTCTCCATTGGCTTCTTTCTTCGACGGATTGGGAATGGGACTTGGATTTACCATTGCGCTTACTCTATTGGGCGGTATCCGTGAATTCCTCGGAACAGGCAAGTTGTTCGATATTACCATCATGCCAGAACAATACGGTATGCTGGTATTCGTACTCGCTCCGGGTGCTTTCATTGTATTAGGTTATTTGATTGCTATTGTAAACCGTATGAAGAAAGCGTAAATTCGATTAAAACAGAAAAGATATGGAATATATATTGATATTTATTACGGCTATTTTTGTGAACAACGTTGTGTTGTCGCAATTTCTCGGTATCTGTCCGTTCTTAGGCGTTTCAAAGAAAGTAGAAACCGCTATGGGTATGGGAGCAGCTGTGGCTTTCGTGTTGACACTGGCTACGATTGTAACTTATGTGATACAGAAATTTGTTTTGGATGCATTCGGACTGGCTTATCTGCAAACCATTGCCTTTATTCTGGTCATTGCAGCCTTGGTGCAGATGGTGGAAATCATTCTGAAAAAAGTTTCTCCTTCGCTGTATCAGGCCCTGGGTGTATTCTTGCCTCTGATTACAACGAACTGCTGTATCTTGGGTGTGACCATTTTGGTTATTCAAAATGACTATAATTTGCTTACCGGTGTGGTTTATGCATTTTCTACAGCATTGGGTTTTGCGTTGGCTTTGATTGTCTTTGCCGGTATTCGCGAACAGCTCAGTTTGGTTAATATCCCGAAGGGGATGCAGGGTATGTCAATCGCACTGGTAACTGCCGGACTGCTGGCTATGGCATTCATGGGCTTCTCAGGCGTAGACAAGGGACTGTCTGTATTGTTCGGCTTGAGCTGATGGCCTTGCCGGGTAACTTTATATAAAAGATTTCGCCTCGCCATTAGTAACGACCCGCCTTGGTTGTTGCTGACGGCGAGGCTTGTTGTTAGTATGACTTTGTCTCTTCGTATCAGCAATAAGCAATAATAATTGTAATATTTTAACATGCAATCGGATAAAAAAGAGTATTTTTGTAAACAAAACGAAAGTGTCAAATGTGTATGACAAAGATAACAGTTCAAAATACCGAAATAACAATTATAGCCGTCAACGGTGACGATTATATTTCATTAACCGATTTGGCACGGCATAAAAGTGACGACCCCAATGCCGTGATTGCGAACTGGTTACGTAATCGCAATACGATAGAGTATTTAGGCATTTGGGAACAACTTTACAATCCTGATTTCAAACCCACCGAATTCGAGGGGTTTAGACGACAGGCCGGGCTGAACGCATTTACGCTCTCGCCAAAGAAGTGGACGGAAGCGACAAATGCCATTGGTATAATGGCCAAGTCAGGGCGTTATGGCGGAACGTATGCACATAAAGATATTGCACTGAAGTTTGCCAGTTGGATTTCAGTCGAATTTGAACTTTACATCATCAAGGAGTTTCAGCGACTTAAAACAGAGGAGCAACACTTGTTGGGATGGTCTGCCAAACGGGAATTGTCGAAAATCAACTACCGCATACATACCGATGCGATCAAACAGAATCTTGTTCCGGCAGAAGTAACACCCAAACAGGCGAGCATCATTTATGCCAATGAAGCCGATGTGCTGAATGTGGCGTTGTTTGGCATGACAGCAAAACAATGGCGAGAAGTCAATCCCGACTTGAAAGGGAATATTCGGGATTATGCCACTATCAACGAGTTAATCTGTCTGTCGAATATGGAAAACCTAAATGCTGTATTTATAGAACATGGCATATCACAAGGTGAGCGACTTGTTAAATTAAACCAAATAGCCATTCATCAGATGTGTGTTTTGGAAAGCGACATCAATCGTGACAGAAAGTTGCTGAAATAGTTACTAATCATAAATTTCAATGTTGTATGAAACAGCAGAAACGGCATAATAAAACTGAAAAAGATCTGTTCGATACTTTGTATTCGTGGATAATTCTGGTTGTCTTCGTTATATGTTTCTTGGATATGCGGATTGAAGAGGAAATGATTCGTAATTTTACTTGGTGGTATCTTGCCGTTTCTCTTTTTCCCGACGTGTGCATTAACTATCGCCATAGTGACCATATCCCAGCATGTTGGTCGCACGCCATATCTGATTATTCACGAAGACAGACTGGAAATCCTTTTGGATATATACAGAGAATATGAATCGTGCAAAAACAGCATTCACTGTGCTTTTTGTAAATTTTTACATTAGAAATTCTTGCAGATTCATTTATTATGCTTACATTTGCTCATACGAAAAATCTAATTAATCGATTTACATAGAAAAAATATCTTTTTATTATGAAAGAGAAAATCCTGGTAACAGGTGGAACCGGATACATAGGCTCACACACTGTTGTTGAATTACAGAATAGTGGTTATGAAGTTATCATAGTAGATAATCTTTCTAATTCACGCGCAGACGTTGTTGACAATATTGAGCAGATAACGGGTATACGTCCGGCTTTTGAACATCTTGACTGTTTGGATTATGAAGGACTGGATGCTGTGTTTACCAAATATCCGGGAATAAAAGGTATTATTCACTTTGCAGCAAGTAAAGCTGTAGGCGAATCGGTACAGAAACCTTTGCTGTATTACCGTAACAACTTAGTGTCTTTAATCAATTTGCTTGAACTGATGCCTAAGCATGGAGTAAAAGGTATTATTTTCTCTTCTTCATGTACGGTTTACGGACAGCCCGATAAACTGCCGGTAACAGAAGAAGCTCCAATCAAGAAGGCAGAATCACCTTATGGCAATACCAAGCAGGTAAACGAAGAAATTGTTCGTGATACCGTGGCTTCAGGTTCTCCGATTCAAGCTATTTTGCTGCGCTACTTCAACCCGATTGGTGCTCATCCTTCTACTTTGATTGGTGAATTGCCGAACGGAGTTCCGCAGAACTTGATTCCTTATCTGACTCAGACAGCTATGGGAATCCGTGAGAAACTAAGTGTGTTTGGTGATGATTATAATACGCCTGACGGTTCTTGTATCCGTGACTATATTTATGTAGTTGATTTGGCAAAAGCACACGTAATTGCGATGAACCGCATTTTGGAAGATAAACAAAAAGATAAAGTAGAGGTATTCAATATTGGTACCGGACGTGGTCTTTCTGTATTGGAATTGATTCATGCGTTTGAGGCTGCTACAGGCGTTAAATTGAATTATCAGATTGTAGGACGTCGTACCGGAGATATTGAACAGGTATGGGCTGATCCTTCATATGCTAATAATGAATTAGGCTGGAAAGCTGATACTTCGATTGAGGATACGCTGCGTTCAGCATGGAAATGGCAGTTGCATTTGCGTGAAAAAGGCATTATGTAAAAGCCTTTTCCAGATAGTTCGGGTTCCTGAACCCCGAATGATTTATTAAAGAATGTGAAAAAGGAAAAAGAATACATTTTTCATAAAAACAAATAACGCCAGAGTGGTGTTATATAACGTGCAGCGCATTTGATGCTTGTGAGTATGTGAATATAGACAAGTGTCCTCTATTTCAATCGTGAAATAGAAAGTGCTGATTGCATAGTAGTTTTGTCGTGTTTTATTTTGTGTTTGTGTTGTGGCTGTTCTCCGGCGTGAGCCGGGGAATAGTTTTTTATGTATGTAAACTCAAACTCAAGAGCAGAAGATTTTTTTCGACAGAAGAATAAAAGGACATAAAACTTGCAAACTTAAAAGCCTGCGAACTCAAAAGTTCAAAAACTTACGAACTCAAAAACTTACGAACTCAAAAACTCAAACATATGTTTTTCAAGAAGCAATACAAACTGTTCGAACAGCTTCCTATGTTATTTTTCCTTGTAAAATGGTTTATTTTATCCCTCCTGTCAGGCAGTCTGATCGGTTCAGCTTCAGCACTCTTGCTAGTTTCTCTTAATTGGGCAACAGACTATCGCGAACACCACCTTTGGATTATTGCTCTCTTGCCGATAGCCGGTTTGCTTATTGGACTGATGTATCATCATTGGGCTGGGACTTCGGCAAAGGGAAATAACTTCCTGATAGAAGAAATCCGTTCTCCCCGTGATATTATTCCTTTTAGGATGGCTCCCCTTGTTTACATAGGAACGGTGCTGACTCACTTGTTTGGCGGCTCTGCCGGTAGAGAAGGAACCGGAGTGCAAATGGGTGGTGCCATAGCCGATCAGTTTTCGCGCGTACTTCAGATGAATCGTTATAACCGTAAGATGATGGTGGTGATAGGCATCAGTGCGGGATTTGCTTCCGTCTTTGGAACGCCGCTTGCCGGTGCTGTTTTCGGTTTGGAGGTCATTGTCATCGGACGTATGCGTTATGAAGCCCTCCTTCCTTCTTTTCTTTCTGCGGTTTTTGCTCATCTCACTTGTGAAGCATGGGGAATTGCTCATACGCATTATCCCGTTCCGGAAATACCGTCCTTGACAGTTGTTACGGTTCTTTGGGCCATTCTTGCCGCAATCTGCTTCGGAGTGGTAGCGATGCTGTTCTCCCGTTCGATTGTGTTTTGGGGAAAATTAGCAAAACGTTATGTCGCCTATCCTCCTTTGCGTCCCTTGTGTGGAGGGGTCATGATTGCCTTGGCTGTATGGATGTTGGGAACTACTAAGTATATTGGTTTGGGAGTTCCTACGATTGTGACTTCATTTACAGAGCAACAGGCTGCCTATGATTTTTTCATCAAACTTCTTTTAACTACATTTACAATCGGTGTGGGATTCAAGGGAGGTGAAGTAACTCCGCTGTTTTTTGTGGGAGCTACATTGGGAAGTGCTTTGTCTGCCATCATCCCTCTGCCCATATCCTTGTTGGCTGGTATGGGATTTGTAGCAGTTTTTGCCGGGGCAACCAATACTCCGATAGCATGCGCTTTGATGGGGTTGGAACTGTTTGGCATTGAGGCGGGAATGTTTTTGGGGATAGCCTGCGTTATAGCCTATTTGTTTTCCGGGCATACAGGAATTTATACTTCTCAGGTTATAGGAAGCCCCAAACATGCCTTGTATCTGCGTAAAAAAGGACATACGCTTTGAAATGGAAAATGATAAATGAAGAATGATAAATGAAAATAGACTTAGGGGCTTATATTCTACTTAAGTTTCGCAGGCTCGCTTTCGAGGCAACAAGTCACCTCGTCAACTAAAAAAACTCAAAAACTCAATAACTTACAAACTCAAAAACTAACAAACTCAAAAACTCAAACCAATGGCACAATCAAAAGATATGACGACAGGCGACTGTTTGCCGCTTATTTTTCAATTTACAGTACCTCTGCTGTTAGGCAATTTGTTGCAACAGACCTATTACTTAGTCGATTCGGCTATTGTAGGTCATTTCTTGGGAATTAACGCTTTGGCAGCCGTAGGGGCAAGCACTTCAGTCGTATTCCTTATTCTGGGCTTCTGTAACGGATGTTGTGGCGGATTCGGTATTCCGATAGCCCAGAAGTTTGGAGCGAAAGACTATGCGACGATGCGTAAGTTTGTGGCAGTAAGCTTGAAACTGTCTGGTGGAATGTCGGTCATAATCGCCCTTGTCACCAGCTTGATGTGTGCTTATATTCTGCATCTGATGCAAACCCCTGAGGCTATTTTCTCAGATGCCTATATCTATCTGCTGGTTACCTTCCTTGGAGTACCCTGTACGTTTTACTATAATTTGCTCTCAAGCATCATTCGAGCGCTGGGCGACAGCAAGACTCCTTTCTGGTTTCTGTTATTTTCCACTGTTTTAAATATTCTGCTTGATTTGATTTGTATCTTGGTGTTCGGCTGGGGAGTATGCGGTGCTGCCGTGGCAACTGTCTTCTCGCAAGGTGTTTCGGCTGTGTTGTGCTATTTTTATATGAACCGCAAGTTTGAAATATTGCAGACGACTCCTTCCGAACGCCGTTTTCGCTGGGACTTGGCCAAACAGCTTTTACTCATAGGAGCCCCCATGGGACTGCAGTTTTCTATCACCGCCATTGGCAGCATTATGTTGCAAAGTGCAAACAACGCTTTGGGAACGGCTTGTGTGGCAGCCTTTACTGCAGCCATGCGCATTAAGATGTTCTTTTTGTGTATGCTGGAGAGTTTGGGTATGGCGATGGCAACTTTCTGCGGACAGAATTATGGAGCCGGAAAGCCGGAGCGTATCTGGCAGGGAGTCAAGGCGGCAGTAGGGCTGATGAGTGTGTATGTTATTATGGTAAACCTGATTTTATGGACTTGCTCCGAGGAGTTTACGTTGCTTTTTGTTGATGCTTCCGAGCAGGAGATTATAGCCGACTCTGCATTGTTCCTGCATATATCTGCCACCTTTTTTCCGTTTTTGGGCATACTCTGTATCCTGCGCTATTCCATTCAAGGGGCGGGTTATACCCAGTTTGCCATGTTTTCGGGCGTAGCTGAAATGATAGCGCGTATACTGGTCAGTGTCATTGCGGTTCCGTTATGGGGATTTTGGGCAGTGTGCTTCGGCGACCCGCTGGCTTGGGTATTTGCTGTGGCATTTCTGATACCCGCTTTCCGCTATGTGTATCGGCGTTTGCTGGTGATTGTAAAGAAAGAGCGGAAGGCTTCCGCTGCTTGAATGGATGGCTTTATGCGTGATGTGTTTTTGGGGGACATAAGAACATAAAGTTTTTTAGACATAAGAACAAAAGGACATAAGAACTTGTAAACTCAAAAACTTGCAAACTCAAAAACTTGCAAACTTGCAAACTCAAAAACTTAAAAACTCAAAAACGTAGAACTAACAACCGAATAAATTTGTATTTTTGCCGATAGTATGAGTAGAATATTAGCAATAGATTACGGGAAAAAGCGTACGGGACTTGCAGTGACAGACCCGATGCAGATTATAGCAAGCGGTCTGACCACGGTGGCAACGACGGAGTTGATGGACTTTATTCTGAAATATGTGGCACAGGAAAAGGTGGAACGCATCATTGTGGGACACCCTAAACAGATGAATAATGAAGACTCTGAAAACATGAAGCGCATCATTCCTTTTATCAATCTGTTGAAGAAAAAACTGCCTGCCATTCCGATAGAACTGGTAGACGAGCGGTTTACCTCTGTGCTGGCTCATCAGGCTATGCTCGATGGGGGGCTGAAGAAAAAAGCGCGGCAAAACAAAGCATTGGTCGATGAAATCAGTGCTACGATTATTCTGCAATCGTACATGGAAACGAAACGAATGAATTTTTAACATACAAACTTGAAGAAATGATTTTACCTATTTACGTATACGGTCAGCCTGTATTGCGTCAGGAAGCCGAAGATATTACACCGGATTATCCGAATCTGAAAGAATTAATTGTCAATATGTTTGAAACCATGGAACGCGCCGACGGTATAGGGCTGGCGGCTCCACAGATAGGATTGCCTATCCGGGTGGTTGTGGTCGACTTGGATGTTTTGTCGGACGATATGCCTGAGTTCAAAGGATTCAGACGCACCTACATCAATCCGCATATTCTGGAAACCGGTGAAGAAATGACCTCAATGGAGGAAGGATGTTTGAGTCTGCCGGGAGTGCATGAAAGCGTGAAGCGTCCTACCAAGATTCATGTAACCTATCTTGATGAAGAAATGAATCCGCACGATGAATGGGTAGAGGGCTACTTGGCACGTGTCATGCAGCATGAGTTTGACCATCTGGAAGGAACGATGTTTATCGATCATTTGTCGGCTTTACGCAAGCAGATGATTCGTGGTAAACTCAACAATATGGTGAAAGGAAAGGCACGTTGTTCTTATAAGGTGAAGACACTAAAATGATAGCCCGAATCTTACGCCTCTTAGTTGCGGGCTGCTTGCTTCCCGCTATCGCCCTGTCGCAAATCAATACCGACCGGGTAATGGCGATAGCAAAGAATGCTTTATACTTTGAGGATTATGTGCTGTCTATCCAGTATTTTAATCAGATAATCAATGCAAAGCCTTATTTGGCTGAGCCTTATTTTTACCGGGGGCTGGCTAAAATGAATCTGGATGATTTTCAAGGTGCCGAGGCCGATTGTACGGAGGCCCTTCAGCGGAATCCTTTTGTGGTGAATGCCTATCAGGTGAGGGGTATTTCACGCATCCGTCAGAAGAACTATGAAGGAGCTGTTCAAGATTACCAGAAGGCATTGAATATGGATCCGGAAAACATCAGTTTATGGCATAACTTGGCTTTATGTCAGATTAACCGGAAAGATTATCAGGCAGCACATGCCGGACTGGATACGTTGATACGCATTGCTCCGCGCTATACGGATGCTTACCTCATGCGTACGGAAGTTTCAATGAAGCAGAAAGATACGATTCAGGCAATAACCGACGCTGATAAAGCGATTGAAATAGACCGCTATAATCCGGATACATGGGCTTCACGCGCCATGCTGTTTCTGCAGCGCGGAAAATATCCGGACGCCGAGCAAGATCTGACGGAGTCTATCCGGCTTTCTGTCCGCAACACGTCGGCTTATATCAACCGGGCTTTGGCGCGCTATCACCAGAATAACTTCCGCGGAGCAATGGCGGATTATGATGTGGCTCTTGATATTGACAAGGAAAATCTGATAGGTCATTATAACCGGGGGTTGCTCCGTGCGCAGGTGGGCGACGACAACCGGGCGATTGAAGACTTCAACTTTGTCATTCAGGCTGAACCCGATAATCTGATGGCAGTGTTTAACCGGGGATTGCTGCGTGACCGGACGGGAGATTTTTCGGGGGCTATCGCTGATTACTCAAGGGTTATCGATGAATATCCCAACTTTCTTGCCGGTTATCAGTATCGTGCGCAGGCACGCCGCAAGGTGGGCGATTTGAAAGGAGCGGATGCCGATGGATTTAAAGTGCTGCAGGCTCAGCTGGATGCACAAAACGGAAAAAGCAAGAGCCAAACGACTGCTTCGAATGACAAGACGCGAAAAGAGTCGGACAAGAATGTGGATAATTATCGTAAGATCGTGGTGGCTGATGAAACAGAAGACGGCAGTCATTATAAAGCCGACTATCGTGGAAGGGTGCAAGATCGGAATGTGACCATTTTGCCACAGCCGATGTTTGTTCTTACCTATTACGAACGTGAGGAGGAGGTGAAACGTCAGGTGAACTACTCCAAATCGATTGACGATTTGAACAGCCGTCATGTGTTGCCCTGCCGTTTGTTGCTGACTAATAACGAAACTCCGTTAACGGAAAAGCAGGTGAAACAGCATTTTGAGTCGATTGATAATGAGACAGCGGTTATCCTGAGCGAACCGGATAATGTATATCATTATTATGCCAGAGCTCTTGATTTTTATCTGGTGCAGGACTTTGATAATGCACTTTCCGACTTGGATGAGGTCATCGCCCGTGATTCTACCTTTTTCCCTGCCTATTTCACACGGGCGGTAATCCATTACAAACAGTTGGAATTCCGTAAGCGAGATAGGGAGTATGATGTGGAAGTGGTAGTTGATAAGACGCCGCAAGTACATTCATATGATTATACGCGGGTGCGTGAAGACTTGGATGAAGTAATCCGGCTGAATCCGGAGTTTGTATATGCCTATTACAACCGGGGAAATATTCTGGCTGTGCTGAAAGATTACCGCGGTGCACTGGCTGACTATAATAAGGCTATTGAATTAGACCCGCGTTTTGCCGATGCCTATTACAACCGGGGCTTGACCAACATCTTTCTGGGAAATAACCGGGAAGGAATCAGTGATTTGAGCAAGGCAGGTGAACTGGGAATCTTTTCAGCCTATAATGTCATTAAGCGTTTTACGGCGAAGAAGTAATACTCCGACCCGGTTTCTTCAGCTGGAAACGCCTTGTCGTTTTTTTAGAGCTTTCTTTTCGTTCAGATAATAATATACTTGTGTGTTATTGAGGATATTGGTGTAAACATGATATTGTGTTTAAGAATTGTTAACTATTTGTTTTTGTAATTAAATAATACTTCAGTTACTTTTACAATAAATAATTGGGATTCTATTAAAAATAATATTATCCAATACTAAATTAACAAGTTAATCTTAAAGCTGTATTATGGAAAGAACAGAGCTAAAGTTCTTGGCAATGCTGTTATTGTCAGGATTCTCAGCAGGAAGCATCCATGCCGAAACTCATTCGGAAGCGGTGAGGATGTATGTATCTCAGCAGGAAAACTCATGTAAAGGTGTTGTCGTTGATGAATCCGGAGAAACAGTTATCGGGGCAACTGTGCGTGTAAAAGGTACTACAAACGGTACGATTACAGGCCTCGACGGTGATTTTTCTATCCCCGGAGTGAAGATAGGAGATGTGATTGTCGTTTCTTATGTGGGCTACAAGAATGTGGAAACTGTATGGAATGGTACGACTCTCCGGATCGTACTCAAGAGCGATACGGAAGTACTTGATGAAGTAGTGGTGGTAGGTTATGGTGTTCAGAAGAAAGTCAACCTTACGGGTGCCGTGTCATCAGTAAAGGGGGATGCCTTTGAAACTCGTCCTGTGGTGGATGCCACACAGGGATTGCAGGGTATGGTTCCCGGTTTGATGGTAAGTAGCGGAAATTCTGGTCGTCCTGGCGCTTCGGGAACATTGACGCTGCGTGGGCAGGGAAACTTGGCAGGGAACGCCAATCCTTACGTGCTGGTTGATGGTGTGGAGATGGATCTTGCGGATGTAAACCCAAATGACATCGAAAACATCTCGGTACTGAAAGATGCGGCTGCCTGCTCTATCTATGGTGCGCGTGCCGCATACGGTGTAATATTGGTCACCACGAAAAAAGGAAAGGAAGGCAAGATGCGTGCCAACTATCAGGGAACCATGGGATGGGTTACACCTACCGTTTTGCCGGACATGGTGAACTCTCTTGACTTCGTGAAATTCTGGAACGACGGTGTGAACAATGCCGGTGCTCCGGGTAGAGCTTATTCTCCGGAAAAGATTGCCCAGCTGGAACAATATGTGCGTAACCCGTCAAGCATTGACCCGTGGGGAGACCTGCAGCCGGGGCAATCGTTGAATGCTGCTTTTGAAAATTCGGAAAAGGGACTTGGAAATACCGACTATTTCGACCTGCACTACAAGAACTTCAGCTTCAAGCAGAACCACAATCTCAGCTTCAGCGGTGGTAGCAAGAAAGCACAATATTATGTGTCTGCAGGATATTACAACGAAGATGGCATCTTGCGGTATGCCGACATGGACTACACCCGTTATACGCTGAATGCTAACATTTCATCGGAACTTACCAAGTGGATGAAGGTGAAGTTTAATGCCAAATACATGCACTCTGACAACAAGACTCCGTTTAATCAGGGCAATGGCCTTGACGGTGGTTTGAGTGAAGGCTTCTATCATAGTTTGGCACGTTTCCGTCCTACGGTGTCTCCTGTCGATCCTAACGGACATTTCACCGAATTGTCTATGATACCTTACTTGCAGAGCGGTACCTATACTGATACGCAGCGCGACCGTTTCAACATAACGGCAGGTTTGGAACTCCAGCCTGTAAAGAACTGGTTCATTTTCTTTGACTATACTTACAAGCAGTTGAATATGGAATACGAGGCACTGAACGTGGCTCCCTATATTTATGAGCAAGACGGAGTGACATTGACCAAGGTTGCCCGTTCGGAACTTGGCGTTTCTCAAGATGGACAGTTTACCCGTGCGTATGCCAATACGAGATACCAAAGCATTAACCTTTATACCAACTACCTGTTCTCGATTGCAGACAAACATAACTTTACGGTTATGGCTGGTTATCAGGAAGAAAACAATGACTACAGTTGGCTGAAGAACTCCATTACAGGACTGTATTCCACTTCCAACCCGAACTTGGGTATGGGTACGGGCGATAAGGTAATAGCCGACACACGTAACGGATGGGCGACACGAGGCTTCTTTGGCCGTATCAATTACGACTTCGACGGAAAGTATCTTCTGGAAGTGAACGGACGTTACGACGGTTCTTCACGTTTTGCCAAAGACAATCGCTGGGGTTTCTTCCCTTCGGTATCGGTAGGTTGGAACATACACCGTGAGAAGTTCATGGAAAATACTGCAAGCTTCTTGTCTAACCTTAAGCTGAGAGGTTCGTACGGATTGTTGGGTAATCAGACCAATGCAGCTCTTTATACATTTGCATCAAGCATGTCTCTTAACGGAGGGCTGGGTAGCTATATATTCAGCGACGGACGTCACATGTATACCAATCCACCGGGTGTGGTAAATCCTGCTACTACCTGGGAAAAGGTGGAAAGCAAGAACATTGGTCTGGACTTCGGTTTCTTCGGAAACGCGTTGACCGGTACGTTTGATGTGTTCCAGCGTGATACAAAAGACATGTTGGGACCGGGAAAAGACTTCCCGGATATGTTCGGTGCCGGTGCACCGCAAGAAAATAATGCGCGTCTGCGAGACAGAGGATGGGAACTTTCTTTGAACTGGCGTGGCAAAATCGGAAGAGACATTGACTATAGCATCGGTGGTTCTATCTCGGATGCCGTGACGGAAATTACCGAATATTCAAACTCGACCGGGTCAGATCCGGCAGGTTCTTGGTACACCGGAAGAAAGTACGGGGAATATTGGGGCTACCGTACAGACGGACTTATCCAGACAAAGGAAGAGGCTGATGCATATAATAAGGAGTATGACCTGACTTATTTCAGCGGAAAACTTTGGGAGCCGGGTGATGTGAAATATGTTGATTTGGACGGCAAGGTAGGGGCAAACGGTAAAAAGGTGATTGACCGTGGAAACAATACCTTGAGCGATATGGGTGATATGACCATTATCGGTGACCATACGCCACGTTACCAATATACCATTAATGGATTTATAAGCTGGAAGGGATTAAGCCTGAGCATGATGTTTCAAGGCGTGGGCAAACGCGATTGGATGCCGGGCGGAGCTTACTTTTGGGGATTCGGTCCGTTTGCACAGGTAACCGTGTTTGAAGAACATATGGATTATTGGCGTGAGGACAATCCGGGGGCCTATTATCCGAAACCTTATATTAATACGGCAGGTGGAGTAGGAGCTTTCCAGAACAAGAACATCCAGCCTACCGACCGTTATTTGCAGAACGCAGCTTATTGCCGGTTGAAAAACCTGACCGTAAGCTACACTTTGCCCGACGCATGGGTGAAAAAAGCGCACCTGCAAAAGGTACAGGTATTCTTCTCAGGAGAAAACTTGTTGACTTTCACAAAACTGAAAGGAATGTTTGACCCGGAAGCTATCTTTACCAAAAATACTTATACAAGCGAAGGCGGTAAGAACTATCCGATGAACAAGGTGCTTTCTTTAGGCTTGATTGTTAACTTATAATATCTTGATTTTTATGAAAAAACTGAATATACTTTTAGCCCTTGCATTGTCATTCGGCTTTACCGGATGTTATGATTTGGACAAAATGCCTGAAGGGGTACTTTCTACCACAAATCCCTTTCAGAGTATCGGTGAAATACGAAACTATGTGGACCGCTATTATGAAAGCGGACTATTGGGACAAGGCTTCATGGCAGGTGGTGGCGGAGGTATCGCCGGACAGGATTACGACAGCGACAACTTGACTTCCACCACAGCCGATACGCGCCTGATGGGGCAGATGGCTCTTAGTAATGCAGGAAGCATTCAGAATTATACCCATGTGAGAAACATCAACTATCTGCTTGAAAACATCGAGAACTGCCCTGAAAAGAACTCAGCCAAAGCAGAATATGATCAACTTAAGGGAGAGGCTCTCTTTTTCCGTGCGTGGTATTATTACAGAATGTTGATTAACTTCGGTGAACTGGCTTGGGTGGACAAAACATTGGAGCCGAACATGGAGGTGATGATGCTTCCGCGTGAAAGCCGTACTTTCATCACCGACAAGATTTTGGAAGATTTGGGCAATGCCAGAGACCTAATGGGCGAAAAGAACAATTCCGCTTCCATGCGCTTGCATAGAGACGTGGCGCGTGCCTTAATCAGTGAGGTGGCTTTGTTTGAAGCTACGTGGGAACGCTACCATTATGCCAAGGAGAAAGACAAATCGGAGAAATTCTATGACTATACATTAGATGAGGCAAGCCTGAGCGCCAAGATAGACAGTTACTTGGATCAGGCAATAGAGGCTTGTGAACAGATTGAAGGACGCGGTGTATGGCATATTTACGATACTGATAACGTGAATGAAGACTACCGCAAAATCTTCGAGACGGCAGACCTTACCACAAATCCTGAAGTCTTGTGGTTCAAGATGTACGACGGTGATAAGGTGGGTAACAGTGTTACCCGTTACTTGAATACTGGCGGTGGAAACATCGGTATTTGCGCTTCGCTTGTAGATGACTACTTGTCGCGCGACGGACGTCCTCTGTACGGAGAAGAACTGCTGAACCTGAAGAAAAACTATCCAGACGAATTGAAACCGGAAAACCGTGACCCTCGTCTGGCTCAAACGGTAGCTGCCCCCGGACAGCGCATGAAGCCTGAAAGAGATGCCAATCCGTATGTTTTGGAATGGCCGTCTTTGGCAGGAGACGGATCGGCTTTCGGTACAAACCTTACCGGCTATGTCATGCTGAAGCATGTGCAGATTGATTATGCAGGAGATTATATTAGCGAGCATAAAGGTTCTACCCCTGCCATCCAATTCAGATATGCCGATGTGTTGTTGAACCATGCAGAGGCTTTGGCTGAACAAAATGGGCAGGCGAATGCGGCGAAAATCAAGCAGGTGCTTCAGCCTTTGCGCGACCGTGCTGGTATGCCGGGTGTTGATTTTGACCGGGAATATAATACAGACGCAAACTATCCGTTTAAAAACTTGGATAAGTATGTGCAGGCTGTGCGCCGTGAGCGTCGTGTTGAAACAGCTTTAGAGGGTAAGCGTCTGAAAGACATCTTCCGCTGGGCTGCTGCCGAAGAACTGATTATAGGCAAGCGTCCGATGGGGGCATTGTTTACCGGAAGCAATCTTCCCGAACACTATGATGCGGGAATCAGTTTGCATCTCACCGGAAATCAGGGCGATGCCCTCCGTTATATCTTGCCTGTAAATCCGAACTCTATGCCAAACGGATGGCAGTTCAAGCCGAACCGGGATTATCTGAATCCGATACAGGAACGTATGATAACCCTGATGAATGGTTTGTGGAAACAAAACCCGGGATGGTAATAAATAATTGAGCGATTATAGTTTTTTAAGGTTTCCTGTGTCGGTTTATTGATGCAGGAAGCCTTATTTTGTAAAATAGATAATGAGTATTTACTTTAGATTTAAATAATTTATGAAAAAGAATCATTTAGGTTTATGGGCATTGTACATTCCGCTGATGTCTGGATTTTTGTCTTGCTCTCAACAGAAAGAAGTGTCACTTGGAGATTTGAATGTAATTCCTGCTCCATATGAGGTGGTGGAACAGAATGAAAGAGCGGCATTTGTTATCGACAATTCCACGAAAATTGTTTATCCGGAAGGCAATGAGAAAATGAAGCGGAACGCTGAGTTCCTGGCTTCTTATATACGAAATCTGACGGGGGTGGAAGTCGGTTTGTCGGTCGGCGGCGATACCGGTGCAATCGTACTGGTCTTGGATGATGCAGTAGAGGGAGAAGAAGGATACGAACTGAATGTTTCATCCGAACGTATCCTACTGAAAGGCAAGACAGAAGCAGGAGTATTTTACGGCATACAGACCTTGCATAAGGCAATGCCGGTTACAGGTGGGAAAACGTTGGCTGCCATTCCGTGCGGAACGGTAAAAGATCATCCTCGGTTCGACTACCGAGGATTTATGGTCGATGTAGGCCGCCATTATTTCAGCACAGACTATTTGAAGGAAATTATAGACATGCTGGCTCTGCATAACATCAATTATTTTCATTGGCACTTGACGGAAGACCAGGGATGGCGCATCGCAATCAACAAATATCCCCAACTTACGGAAGTGGGGTCAAAGCGGAAAGGTACGATTAAAGACTGGGAAACGCGTGAGTGCGACAATATACCTGTAAGCGGATACTATACGCAGGAAGAGGCAAAAGAGATAGTGAGGTATGCTGCCGAACGCTATATAACGGTTATTCCTGAAATTGATATGCCGGGGCATATGCTTGCTGCTTTAGCATCTTATCCTGAACTGGGATGTACGGGCGGTCCTTACGAAGTAACTACTACTTTTGGTGTGTTTACTGATGTGCTGTGCGGAGGAAACGAAAAGACCTTGCAGTTTGCTAAAGATGTGATTAATGAGATTATGGATATATTCCCGTCTCCTTATATCCATATTGGTGGGGATGAGTGTCCGAAGAATCATTGGAAAACATGCCCCAAATGTCAGGCGAAGATAAAGGAATTAGGGCTGAAAGATACGCCGAAACATACCAAGGAGAACCAGCTTCAAGCATGGTTTATGGGAGAAGTGGAGAGGGAAATCCAGAAGCGCGGCAGAAAGATGATGGCTTGGGATGAAATCTTGGAAGGAAATCCGGCGAAGACCACTACCGTGATGGCATGGACCAGTCCGAATGCCCGTGTAAGGTCGGTGGAAAGCGGACACAAGACCATTGCATGTCCTATAACCAATTTGTACTTCAGCAATCCGGGATATAACAAGTTGAAAGGGGTTAGCAGCATCGAGCGGGTCTATTTGTTTGAGCCGGTTCCCGAAAATGCAACTCCAGAGCAGAAGCAGAATATCATCGGAGCGCAAGGATGTATTTGGACGGAATGGACTAAGGATAGCGTCAAGATGGAATGGCAGATGATGCCCCGGATTGCGGCATTGTCGGAAATACAGTGGAGCCAACCGTCGAATAAAGACCTTGGCGGATTTTTGAAACGTCTGAAACATCAGATTGACATTTACGATGTCTATGGCTATAATTATAAGCAGGATATTTATGATGTAAACATTAAGGTTGAAAAAGGCGAGGACGGCAAATCGTCTGTGTCGATGGTGACATTTGATGAAGCTCCTGTTTATTATACGACAGACGGGACAGAGCCGGATTCATTGTCTGTCCGCTATACCGGAGTATTTGTTGTTGACGGAGAGTGTACTGTTAAGGCGAAGGCCATTCGTGAAGGAAACCGTGAAAGTGTGGTGACCGAAGTCGTTGTAAAAGAATCTGATTCAAGAAAAAATAAATAATTTCTGTTGATATGAAAAATAATTTGTATAGATGGGCAGCATTGCTGTGTGTGCTTTTTTTCGGTTTGGAAATTTATGCTCAAAATGCCAAGCCTTTTGTTATCCCTGAGCTGAAAGCATGGATAGGCAAAAAAGGTGAATTTATTGTAAATGAACACTCTCGTATTGTGTATGATAGTCCGGACTTGAATAAGGTGGCAGTGTTGTTTGCCGAAGATTATGAAAAAATGTTTGGTGTGAAGCTGGAGGTTAGGCAAGGGAAACCGGATGACGGGGATTTTTTTCTTGCTTTGCGGAAGGACAAGAAGTTAGGAAAGGAAGGTTATAAGATAAACATCGCAAACAGTGTAAAAGTATCGGCTCCTGAAGTGATAGGAGCCTATTGGGCTACCCGTACGTTGCTGCAGATGGCAGAGCAGGATGCGAAGCAGGCACTTCCGAAAGGGGATATAACCGACTTTCCTGATTACGGACTGAGAGGGTTTATGATAGATTGTGGTCGCAAGTTCATTCCGATGCCCTACTTGAGAGACCTTGCCGAGATAATGTCTTATTATAAGATGAATACCTTGCAGGTACATTTGAATGATAATGGATTCAAACAATTCTTTGGACACGATTGGAACAAGACTTATGCGGCTTTCCGTTTGGAGTGCGATACCTATCCGGGGCTGACTGCGCGTGACGGCTTTTATACGAAAAAAGAATTTGTGGATTTTCAGAACTGGTCTGTAGAGCGGTTTGTGGAAATTATTCCTGAAATAGATGTTCCTGCCCATTCGCTGGCTTTCAGTCATTATATGCCTGAATTGGGTAGTAAGGAATATGGAGCAGACCATCTTGATTTGTTTAATCCGAAAACTTATGAATTTGTCGATGCTTTGTTCAAGGAATATCTGGAAGGTGAAACTCCGGTTTTTGTTGGTCCTAAAGTGAATATCGGTACAGATGAATATTCCAACAAAGAGCGTGAGGTAGTAGAAAAGTTCCGCGAGTTTACCGATCATTATATCCGGCTGGTGGAAAGCTACGGCAAGCAGGTCTGTATGTGGGGAGCGCTGACCCATGCCAAGGGAAATACACCGGTCAAGTCGGAAAACGTGATAATGAATGCGTGGTATAATGGGTATGCAGCCCCGAAGGAAATGGTGAAACAGGGCTATAAACTGGTAAGTATTCCCGACGGCTGGGTGTATATCGTTCCGGCGGCAGGATATTATTATGATTACCTTGATACAAAAATGCTGTATGAAAAGTGGACTCCGGCACAGGTGGGTGATGTGAAGTTCGACGAGAAAGACCCGGCTATATTAGGGGGTATGTTTGCCGTGTGGAACGACCACGTGGGCAACGGCATTTCGGTGAAAGACATTCATCATCGCACTTTCCCCGCATTGCAGACATTGGCGGCAAAAACCTGGTGTGGGGCAAATGTTACTCTTCCTTATCAGGAGTTTGACGAGAAGCGGAACTTGCTGAGCGAGGCTCCGGGCGTAAACCAGTTGGGCAGGTGGGGCAGCAAACCTTCGTTGGTTTTCGAAGTGGGTGAGGTTACTCCGGCTACAGAGTTTGCGCATAAGGAAATAGGTTATGACTATACTGTATCATTTGATATAGAGGTAAGTGAGGAGGGAGGCAATACAGTGCTGTTCTCTTCTCCTGAAGCAACGGTCTATCTTGCCGACCCCATAAGTGGAAAAATCGGATTTGCCCGTGACGGCTATCTCAATAGCTTCAATTACAAGCTATATCCTGGCGATAAGGTTCATGTAGAGTTTTCTGGAACTAGTCAATATACAGCTTTAAAGATTAATGGCAGACTAATTGAAAAGATGGACATTCAGAAACGATTTTTTGATGAGGGTAAGGCCAAGATGAATTATGTGCGCACGTTGGTATTTCCTTTACACAAGTCGGGACACTTTAAGAGTCGTGTCTTTAACTTTAAGGTGTATAATTATATTTTGTAATTATATCTTGCACTCGTTTAGTGAAACACTCCGGATGCATCATTTTGACACACCCTCGTGTTAAATTTATAGCTTTGCTGTATCATGATTTTTTGTTTGCAAGAATAACAGAACCGTCTTTGGGCATAAGATTTAGATGTGTTTGCCCTGGAATTTTCGCATGATAACTTTACATTCCCAAAAGTTTTATTTACTTTTGCATCCTATTAAAAGATTACTAACAATAAGACTATGATTAAGATAACTTTTCCTGATGGCTCTATTCGTGAGTATAACGAAGGAGTTACCGGTCTGCAAATTGCAGAGAGCATCAGCTCACGTCTGGCACAGGATGTTCTGGCTTGTGGCGTTAATGGTGAGACGGTTGATTTGAACCGCCCTATAAATGAAGATGCAAACTTCGTACTTTATAAATGGGAAGACGAACAAGGTAAACATGCCTTCTGGCATACCAGCGCTCACTTGCTGGCTGAAGCTTTGCAGGAACTTTATCCGGGAATTCAGTTCGGTATCGGTCCGGCTATTGAGAACGGATTCTATTATGATGTCGATCCGGGAGAAGCAGTGATCAAAGAAGGCGACCTGCCTGCCATTGAAAAGAAAATGGCTGAACTGGTAGCTAAAAAAGAATCACTGGTTCGTCAGAGTATTGCAAAAGAAGATGCATTGAAAATGTTTGGTGACCGTGGAGAAACTTACAAGTGTGAGTTGATTTCGGAACTTGAAGACGGTCATATCACAACTTATACACAGGGCGCATTTACTGATTTGTGCCGTGGTCCTCACTTGCCTTCTACGGCTCCTATCAAGGCTATTAAACTGTTATCTGTAGCCGGAGCTTACTGGAGAGGACAGGAAGACCGTAAACAAATGACCCGTATCTACGGTGTATCTTTCCCGAAAAAGAAAATGCTGGATGAATATCTGGCTATGCTGGAAGAAGCCAAGAAACGCGACCACCGTAAGATTGGTAAAGAAATGGATTTGTTCATGTTCTCTGATACGGTAGGAAAAGGATTGCCTATGTGGTTGCCGAAAGGAACTGCATTGCGTATCCGCTTGCAGGATTTCTTGCGCCGTATTCAGGCTCGTTATGACTACCAGGAAGTTATGTGTCCGCCTATTGGAAACAAGTTGCTGTATGTAACTTCTGGGCACTATGCTAAATATGGAAAGGATGCGTTCCAGCCTATCCATACACCGGAAGAAGGAGAAGAGTACTTCCTGAAACCGATGAACTGTCCGCATCACTGTATGATTTACAAGAATACACCGCACTCATACCGCGACCTTCCGTTGCGTATCGCTGAATTCGGTACGGTTTGCCGTTACGAGCAGAGTGGGGAACTTCACGGGCTGACTCGTGTGCGTAGTTTTACACAGGATGATGCGCATATCTTCTGTCGTCCAGACCAGGTGAAAGATGAATTCCTCCGTGTAATGGATATTATTTCTATTGTATTTACCTCAATGGGCTTGGAAAACTTTGAAGCACAGATTTCACTGCGTGACAAAGTGAACCGTGAAAAATACATCGGTAGCGATGAAAACTGGGAAAGAGCAGAAAAGGCTATCGTAGAAGCCTGTGAAGAAAAAGGTCTGAAGGCAAAAGTAGAATACGGTGAAGCTGCATTCTATGGTCCGAAACTCGACTTCATGGTGAAAGATGCCATCGGACGCCGTTGGCAGTTGGGTACCATTCAGGTTGACTATAACTTGCCTGAGCGCTTCCAATTGGAATACATGGGCTCGGATAACCAAAAACACCGTCCGGTTATGATTCACCGTGCTCCGTTCGGTTCAATGGAACGTTTCGTAGCTGTATTGATAGAACATACTGCCGGTAAGTTCCCGTTGTGGCTGACTCCCGATCAGGTAGCCATCCTTCCGATCTCAGAAAAATTCAACGAATATGCTGATCAGGTTCGTCTGGAACTGCGCAAGAGCGATATCCGTGCCATCGTTGACGACCGTAACGAAAAGATAGGCCGTAAGATTCGTGATAACGAAATGAAACGCATCCCTTACATGCTGATTGTGGGTGAAAAAGAAGCCGAAAATGGTGAAGTTTCAGTTCGTAAGCAGGGTGAAGGAGATAAAGGAAGCATGAAAATAGCAGATTTTGCAAAAAATATTGCAGAAGAAGTTCATAATATGATAAATAAATGGTAACTTTGCAGCCAATTGCGGAAGGTGAAATAAACTTCCGCAAGAATGTAAAGACAAAAAATAATTTATAACTCTAAAAAACAAACTTAGGAAGAAGAATTTTAATGAAGAATGATACTTTAAAAGGGCAACACCGAATCAATGAACAGATTCGTGCCAAAGAAGTCCGTATCGTGGGCGATGAGGTTGAGTCAGCAGTTTATCCAATAGCTCAGGCTTTGAGAATGGCGGAAGAACATGAAGCTGATCTGGTAGAAATTTCACCCAACGCTGTTCCTCCCGTTTGTAGAATTATAGATTATTCTAAGTTTCTTTATCAGTTGAAGAAACGTGCAAAGGAGCAAAAAGCAAAACAAGTGAAGGTAAATGTGAAGGAAATCCGTTTCGGACCTCAAACTGACGAACACGATTATAACTTCAAACTGAAACATGCTATTGGCTTCTTGCAGGATGGCGATAAGGTGAAAGCTTATGTTTTCTTTAAAGGACGTTCTATCCTCTTCAAAGAACAAGGCGAAGTTTTGTTGCTGCGTTTTGCAAACGATTTGGAGGAATATGCAAAGGTAGAACAGATGCCTCTTTTGGAAGGTAAGCGAATGACTATCTCATTAGCTCCGAAAAAAGCTGCAGCTCCGAAGAAACCCGCAAAACCGGAAGCTCCGAAAGCTGAAAAGAAAGACTAAAAAAGAAGAGTGCGTAACGCGCCGGTATAGTGCGTTGCCACCAGTTGAATAATAACTATTTATTAAAAATTTAACAAGATGCCAAAGATCAAGACTAACTCCGGTGCTAAAAAAAGATTCGCTCTTACCGGAACAGGTAAAATCAAAAGAAAGCACGCTTT